>OMGI01001044.1_pt1 | contig 18065 bp, 17 predicted proteins | sample 1645801 | NCBI WGS metagenome assembly OMGI01 (sample SAMN05578584, study PRJEB25193) | human gut metagenome | biome: Human Microbiome; feature: human-associated habitat; material: feces | host: Homo sapiens | place: USA:Birmingham
ATTCTCGGCTTCTTCGGTCTGTTCATCATCTTCGTGGATTCCGTCAGCTACGGCGTGGGACTGCTGGTGATCGCGTTTCTCATAAGCCCCTACGGACTGCCCATGCTGGCGGCATGGCTGCTGGCAAAGCTCCACGTCCTGCGCTACGCGATTCAGGACAGGATTTACGGGTAGCATCATTTTTAGAAACGCGCAAAACATTTTGAAAAGCTATATTTTTGCGCAATTTCAGAAACGCCATATTACGCAGCAAGCGCGGAGCATATCGCCCCGCGCTTTTCGTTTTATTCGATCTCGTAATCCTCGCTGTCGTCGGCCTCGCCGGTGGTGCAGGTGAAGCACAGGTACGTCCCCGTGACGCCGCTGCCTGCCGCCCAGATGGGCGCGCCACAGATCATGCACCTTGCGCCGTTTTTCTTGGCGGCAAGGGATTCCCGCAGTGCCGCGATTAGCTCCCTGCGGTTGGCGTCCTTGTTATTTTTTACTACGCCGTCCGCAAATTCTTCAATGGAAATATAGGTGAACATATCAGTCCTCCGATTTAACCGCAACATATTTCTGATTGCGGCTGTTGGGCTTGTCGGGAATGGTCATGCGAAGCTGTCCGCTTTCCAGCAGGGGCTTGAGGTGTGCTTTAATAAAATGGTTCTTGTTTTTCAGTCCACACATGGTCATGATTTCTTCACGGCTTTTAGGCTGCGCACAGAAAGCCAAAATCGTTGCGACTGTGCTGGTGTCTGTGGTGCTATCTGTGGTGGTGACTGGTGTGGTGCCACCACAGTTGCCGCCTAACTTCGTATTCCGAATCGTGGCATAGAGCATGAACGCCTCTACTTTGTATTCCGGCTGCGGCAGACCGGCGGCCTCCATGACCTCATAGAGCCGGTCTACACCCTCGCCGAACTCCTGCACATATTCGTACTCATGCAAAAACTGCGCGATTTTCGGGTTGCGGGAAAAGTGAACGTGACGCATATTGTTCAGCCGCACGATTCCCGGCAGAGTGCCGGGGCTTTCCACAGTGATCCGGTCGTCGAACATCTTGATTTGGATGTCGGTCCCTTTGATGCTGTAATCGCGGTGCGCAACGGCATTGATGATAAGCTCCTTCCACGCGAACTCCGGGTATTCCGGTTCCGTGACAAAGCGCGTATCCGCGCCGAGGTAGGTGCGCTCCTTGATCTGGCTTCCCACAAACTCCAGCGCTTTCTCTGTCACCTGAAGGATGCGCCCCTCAAACATCACGTCCTTGATGACGTTCATCTCCGCACCGACCCTTGCCTCCGTTCCTTCGTAACGCACGAAGCGGATACGGGCGCGGGGAAAGAAGTGCTTCGGATTTTTGCCGAACAGCAGCATGGCCGCCGCGCTGACTTCCTCTTTTCCGCTTCTTTCGGAGAGAAATTCCTTGTTCTCCCGGAGGTATTCCTCCGGGCTTTTCCGATAGCCGATCCTTGAAGTAAACTCCCTGACAAAGCCGAGGTCAAGGTCGTCCAGCCCTGCATCGGGAACCGGCGTGTCTTCAAAATACCGCGTTCCCTTTGCATACATAAGCTGCAAGCGCTCCTCAAAATTCAGCTTCTTGGATTTGTCCCCGACACGGAAGAAAACCTCGTCCGCCTGATTCGCGTGAAGGTCGCTGCTCTGCAAGACTTCGATCAGCAGGATGTGGTCGGCCTTTCCGTTCCTGTTGGTGCAGGACAGCCGCTCCGTTTCCACCCGCACGGAGGGCTTGCAGAAGTCAAACGGCGCGCGCAGCAGCTCATTGATATTCTCTGCGTAGCTGTCAATTCCGGTAATTGTTCCGTCGTCCTCTACGCCAACAGCGATCACGCCACCGTCCGCGTTGGCAAATGCAATCAGGTGAACGGCAAGGGCTTTCGCGTCAATCCGCGCGCTCTTGCGGTCAAAGAGCGGCGATTCCACCGCACCACATATTTGTTCAATCGTCATTTTGCAGCTCATGCCCGCACCCCCTCGTCATAAGAAAAATCCAGACCGTGCTCCTCGCAGTATTTGCGAATGACGAACACCGTCATTTTATTGGGCATCGTCTTTCCATTCTCCCAGCGATTGACGGAGGTGAAGCTCACGTTCAATTCCTCCGCAAGCTGACGTTGGGAGATCCTGCGCTCGCTGCGCAGCTTGATGATGGCTTCGCCAAAGGTCATTTCGTATCACGCTCCTTATATCATAGTATAGCACATGGCAGCGCAAGCATACAAGAAAAATACGGAGGACTTCAAAAAAGAAATTACAAATCCGTCTCACAGAAAGGAGGCCGCGCCCCATGGCGACCACACGCATCATTTCCATGCACGTTAATCAGGGCAAGACGATTGCCGACTGCCTGACAGACCGCATCGACTACTCCAAGAATCCAGAAAAGACGCAGGGCGGCGAGCTGATCTCCGCCTATGAATGCGACCCGAAAACCGCCGATGCGGAGTTTCTGTACTCCAAGCGGCAGTACCAGACCATCACCGGGCGGGAGCAGCGGCATGATGTGATCGCCTATCAGGTGCGCCAGTCCTTCAAGCCCGGTGAGATCACGCCGGAGGAGGCAAACCGTGTGGGCTATGAGTTTGCCGAGCGGTTTCTGAAAGGCAGACACGCCTTTTTCGTTGCCACGCACACTGACAAAAAGCATATTCACAATCACATCATCTGGAACTCCACCACGATGGATTGCAAGCACAAGTTCCGCGATTTTCTCGGCTCCGGCAGAGCTGTGGCAAGGCTCAGCGACGCCATCTGCACCGAGCATCGGCTCTCCGTGATTGCTGACCCCAAGCGCGGTGTCAACCACTACGGAAGGTGGCTGGGAAACAAGGCGAAGCCCTCCCACCGGGAGCTGCTCTGCGGTCTTATCGACGCGGTGCTTTTGCAGAAGCCGGACAGCTTCGATACACTTTTGAAGCTGCTGCGCGATGCTGGCTGCGAGGTCAGGCGGCGCGGGAATACGCTTTCCCTGCGCCATCCCGACAAAAAGGGCTTTGTTCGTCTGTCCTCCATAGACGGCTATACGGAGGACGAGCTGCGCGCCGTCCTCGCCGGGGAAAAGGAGCATACCCCGCGCAGGAAAAGGGCGCAGGCCACGCGGAAAAAGGACACGCTGCTCATCGACATCGAGGCGAAGCTGCAAGCCGGAAAGGGCGGCGGCTACGAGCGCTGGGCGAAGGTATTCAACGTCAAGCAGATGGCGCAGACCTACAATTATCTGCGGGAGCATGGGCTGCTGGATTACGCGGAATTGGAAGAAAAAGCTGCCGCTGCGACGGAACAGTTTCACGCGCTGTCCGCGCAGATCAAGGCGGCGGAAATGCGCATGGCGGAGATCGCCGTGCTGAAAACCCACATCGCTAACTACGCCAAGACCCGCGACGTTTACGCGGGCTACCGCAAGGCCGGTTACTCCAAAAAATATCTCGCAGAGCATGAGAGCGACATCCTCTTGCACAAGGCGGCGAAGAAAGCCTTTGACGAGCTGGGCGTGAAAAAGCTGCCCACCGTCAAGAGCTTGCAGGAGGAATACGCCAAGCTGCTTACAGAGAAAAAGACGGCGTATGCCGAATACCGGCGTTTGCGTGACGAGATGCGCGAGCTGCTGATCCACAAGCAGAATGTGGACAGAATGCTGGGCAAAGACGAGCGCAGCGAGGAAAAGAAAAAGGAGCATGACCGGCAATAACGGTCATACTCCTAAGCGTTTCGGAGAAACGCGCAGCCACACATTTATGTGTGTTCAAAGGGTTTCAGGGGCGCTGCCCCTGACAAGCAGAGGGCAGTTTTCGCGGCGGCGGAAACTGCCCGAAAAGCAAAGTGGGTACCTCTTTGCCCTGCTTGCCAAAGTTATCCCGAATCCGTTATGGCTACGTCTTGTTCTCGTTTCCGGTTTGCCTTTTCTGCTCTTATTTCTCGATTTTTCTCAATATCTGATGATACCGCTTAAAAGCCCTGTCCCATTTTCCGATTCCTGCGTTATATGGATATGGCGCAGGAAACGGATCACTTTGTTTCCAGCAGCTTTTGTATTGCGGCTGGCGTATCCCCGAAGGTCTGCCGGAAAACCGCATAAAAGTTGCTGATGCCGTTATAGCCGACAGCCTCTGCCACATCCTGAATAGAAAGGGTATCGTCCTCCAGCAGATCAAGGGCCCGCTCCATGCGCAGAGTACGGACATATTCCGCAACGCTTTTTCCCTCGGTCAACCGGAAGCCTTTTTGCAGCTTGTTCTTGTTGACGCCGACCTTCCTGCAAAGGTCAATGACCGCAGGCGGGTGCTTCAGGCTGGCTTGCAGGATAGTTTTTGCCTTTTCTACCGCACGAATCTCGTTCTCGTCGAGATAGACCGGCGGCTGTGCGGATAGCTGCTGCACAAGGTCGATCAGATACCCGGCCGCCTCCAGCCCAAAACCCTTCAGCCATGTATCAAAGGCAAGCCCTGTCAGGCGGCATTGCTCAATGCGGCGGTAGATGGACACCAACTCCGGTGCATGAAGGTCTGCGCCGTGTATCGTGTTCTTTGCATCCCTCCAGAAGCTATCGTAGAGAGGGATGTTGTTCTCCGCAAAAAACTGCTCCTGAAAGTACAATCCCTGAAACCGCAGCCGCTGCCCTCCGGGAACTTTCATAAAGAACGGCACCGGCGAATCAAAGACGAAGCAATTGACGCCCTCGCCGAAGTGAATTGTCTGATCTCTTTGTGTGTAGGCTTCCACGATCCCCTGCTCACTCAGCCCGATTCCTACATAGCGCTGACTAAACTGACTGCGGATGATTGTATCCTTCGGATAGGTAAAGTCCGCGTCCGCTGCGGAAAAGCCGTGCAGATCGCCCCAGAAGCGAACCTTGGAGTGCTGCCTCGGAAACACATAGCGAAAGCCGTTTGCTGCGTCCTTCCGCAAGCCGCCGAGCGATATATAGAAGTTCAGCATTTCCTCGATGCTGTGTATTGTAACCATCTTGCCGATCCTCTCTTTCTGTTTTGGCACACCGCTTTCTGTTTTGGCACAATTTTCGGTTAGCAATAGACAACTAACAGATGTGATTATATCACGAAACTGCCGGTAATTCAACGATTTTCGCATATTTCGCACAACGTCAGCTTAATTTTGAGGCACTTTCCGAGCCGTTGACAATACAGCGCCCATGTGTATAATGATTGCTGGTTAGTCTCCTCTAACCGACAATTATTATACGTGCGGTGACTGAGCCTGAGCAACGCACCGCAGAGAAAGGAGTTATATGCAAGAAGCAAAGAAAAACGTCATTCTTCGCGTGTTCCGAACGGCGCATTGCCCTCCGGGAAAGTATTTCTTCGGCGTGACCTGCTCTGCGCTCAGCGTTCTGCTGTCCGGCGTACCGTTCTATACGGTCTACCGGATCATCCGGCTTTTTCTGCTGGCATCGCTTGATGGTGCGGCTGCTCCGACCCACGCGATATGGATGTGGGCAGCGGTCACGATAGGAAGTATCGTGCTGGGTATCGTGCTGTCTGTAATCGGCAGCTTTTCCTGCCATGCCTGCGCGTTCAATGCCCTCTATGACCTGCGTATGCGCATCCTCGACCACATGGGGCGGCTGAACCTTGGCTTTTACACAGGCGGGCAATCCGGCGCAACACAGAAGATGATGAATGAGAACATCGAAAAGATGGAAAACATCATTGCCCATGATGTTTCCAATATCTTCGGTGCGGGGCTACTGCTGGCAGCTTTGGCCGTACTGATGTTCTCGCTCAACATTCCGCTGGCACTGACGATCTTTATCGCCCTCGTGCTTGCGTTTCTCATTCAGTTTTCCGCTTTCGGAGGAAAGCAGGGTCAGAAGATATGGAGCGACCTGAACCGTTCCTCCACCGAGCTGGATGCAGCATTTTCTGAATATGTGGCGGGCATGGAGGAAGAAAAAATCTTCGGCAGGCCGGAGACGGCAGCCCGCCGCCTGACAGGGCTGGTGGAGAAGAACAGGGAGCATTGGAAGGTCTATCTGAAGCGTGTCACGCCGATTTTCGGCGCATATAAGACCATCACAATCTCCGTGCTGGCGTTCCTGCTTGTTTCCGGCTGCGCATTGCTGTACCTGCATCCCGGCGACCATGAGCTTATGATGGAGCTGTTGATGTTCCTGATAGTCGGTCCCGCCTGCATCAGTCCCTTAATGGAACTTGTGGAGTTCGGGGCAGATTTGCGGAATCTATCAGTACGCATGGATCAGATTGATGAGGTTCTGAATATGCAGCCCATGTCCGAGGGGACGGAGACTGCACCAAGGGGCGTGGTCGAAATCGCGTTTCAGGATGTGAGCTTTTCCTATCAGAATGCCGCCGACCCGTTGCGCCGCATGGCACTGGATCACCTGACAATGGAGATTCCTGCTGGGAGCTTTGTTGCGCTGGTGGGGCCGTCCGGCGGCGGAAAATCTACGGCAGGGCAACTCATCGCCCGGTTCTGGGATGTGGAAAGCGGCGCAATCACCATCGCGGGGCGTGATATACGGGAGTATTCCACGGAAGCGCTGATGAACACTATCGCCTTTGTTTTTCAGGACACGCACATCTTTGCGGAAAGCGTCTATGACAATATCGCCATGCACCGTAAGGTTCACCGCGAGGATGTGGAGAGAGCAGCAAAAGCGGCAAGATGCCACGATTTTATTCTCACCCTGCCAAAAGGCTATGATACAAAGCTGGGGGACGGCGGACATAAGCTGTCGGGCGGCGAGGCGCAGCGTATCGCCATTGCAAGGGCGATATTAAAAGATGCACCCATCGTCGTGCTGGATGAGGCGATGGCTTTTACCGACGCAGAAAACGAGCTTGCACTGCGGGAAGGCATGGCGGAGCTTTTGAAAGGGAAAACCGTGCTGATGATTGCCCATCGGCTTTACTCCATTCAGGATGCGGACTGCATCTTTGTGTTGGAGAACGGGAAACTCAGGGAGCACGGCTCACATACCGAACTGCTGAAAGCAAATGGCCTGTATGCACATCTTTGGGCAATTCAGAACGAAACCGAAAGTTGGCAGATGAAGGGAGGACCTGCCCATGTTTAAGATGATCCGGCAATTTACCTTCCACCATCCGAAACAGATCATTGCTCCGACGCTGTGGCTGTTTCTCTCGCAGGCATTCAGCATTCTCCCCGCGATCCTTGCATACATGGCGATCTATCTCTTGGGGCAGGCGTTTTATCCGCCATATACGCTGGATATTGCGCTGCTGATTAAAATTGCGGTGATAGGGATTGCCTATGTCCTTCTGCAATATGTTGTGGAGCTGATCTCCTATTACAACACCTATGGACGCGCATATCACGACACGGCAGACAAGCGTATTGCATATATTCAAAAACTGCGCCGTCAGAGTCTCGGCTTCTTTTCCTCCAAGGAATCCGGTGAGCTGATTAGCTCCTTTGCAAGCGATTTTGCCAATGTGGAATTTACCATGTGCTACTGGTTGCCTTATCCTATCGGCGTGGGCTTTCTGCTGCTGCTTTCCTTTGTTTGTATGCTGTTCTTTGACTGGCGTATGGCGGTGGCGATTTTTGCAATGCTGCCCGTCTGCGCAATCCTGATGCTGCAAATTGCAAAGGTCAAGGAAAAACATAGCCGCTCCGTTATGGAGGCCAAGACAAAAGCCGCAACGCAGCTCAACGAATACCTGCACGGTATGAAAGACCTCAAAGCCTACCACCGTACCGGCAGCGGCTTCGAGGCGCTGAAAAAAGCGTTTTCTGATTTGCGCAGGGAATCACTGCGGGACGAGGCCGTTGCAGGCAGCCTTTCCACTCTGTGCGCTTCGCTGGTCAAATTCGTTGTTCCCGTAACGGCGATGGTGGGTCTGTATCTACTGATGGGCGGCAGTCTTACCATATTGGATTTCGCAGGCTTTCTTGTGATTGCCACAAAGCTGACCGAACCGGCGCTTACCCTTGTGAGCAGCATTTCAGCGCTGCGGGGCATGGCTCTCTCCGGTGAGCGGCTGGACAAGGTGATGACGATGTCCGACCCTTCCGGCACAGACAAAATCACCCACGGCGACAGCTATGCGTTTGACAGCGTTTCCTTCCACTATGCAGCGGATACCAACGTGATCCATGGCGTGAGCTTTGAAACACCGGCAGGGGCACTCACTGCGCTGGTAGGACCCTCCGGCAGCGGTAAATCGACGCTTCTGCGGCTGATGGCACGATTCTGGGACTACCAGCATGGGCAGGTGCGCTTTGCCGGGAAAGAGCTTCGCAGCATCGCGCCGGAAAGCCTGCTTTCACAGGTATCTATGGTGATGCAAAACGCCTATCTGTTCCGGGGTACGATTCGGGAGAACCTATGCTTCGGGAATGAGCGCATCACCGAACAGCAGATGCTCGACGCCTGCCGAAAAGCACGCTGCCACGACTTCATCTCCGCCTTGCCGGAGAGCTACGATACTGTGGTAGGCGAAGGCGGCGCAACCCTGTCCGGGGGCGAGCGACAGCGTATTTCGCTGGCAAGAGCATTTTTGAAAGATGTCCCGATCCTGCTTCTGGACGAGCCGACCGCATCCCTTGACGCGGACAACGAGGCGGCTGTGCAAAAGGCGCTGGACGAAATATCCAAAGAACGCACCGTAATCATGATCGCCCATCGGCTGAAAACCGTGCGCGGCGCACAGCAGATCCTTGTTCTTGAAAACGGCAGGATCACACAAAAAGGAACCCATAACCAGCTTGTCGGGACAGACGGACTTTACTCACGACTGTGGGAATTGCAAAATCAGGCTGGAAACTATACTTTCAAACAATCTTAGGAGGAGAAACATGAAATCAAAATTTTTGAATCTCAAGGAGTTCGTCCTTGTTATCGTATTGTCTTGCCTGATGATCGGCATCGGCTACCTCATCATGCTGCCCTTTGCGGCAAATATGCAGCTTCTCTATTTCCTGGAGCCGGGGCTGATTGGCCTTGTCAACGGCATCGTCTATGTGCTGATGATCCGCAAGTGCCCGAAAATCGGGACGCAGTTTATCATTGCCGCGCTGTACGGTACCTATATGCTGATCATGGGCAGTGCCTATGCCGCTCTGTATTTCTACATTCTGGCTATTGTCAATGAACTGATCATGCTCAAGGGTGGCTATCAGAGCAAGGTGCGCCCCGCCGTTCCTCACGTCCTCATGTGGTGCATGAACGCAATGGGCAGTACCCTGAACCTGCTCCTGTTCCGCGCAAGCTATGTCAAAATTTATATGGATTTGGGCATGGATGAAGCCACAGCTACGGCAGCGGTCAATCAGACCGCGGAATTTTGGTGCGCTCCGCAAAACATTCTGATTTCTCTCTGCGTGACGGCAATCCTCTGCGTCGGCGGTTATCTGTTGGGCGTCAAAATGCTGGGCAAGCACTTTAAGCCTGCCGGTGTCGCATGAGCCTGACGAAAATAAAACCCGGAACGACTGTTGATCCGAGGACATGGCTCGTACACCTTTTGATCGGTGTGGCAGCGATTATCTTCATCCACTCCAACATGGGTGGACTGCTTCTATTCGCATGGTGTATGCTCTTGCAACTCACCATGCGAAAGGGGCAGTATCTCCTGCCATTCCTGTTTGCGTACATCGTACTGACGGGCTTTGCATGGATCGGTGTGCAGCTTCTGCCTGACGACAGGTTTTACTTTTTAGGTCTGGCCTTCTCCAATATGGGCGTTATAGGACGCAAGGCAATGGTTCCGTTATCCTTTGCTATCTGCCTTGCGAAAGAGCCTACCGGTTCTCTGCTTGCCTCCTTACAGGCAATGCGGCTCCCGAAGGCGGTGGGCATCGGGCTTGCTGTGCTGCTGCGGTTTTTCCCGACGATTGGCGGCGAGTATCGTGCGATCCGTGCTTCGCAGCGGTTTCGCGGGATCGGGGTAGGCGTGGTTCACACGCTTACCCATCTCCCCTCAACGGTGGAATACATACTGATCCCACTGATCCTGCGCACGACAAAAGTCGCCGAAGAACTCTCTGCCTCCATGACGGTGCGTGGAGTACGCTTTTTGGGGGAAACAATTTCCTACCGTCCTGTGCGCTTTACGGGAAAGGATGCTGCGCTCTGCGCGATGGCAGTTTTGATTCCCGCGGCTGTGTTTCTGCTGGAAAGGAGGGGCGTCTTTTGATTGAACTGAAAAACCTCTCCTTTTCCTATGAGAACTCAAGTGAAGCAAAGGGACAGCTCAGAGGTATCGACCTTCATGTAAAAAAGGGCGAGTTGGTGATCCTGTCCGGCAGAAGCGGCTGCGGCAAGACGACGCTGACCCGTATTCTCAACGGGCTTTGCCCCGGCTTTTATCCGGGAAAGCTGGAGGGCGGCTACTCCCTTGACGGTGAGGACGCACTGAAAATGCCCATCCATCGTTTGGGGACGATGGTGGGAAGCGTCTTTCAGGATCCTCGCAGCCAGTTTTTCGCCACCAACACGACGGATGAGATTGTGCTGGGGATGGAGAACATCCCACTGGAGCGTCCGGTCATGCAGGAGCGGTTGAACACGGTTTGCAAACAGATGAACATTGAAAGACTGATCGACCGAAGGATATTCCCTCTGTCCAGCGGCGAAAAGCAGCTTATCGCCATTGCCTCCGTCTGTGCAATGGAGCCGAAGGTTATCGTCCTGGATGAGCCGTCCGCAAATCTGGACAGCGAAGCGATGGTGCGCCTTGGCGCGCTGCTCTATCGGCTGAAAATGGCGGGGCATACGATGATCCTCTCGGAGCATCGGTTCCATTATGTGCGGGATTCCTTTGACCGGCTTGTTTTCATGGAGGATGGTGCGATTTCCGCCGTCTATGACCGGAAAGACGCCCTATCCCTGACAGCGGAGCAGATGACGGCGATGGGACTTCGTCCCTTTGACGCACCGGCATTTCGCGTAGGCGGAGCATACCGGCAGAATCAGGACGACGCCTTGCAGGTGTCCGCAATCTCCTGTATGCTGGACAGCCAGCAAATTTTGGAGGAAGTGAGCTTTGCCGCACAGAGCGGAAAGATACTTGCCATCGCCGGACCCAACGGCGCAGGCAAATCCACGCTTTGCCGCATCATCACAGGTTTATACCGGGCAATGGGTTCGGTTTCCCTCGATGGTGAAATCCTGAAGCGGAAGCGCCGCACACAAAAATCCTTTTTTGTGCAGCAGGATTCCGATTATCAGCTCTATGCGCCTACTGTGCTGGACGAGTTTTCCCTCGGCAAAAAGGAAACGGCAGAGATGAAAGAAACTGCGCTTTCCCGGTTGCGAGAGATGGGACTGGAAGTCTTTACAGATCGGCATCCCGCTTCGTTATCGGGAGGCCAGAAGCAGCGTCTGTTGCTGGCGCTGGCTGCGGCAAGCGGGAGAAGCCTGTTGGTGTTTGATGAACCTACCAGCGGCTTGGACGGTTTCAATATGCACCTGACGGTCGATCTGCTAAAACGGCTTGCCGGAGAAGGCCGCTGCATCCTGCTGATTACACATGATATGGAGCTAATCGCAGAGGCTGCGGATAGCGTCCTCTATATTGAGGGCGGCAAACTGCGCTATCACCGAAATGTTCTGCGGCAGATGGGAGACGATGATGGAAATTCGTAAATCCGGCGAGGATTATCTGGAGGCCATTCTGATTCTTGAACGGCAGTCCGGTGCGGTGCGCTCTATTGACCTTGCGCGGCACATGGGCTACTCCAAAGCCAGCATCAGCCACGCCACAAGTGCGCTACGCAAGGGCGGATTTCTTGTTATAGACAAAGGCGGCTGCCTGCGCATGACCGATAAGGGACGTGAGATAGCGGAAAGAATCTACGAGCGGCACCAGTTTTTTACGATGCAGTTGATCACTGCGGGCGTAGACCCGGAAATCGCCGAATACGAAGCCTGCCTGATCGAACACGCCGTCAGCCAGGACAGCTTTGAAAAAATCCGGGATGCGCACAAACGGGAGAAATAGGATAAAGGTTGCCCGTCGTTCCAACTGCGCGGACAAAAGCAGCCAGCGGGTAAAGATCGTGCGTCTATGTCCGCTGGCCATTCCATAAGTAAAAGCGGCCATCCGTGCGGATAGCCGCTTTTTACTCACCGTTTTTCAACTTCTCTGCGCTTTGGCACAATGCAATATACCGCTCCGCTTCTGCATCACTCTTTCCAGCAAAGAAATCTGCCACAACTTTTGGAATTTCACGCGGTTTTTCGTCGTGAAACACCACGGCGTCAAGGCTGATTCTCATCTCCTTGGAAATGAGAGCCACGGTTTCAAACTTCGGATTGCTTTTGCAGTTTTCAATCTCAATAATCGTGCGTGTACACATATTCAGTTTTTCAGCCAGTCCACGCTGTGTTATCTTCTGCTGGATTCGCTTCTCCCGAAGTTTGAGGGCAAAAAGGTCAAGAAAGTTCATCAGAAATCACCTCTCCTATATTTTATGGTGAGTTCTAATTCAGCTAAATATACACTCAGCTCATGTCAAATGAGTTATACCTCATAATTACGAAATATGCGAGGATGTCTTATGGGATTGATTGACAACAGGAGGTATCGCTAATGCGGCTATCCACCACAAAGGAAGTGGATACAGAACATCTCAAAAAGAAGCAGGTGTTGTAGAGACTTTTGCGAGCTGCACTTATCTATGTGAGTTGCAGCTCGTTTTCTGTGCATCACAGATTATCTGCGATATAGCTCCACCCAATTATGAAATAGAATTGCAAGGCACTTGTTCAGGCTTTTATGCCTGTGCGGGTGCCTTTTTGTTTGCACTGTTTTTCTTCTCTGTGGGCTGCCGCTCCCCGCCGCCCTCCGTTTGGATTCGACCGCAACACCGAACAAAAACATCCAAACGGAGGACAACAATATGACTACCATCAACTTGAAAGACCACTACCCGTGGTACACCGAGGATACCTTTATCGAGGTTTCCGATGAAGTAGCTGCGTTTCTCGAAGAAGATAGGCGGCTTCAGATCAACTACGCGCAGTACATCCGTGACAACAGGGCGTTCTACTCGCTGGACGCAGGCGACGGCATTGAGGCGGAAGCGCTGAATCTGCCGGAGCAGCCGGACGAGGCGCTGGAGCGCATGGAGCTGGAACGGCTGCTGAAAGAAGCACTGGCACAGCTCACGCCCGCACAACGGCGCAGACTGTTTGCCAGCGTTCTCAAAGATGAGAGCAACCAGCGGATTGCCAAGCGTGAGAGCGTTGATGAGAGTGCAGTGCGCAGAAGCATTCAGCGTGGATTGGCGTCACTCAAAAAAATTCTGAAGAAATTTTGAGTTACCCCGTCCGAAAAAGCCCGATTTTTCTTGAGGTATATGAGAGGGATATTATTCTCGCTCGCCTCTGCTCCTTGACAACCGCATAGACACCGGTATCAGCACAGACCCCGCGCGGCTGAAAAGCCAAGCGACGAAAGGCGCGCCGCCATGACGACAGACCTCCCATCCTTCGGGACGGGCGGCTGTCCGAGCGATCTACGCGGCCTTTGACCCGATGCGTGGCAGCATCGGGCGCGATGACAGCGCGGGCGATACGCAACCCCAGCTACGGCCTCCCACTGACTTGAGGGGGATTCCTGCGGCGTTCGTGAGCCTTACAAGCCACGGCGCTGGTGGGAATGGGACAGCCTTGCCAAAGGCGGCTGATGCCGGTCCCAGAGGCGATATATGCCTCGCGCCGGGGGACGTGACAAATACGGCGGAACAAAAGCCACATGAAACAGAATACGCAGACAGCCGCGCCGATGCAGCATCATGCAGCATGACGGCAACCCTCCCGGCGCGGCTGCTCTGCCGGAACGAATACGAACAAGCCCCGCTGTCATATCGTGGCGGCGGGACTAAATTGATAAACTGGAGGTGCGTTTATGCAGAAGCAAGCCATCCCCAAAGAGCCGGTCGCCTCTTATAAGGAGATCAGGATCGGCAAGACACTCTATCGCGTGACAAGCGTGTTTTCCGGCGAAAAGGACCTTGGCAGGACGCTGGAGCAACTTGCGGTGCGCCGCGCCATGACGGAGCTGGACTCTCCTGCGGCCGCGCAGCCCTGTCACGCATCGTAACAGACAATCAGCCTCCCTGCGGCGGCATCCTTGCGCGAAAATGGTATCCCCGGTATCATATTCTTGCAGGGAAGACCTGCGAGAGCCATCACGCCGCACGGATGTATGAATCGCAGAGAATCGGGAGGTAAAATACAGATGATCGAAAAGACATACAACGTAGGCATCTATTGCAGGCTCAGCAACGACGATGAGCGCGATGGGGAGTCCGTATCCATTGAAAATCAAAAGCTCCTGCTGCAAAGCTATGTGCGTCAGCGGGGCTGGAACGAGGTCGCGGTGTATTGTGACGACGGGTACTCAGGTACGAATTTCGACAGACCCGGCGTTAAACGCCTCATCGAAGATGCAAAAGCCAAGAAAATCAACCTCATTCTGGTAAAAGACCTATCACGCTTTGGGCGTAACTACATTGAGTTCGGACAGTACACGGACTACCTGTTCCCCTCGCTGGGCTGCCGCTTCATCGCTCTTAATAATGGCATCGACACCATGAGTGACAACGGCAGTACCGACGTCATGTGCTTTTTGAACTTATTTAACGAATTTTACAGCCGGGACACCTCCAAGAAGGTCAAGGCGGTCAAGCGAGCCTGCGCGGAAAGCGGCAAGTTCATGGGAACCTACCCCGCCTACGGCTACAAGCGCGACCCGGAGGATAAGCACCATCTCGTCATCGACGAGGAAACCGCCCCCATGGTGCGCCGTATTTTTTCCATGCGCGCCTCCGGCATGGGCTTCCGTGCCATCGCCGTCACGCTCAACGAGGAGGGCGTTCTGCCGCCCGGTGCGCTCTACTATCAGCGTCAGGGACGCGCCGACCCGCGCAACGTCAACCACAAGTGGGCGGAAACCACCGTCAAAGCCCTCATCCGCAGCGAGGTCTACATCGGGAACATGGTGCAGGGCAAAACCGGCACACTTTCCTACAAGTCCCGCAAGCTCATCAATAAGCCGGAGGAGGAATGGATACGGGTGGAGGGAACCCATGAACCCATCATCTCCCGCGAGATATGGGATACCGTGGTCAGCATCGACAAAAAGAAGGTGCGTAAATCTCCGCCTACGGACGGCATCCGCAGCATCTTCACCGGCCTTGTCTACTGCGCCGACTGCGGCTTCAAGATGCGCAACCACATCGAGCGCTTCACCTATAAGGACGGTACGCCGGGGCGGTACAGCTCCTTTATCTGCGGCAACTATGCCAGAAGCGGCAAAAGCGCCTGCACTATCCACTCCATCTATGAGAATGTGCTGGAGGAGCTGGTGCTGACGGACATCCGGGAAAAGGCGCGCTTCGTCGAGTGCGACGGCGAGCGCCTTGCCGAGCAGATCAGCCGAATGAAGGAAAAGGAAAGCCGCAGCCGCGTTACCTCCTATGAGCAGGAGCTGAAAGCGGCAGCGGCGCGTATGAGTGAGCTGGAACGGCTGATGCAGAATCTCTATGAGGACAAATGCACCGGCACCATCCCCCAGACGGTCTTTCAGACGCTCATGCGGAAATACGAAACCGAACGGGCGGAAAAAGCCGCCGCCATACCGGAGCTGGAGCAGAAGGTCAGAGCGCAGCTTGAAAACCGGCAGGACGCAAACCGCTGGATGGAGGTCATCCGCCGCTACACCGAGATCACGGTGCTGGACGAGAGCATCCTCTTTGAGTTGGTGGACCGCATCGAGGTGGGCGAGGCGCGGAAGGTCAACGGGCAGCGCATCTGCGACGTCAAGGTGTTCTACCGCTACGTCGGCAGCGTGGACGACGCGCTGGCGCAGGAGAGGCTGGAAGCGTATGAAAAAGCTATATAAGGTCGGCATCTACTGTCGGTTGAGCGTGGATGACGCCTCCAACTCCGCCAAGACGAAAAACTATATCCCCGCTGATGAATCCGTCAGCATCGAGAATCAATATGAACTGCTTTCCAAATTCGTAATGCTCAACGGCTGGACGGAGGTCAAGTCCTACCGCGACGACGGTTATAGCGGGGGGAATTTTCAGCGCCCCGGATTTCTGGAGATGCTGGAGGACGCGCGGCACGGCCTTATCAACCTGATCCTTGTGAAAGACCTATCCCGGCTGGGTCGTGATTTTGTGGAGGTCGGGCGCTATACAGACGTTATTTTCCCCTCGTTGGGCTGCCGCTTCGTATCCGTCCTTGACTGCCTCGACACCGAGGGCGACAACACAGATATGCTGCACTTCCGCAGTCTGATGAACGACTACCACTTGAAAGACCTCTCCAATAAGGTAAAATCCGTTCTCCACGCCAAAATGCGCAGCGGTCAGTATATCGCCGCCTACGCGCCCTACGGCTACCGCAAGAGCGAGGAGGACAGGCATCGGCTGGTGATCGACGAGGAAGCTGCCGCCGTGGTGCGACGGATGTTCGAGCTGCGGCGCGGCGGCATGGCCTATGGCAAGATCGCCGCTGTGCTGAACAGCGAGGGCATCCTGTCCCCGCGCTGGTATTGGGCGGTGAAATGCGGAAGCGGCTCCTGCAAGTACGCGAACCTTTGGATGTACGCCACGGTGAAGAATGTATTGACAAACGAGGTCTACACCGGGAATCTTATTCAGAACCAGACCGGCTCCCGCTCCTATAAGGACGACACCATGATCTATAAGCCGGAATCCGAATGGATACGGCATGAGGCTTTGCATGAAGCCATCATTTCGCCGGAGGTATGGGATGAAGTGCAGGCCATTAACCGGGAAAGGACGCGGCTCTCGGCGGACAACGCGCCGCCGAAGCCCTTTCTGTTCACCGGCAAGCTCGTCTGCGCCGACTGCAAAGCACCTCTTCAGGGCAACAGGGAGACGCAGCGCCGCAAGAACGGCACGTCCAAACGCTATGTTTCCTATTTCTGCTCCCGCTATACGGCCTCCGGCTACGGCGCGTGTTCCCGGCACACCATCTATGAGATGACGCTGACGGAGCTTGTATTGAATGAAATTCGCGCCCATGCCAAGGCACTGGAACTGGACGAGGCTGCCGTGCTGGACAGGATGCAAGCGCAGCGCACCGCCGCAGACGCCGAGCGTCAGGAAAGCGTCCGGCAGGAGATCGGGAAGCTGCGCCGCCGCGTCTATGAGCTGGAGCAAATGACCGCAAAGCTCTATGAGGACAAGGTTTGCGGCAGCATCAGCGCGGCGTCCTTCGCTGTACTGCTTGAAAAGACCGAGCAGGAGCGCCGCCAGCGAACCGACCGGCTGGATACGCTTCTTGCGGAAGTCAGGGAGTATGAGCAGAGCGCCGCCGACATTCAGAGCTGGGCGGCAGTCGTCCGAAAGCACCTGCACATACGGGAGCTTGACCGTGAAACAGTGGACGAGCTGATCGACCGCATCGAGGTCGGAGAAAAAACCGTCGTTGATGGAAAGCGCGTCCGGGATATTAGAATCTTCTACCGTTTTATCGGGAATATCTGAATGGAGGTCAGATCATGGATAGCAGCAAAAGCAAGCGTGTGGTATTATATTGCCGGGTAGCAACGCAGGCGCAGCTTGACGGCGACCACACGCTGGAAGAACAAAGCGCCCGACTGCATGAGCAGGCCGAGCGGCTGGGTTATGAAATCGTGGGAGAAGTCAGCGAGTACGAAAAAGGAACCACGCTTGACCGCTCTGGCTGGAAAAGGGCTTGTCAGGAGGCGGTGGAGCAAAAGGCGGACATTCTCTTTGTTGCCGATCTTACACGGATAGCGCGCGATCCAATCCTTTGGATGCAGGCTTTGCGCGAGTTGAGCGGCAAGGGCGTCTGGATTCAGTCCGCTGCTGAACCGGATGCGTTTCAGGTAAATCCCCTTTTCACCTATGGCTGCCGCCAGAAATCCAATGGCAGCTTGCACTCCATGAACTATGGCAAACTTACCGCAGGAACAACGAAAACAGCGATTGATACAGTCAAAACCGTCCGAAAAGGGAGAAATCATTACTTACCTTTCCCGAATGGGAGATGTTCTTGAACAGATTACGGATTGCGGCGAAGCCCTCGCTGTCTCCCCGGTTGCTGTCTA
>OMGI01001066.1_pt1 | contig 17776 bp, 20 predicted proteins | sample 1645801 | NCBI WGS metagenome assembly OMGI01 (sample SAMN05578584, study PRJEB25193) | human gut metagenome | biome: Human Microbiome; feature: human-associated habitat; material: feces | host: Homo sapiens | place: USA:Birmingham
TCCCTACACGACGCTCTTCCGATCTGGCAACAGCCCTTCGCCGCATATCTTTTCATACTAGCCCACACAACCTCCCGCTAGCTCGCAACCTTCATTCCGGCTTGACCGGCCAGTATATTCCCTCTCTCATTCTTTCTCTTTCTTTTTTTCTTCCATTCCACTCCACACAAAAAAAAGGAAACCGGCAAAGCCGATTTCCCTCTCTTTCTCTTATAATCCCAAATCTAGTCCAAATCTAGTCCAAGCATCTCCTTCGCAATCTCTTTCACTGCCCTTCTCGCCGTCCAGTCAGTATACTCTTCCGCACAGGCCACGCAGTGGTCATACATAAACGCCACCAGGTCACCAGTGTCCTTGATTTTAGCCTTGATTTCGGCAATTTTCTTTTCTTCTTCTTTTTTTAATTCTTTTTGAAGCTCTTCCCTGGAAGCATACAAGTCTTTCAGAAGGCATCCGCTGTTTCCACCATCATCCCACTTAATATCAGCATATGGATACTTCTTCGGGTCTCGTACAGAAACTTCTGTCTCGCCAAGTGCTGTGATTTTTGCACTGTGGATGCATTGGCTCCAATGTTCTACAAACCAAACTCTCTGGCCAATTTTTGGATTATTAATCATTGTTATTACTTCCTTTCTTCTTTTTTTCTAATTCTTTTTGAAGTTCTTCTCGCGAAGCATACAAATTTTTCAGCGGCCATCCCAGCCTGCAGCCATCATCCATTTCGATTTTTGTATATAGATATTTTCGGGTTGAAACCTCAACTTCGTCAAGTGCGATAAGTTTTGCGCTATGGATGCGCTGATTACAAGCTTCTGCAAACCAGACTTCCTGGCCGATTTTTGGATTCTCAATCATTGTTTTCACTCCTTTTCTTGATTTCTTTTGTTGTATAGTTAATATGCCAGATTTTTGGAAACAAAAAAAACCGTCAGCATCTGCCAGCGCAATAAGGCTACTCAACTCCGAATCTTTCTTTGAACGTCTCATTCGTTACCTTTCCACGGCTTGCATGACAACTATTATTTCCAAAAATATTCAAAAACATCAGGTATGTACGCAGATTGCCAAATCCTGCATCCTGTCCTTCTTTGATAAGGACCTCGCGTGCTGCAGAAAGTTTTCTGATATACTCAGCATGCTCAGTATCATTTTTTGCCTTCTCATTTTCTGCTTTTTCTTTCTCAATAGCCATTTTTCAGCCTCTGCCATCTCAGCAAATTCCTGATGTCTTGAAATTAACTCAGCAGCGACTTTCTTTAGCATGTCCTTATCTTCGCCTTCATAGAAGAAATCTCGGTTTTCCAGCAAATCTTCAGGATTAATATATCTGCTTAATTCTGCAGTATATTCTGTCAGATGTTTGGCATCATATTTTTCATAAATCCTCTGCAAAAGCCTATTTCTTGCATCATCCTCAGTTTCTACTTGGATATTGTTACCAAACAACTTGGAGTTCACTCCCGGATATTTTAGTTTGCCTTCAGATACAAAATTAAGTTCTACACTAAATTTCTTATCATAGTGCTTTCTTCTTTTCTTATTTTTTTGGAATATTTTTACTTGCATTTTTAACATGTGACCTACACCCCCGATAAAAACCGCCTACAAACACCAACGCCAACTTATTTTACAATATATTTTCCCGCCTCTTTTTCGCTCTCTATTCGTTCTCTATTATTTCTTTCCAATTTCTTTTCTATACTTCTGTTCACCGCAGCTACATGCTCCGCTGACACCACAAACGCCGCCTCTTCGCTTGTTCTCTTTGCTACCGGTTTGTAATCCAGCCGTACTCGTTTTATCATTTTTTAAGTCTCCTTTTTCGTTTTCTCCTTTTCTTGATAACTCGCGCCTCGCGCTCGTAATCAGAGTGAACTACCCGCATCTAAAGAAGCAGGCTTCCGAAGAAGACAATCTAAAGATACAGGCTTCGAGCCCGCAGGCTCTCTCTTTTCCTGCCTATCCGGGTGACATATTACGTCACGTCTGTAAGCGTGACCCCGTAGCTCGGCAGGCTACTCCGGTGTTCCACCGGTAAAGTTATCGGGTTACAAAAAGACTACATTTTATACAATCGTAGTAATCAGTGAAGGCTTATTATATCCTTCTACTGATGGTCTAATCATATTCTCCTTAATGGTTCTCAATCCTTCTTCCAGGATGTTAATGGCTGCGTTTTTGTCGCGGGGCATAATATTCCCGCATACCGGGCAGACATAAACTCTGTCAGATAGCTGCAAATCATCATTTTTATAACCGCAATGATGACATGTCTTAGAGGAAGGATACCATCTGCTGGCACGTACAAGAATCTTTCCGTACTTCAGGCAGAGTTCCTCCAGGATTGCCGTGAATCTTCCCCATCCGACATCGGACACGGATTTTCCAAGGCTGAGGGCCTTTTTCATTGCTGCAATATCTAGGTCTTCAATCGCAATCACGTCGTAAGTTCTGACAAGTCTTACAGCAATCTGATGAAGAAAATCTTCCCTGCAATGCTTGGCTTTCGCATGCAGCCTGGCGATTTTCTCGCTCTGTTTGTTGTAATTGTTAGAATCTTTAACCATGTGAGAACGTCTGCGCTGCTCTTTTGCAATACGTTTCTCAAGCTTCCGATACTGCTTAATGAATTTTATTTCTCTTCCGTTTAATTCATAAGACGGCTTATTTCCTGATGAATCTATATATAAGAAAGGCACTGACATATCAAGCCCGATTCCGGAAATTGTGTTGATATCACCGGAAGCAAAAAACTTCTGTAATCCGTCTGATAATTCAACTTCTTCAGCTGGATACTCAATCAGGATTGAAAAATACCATTTGCCATCAGGTTCATGTGTAACCGTAACACTTTTTAGTGTGCCGTCTGGCTTAATCGGTCTGTGTATTGAAAGCTCTATCAAGCCGTTAATCTTTGGAAGACGAAGACCTCCATCCTCAATGCGGATATTTTTTCCGACGCGATTTGTCGTATAAGAATCCTTGCACTGATGCTTTTTCTTACGTTTAGGAGCGCCTCTTCCACCGGCAAAATAGTCACTTCTTGCCTTTTCAAGATTTAACTGAACATTTGCCAGTGCCAGGGAATCCCTGTCATTAAGCCATTCCAGACCGGATACATCTTTGTAATCAGCCGGAGTCATAGGTATTGAAATGCCGTACATTTTCCACATCAATTTATAATCTGAGAGCATGCGGTTCCACATAAAACGTGAAGCGCCAATATTCTGGTTTAAGTCTGATGCCTGCTCTTCTGTCGGATGTCCGCAAAACCTGTAAGCAACAAATACGGTATCGCATTTTACGACACGCTTTGAAGAAGACTTCTTACCTGACGGTTTTTTAGAAGGAATTGTAAATCTGCCGTTAATGACATTATAGATGCTGTCAAGGTTCAGTCTCTTACAGATATTTTCAATGCCTGATATGGCAATTTTATTCAGTTTGTTATATGTAATGCAAGATTTTACAAAATCAACCCGTATGGACTTTTTCTTTGCCATATCAAAAACCTCCTGTTTTTTTCTTACATAGTTAATATGCTGAAAAAATTGGAAACGGGATGATTTTTGCTGAATTTCTTTGAAAAAAAATAAAAAAATTTCTCTACATTTTTGCGTAGAGAAATAAAAGGTCGCAAGCGATATTTTTTCTTATTTGTAAATCTCATGCGTTTTCATCTCGGCAATTAAATTACCGAGAATTCCCACTTATTATCTTAAAATTAATATGCTGGATTTTAAAAAAAGAAAACCATCCTGCATTACTAGGCAAAAAAACCGCCTGGATTCCTCCAGGCGGTGTGTTCTAATGTGCTTTAAAATTGTATACCGGTTTAATTACTTTCGCAATGTCTACAGTGTCTTTAATGTTTTCCATTATCTCTTCCATTGGCTTATACGCCATCGGCGACTCATCTATCGTAGATTCCATTACAGAAGAAGAATATATCCCCTTCATAGATTCACGAAACTCATCAATCCCAACAGCATCTTTCGCTTCGCTTCTTGACAAAATCCTTCCGGCACCATGCGGTGCAGAATAATTCCAATCAGGATTGCCTTTTCCAACGCAAATCAAAGACCCGTCACGCATATTTATCGGGATTATCAGTTTTTCGCCATCTCGTGCAGACACGGAACCTTTGCGAAGAATCAAATTTTTTGTACCATTGCCGCGCATCGCATGTTCCGCACAATATCAACTGTTTCATCTGCAGCGCGTGTCCACCATTTATCTTCCACCGTTAATTTCCTTGTCGCAGTCACCAGGTCTTTTACATAGTTATGTGCTGCTTTTCCCTGCTGGACCTCATCAACATAAAGTCCCTTCTCACCTTCTCCAATCACAAAGTTTTTACTCTGTCCCTTAATATAAAGAAGTCCATTTTCAATATCAGGCTTTATCCTGAACACCGGGCCGCACATGTAATTCCACAGTTTCTCTTCTTCACATTTTTTGATAAACAGGTTTAATTCTGACAGGTTTGCCACTGGCACACTCCATTCCTGGCCTGACTCAACCAAATATTCCTCGCCTTCAGCATCAAGCTCATTCACGCACGTATCCTGAATGACAAAAATTGTAAAACTCCCATTTCCACTATCCGCTGCTTCATATGTGCCATACAATCCCTGGATGGATAATGAATTCTCTTTTATGTCTAATCTGTAACTCATATACTTCTCTCCTTTTTATTTTTTTTTGACGATACATTTCGTTTTTTTTGTATATCTAATATGCAAAATATTTTCTCCTCCGAAAAACCTAATTTTTTTGTTCTATTTTTAAATTATTTTGCATATTAATTTTGAAAAATTTTATTTATTACGAACAGGAGAGAAAAAGAAATGAAAAACGAGGAATTTTATGGAGAGCATCTTCTCCATATGGAAAACACCAAAGATAAGGCAGTTGTCCTGGCAAAATTTGCAGCAGAATTTTCAGGGGCAAAATCTGCCAGGGTTATCTCAAGGATTAAGACGCCTGAGAGCATGACAAAGAAAATACAGGCAGATGGCCTGCCAGTAAATTGTGAATCCGCATTATCTGCTGAATCCGATGCAATCGGTGTCAGGATAATTGTAGACTCTATTTCAGACGTCTACGCCATTTTTGATATTATCAAAAATATTAAGGCGCTTGACGACAAAACTGAATGCCAAGTCCTTAATGTAAAGGACTTTATTCGAAATCCAAAGCCTTCCGGATACAGAAGCCTTCATGTTATCGTTGGACTTACTTCCGGAGACCCTGATTTTCCAGAGATAAAAGCTGAAATCCAAATCAGAACGTCAATTATGGATTGCTGGGCATCTTTGGAGCACCTGGCAGAGTACAAACAGGTTATCGACCTTACGCCAGACGTGCTTGACCTGCTTGAAACATATCGCCAGGCTGCAGACCGGGAGATTGCATTACTTGGAGCTTAAGACATTGCGGTAGCGATGTCTTTTTTTATTGCAAAAAAAAGAGACCGCCGCATTTCGGCGGTGGTCTCTAAATGGCTTAGACTGCTTTTAGATTATCAGATTCTTTTTTCACTTCTTTTTTTAATTTTTCAAAAACATGTTTTGACAGTTTAGTAGATTGAAGAATTTTATCATCGTCGACTCCAAGAGTAATTAGACTTCTAGCAATTTCATATGCTCTTGTCTCAGCACCTTCATTTTTAATTTCCTCAAATACATTACTCATAATTTTCACCCCTTCTTTATCTTCTTTAAAGAATTTTACACGTTTTGCAAGCTTTCTATTTTTGATATCCTTAGCATCCGTACAGTAAAAATCATGCATTAATCTTCCCAAAACTGTATTATTTTGAATTTTTGAGTTTACATATATGATATGCGCTTCATCTCCAAAAGATTTCTTTGTTTCTTTTACAATACGGTCAACATGATATAGTGCCTTATTTGCACCAAAAATATCACCTTCCGTAATGAAGATAACATATGTTTCGGCTAAATTTTTGTAATCCTCACCGGCATCTGTAATATTTGCGTCTAACAGGCTGCTATTATATCGTGCACGTTTTGGAATGGCTCCATGGTTATTTCTTTGTATCTCAATATTGTACATTTTACCATCTTTATCTTCAGCTAAAACATCAAGTCGCACAGAACGACCTTGCAGATTTTTAATATCATACTGTACGTTTACAGAGCTTACCTTTAAATCATTCTTTTTGATAATTGCTTTTAGTAGAATTTCAACGCACTCTTTATCTTCAAAGACTTTCGTCATGAAATTATCATCTATAAGGCGTAGGTTTTTAATTCGCTCCATATCCTGGACGTGTTTTTCTGTAATGGTCTTACTTTTCACATTTTTCCTCTTTTCTAAGAAGTTTATGCGTTCTTTATAATTATATTGTACTACAAAGAACATATGTTTACAAGCAACAAAAAATACTTCAGAAGGAGTATCACCAATACTCCTTCACCATCTGGCGGCCCTCCCTCCGTTTCTGCTTATTGGTCTTGCCATAAAATACGGTTGGCCTTCCAACCGGCGGGCGGCTATGCTGAACCTTAGAAATTCCCATCTGAATTTCTAATTTTTCCAGTTCTTTTTTGCTTAATCTTTTTGCCATATCAATTTCCTCCCTTTGTTTATTATTGTATATTTAATATGCCGAAAACTGTTAAAAAAGAAAATAGCCAGCACACATGCCGGCTAAAAAATGTTGTTTAACTAAGTTTTTCTCCAACTTCTTTGAGGGTCTCCTTGCATAATCTGAAGGTATAATTGTCCATCAGATTGAAGAAAAACAGTTGCTCCTTATCTGTGAAAATAATTTGTTCAGGTTGCCCGTTATTCAGCACAAGCTCGCCAGAGATATCACCCGTCTTTGGGAAATACTTTACGGCAAATCTTATCGTATTTCCCCAAAATTTTGTAGCCTCTTCTCCAAATAGGACTGACAATTCGGTCACATCCATCTTCTTCAACGGGCCACCATCAACGCAGATTTTGACAAAGTCTGTTGTCATGAACAAACCTCCACAGCAAAAAAGTTTTTCATTCATTAGATTTCTCATTTTTCTCTTCCTTTCTTTATTTATTTTGCATAAAATATGTCAAAACTTTGCTTAAACAGAAAAAACACCCAAGACATTTTGCAAAGCCTCAGGTGCTCAAACTTATTTTTCTTATTTTTTTCAATATTTTCTCACGGCTTACAATTTCCACAAGGCCCATATCCTTCAATAATTAATTCTTCCCGGCTGCCTGTAAACTCCTTTTTGTTTTTTGCTTTCATTTTTGCAACACTGTCACACCCCGGCTTATGGAATTTTCCGGTATTTGTGTTGATGATATATTCCGCCTGCTCTGCTTGCATACTATCTGCTGTTTCAGTGCCAGAATCTGCAATTTCATCAATATCACCTGTCACTGCATTTCCGGCATCAACCCAGCTGTCACCAGTTTTATAATCAATCCCAACTCCAGGCTGTACATTGTAACAATACACGTTGAACTTCACGCCAGCGCCATCATCTTCCACCGATTCGGCTTCCATCTGCACGCCAGAGGCAACAAGGTTGTCACTATCAAAGATTGGCGTCACTCGATACAGAACATGGTTCCAAGTTTCTTTTACATAATCAGCCACTTCATTCTCAAATGGAAGCATGCCCTCAACGTTCAGGTATCTCGTTCCGGTTATCAGATTTTTGACATTCGCGTTTTCTCCTGCAAGCTGAAACCCAATCAGATGACATCGATTGTACAGATATCGGTCCTTAATGATATCCGGATATTTCACGGTATGCCATCCGGAAGGCTTTACCATTCCGATGTCTCCGCGCTTTTCCGTCGGCATTAATTCCTGGCAGATGTTTGCATAAGCCACTCCGCAGCGGCCAAGGTCATCAAGTTCGCTGTAATCCTCAAACGCCTCCGTTGTAAAATCATTATCATCAAATTCAGGCTCATTGCCATTCAATACCGCATACGGGCTTCCGGTATAGTCTGGAATCTGGCTCAAATCCGCCGCATGAATGTTAAAATTCGGCATCCATGACGATGCTGCACCACCTCCGCATGCAGCAATCGCTGAAATGATTGCCCCGATTATCGCCCTCCTGATTCTTCTTTTCGTTCTTTTGAAAAACATTTTTGCATCTCCTTTTTTTATTTTGCAAACAATATGCTGAATATTTTTTGGCTGCGGCATTTTTTGCGAAAAAACGAGAACACATCATATTTTATAATATTCCAAAGAGAATTTTTTAATCTATGCAATTTATCATATTATATGTATAATAAAACCATGATTGGAGGGAAAATAAATGACTTATGATTTTTCTGTTTTATTTAAAAATGAAATTGTAGCCGATGTTCACATTAACACTGATTCTAACGAAACAGCAATTAAAAGATATGTATCCGGGCCGAAACAGCCTTTTATGTGCAGCCGCAACGACATCAATTATATCTACAGCTTTCTTGAATCAAGATGTTTTGAGAATGGACGTCCTGACTTGCATAAAATCTTGTCAGCTCATGGATTAAAAGACAATAATCCATATTTATGGTGTAAAAAAACTCATGGAGTTATGTTTAATGATTTCTGGTGGATAAGATTTCCAAATGAACACCTGACATGGGAAGACGTTAATGTTCGGAGGTGAAAAATATGCAGAATTATACATTACCCGACTCGTGCACTTATAAATCTCAAGGAAGCTCTGAAGGCACTCAAACAAAATTTTTCATGGACGGCAAATGGTTTAAACAAGACCTGAATGGGTATGAAGGAGAAGTAGAATGCTTGGTATCCTGTTTACTCGATTGTTCCAATATTGACAATTATGTGCAATATGAAGAGTGCATGATTAATGGAAAAAGAGGATGCGTTTCTGATAACTTTTTAAAGGAAAATGAAATGTTTATAACGTTTGAAAGATTGCATCAAATGTATACTGGACGTCATATGATTGATGAAGTTATGGTTCTGGGCGATACAGAAGAAAGAATCAACTATGTCAAAGATTTTGTTTTCAAGCATACTGGACTAGATATTTCAAACTATTTATCAAATGTTTTTGCAGTTGACGCTTTAGTTTTAAATTACGATAGGCATTTTAACAATCTTGGTGTCATATATGACAGCGAAAAAGATTCATATAGAGAGGCTCCGATTTTTGACAATGGTGCTGGTTTACTAAGCAATATTTCAAGATTTCCAGCCTTTCAATCTATTGAAGAAAATACATCTCATATTGCAGGCCAGCCCATTTGTGCAAACTTGGATTTGCAGGCATATTACGCCGGAATAAAATTGAAAATCGACTATGATGCATTTGAAACGAAGTACCTTCCTTATTTTGAGAACTCAAGAGCGGTGGAGGTTTTAAAGTATCAGTTAGAACAGCAGAAATCCTTATTTCCTGATTTTAAAAAAATTGAGTTAGAAGAAGAGAGGTAAAACACAGTCATAAAAAGAGACTTCAACGATTAAAAATCGTTAAGTCTCTTTTTTAATTTTCACTATGCCGCCGTATCTCTTTTCGGAGCTGCCGTCCTCAGTCTTGAAGAAAACAGTGTGTAAACCGCATCATTCTTAATATCGTCAGACATCTTATTAAACATGTCAAATGCCTTTAATTTGTATACAATAGCCGGGTCTTTCTGGCCATATCCGACAAGTGAAATATTCTGTCTTAAAATCTCCAGGTCGTTGATGTGCTGCATCCATTTTGAGTCAATGCATCGCAGGATAATCTGTCTTTCAAATTCACGGAAGACTTCAATATCCGGCCATTCGCGCTCTCTTTCATAATAACGGTTTTTTGCTGCTTCAATATACTCTTCGGCCAGCTTCTTTTTATCCATTCCTTTTTTATTGCTTTTTGGACTATAATCAGGTGCCTTAATTCCGAAAATCAAAACGGAGATTTCTTTTCTGATTTCCTGATACTGTCCCTCTGTAACATATTTATCAGGTGCATATTTGTCAATAATCATGTCAATAGAGTCTTCAATCATACTGAGCATGGTGTTTCTTGTGTCTGCTTTTTCAAGTATCGCATCACGTTCTGCATAAATCAACTCACGCTGTTCATTGTTTACCTTGTCGTATTTCAAAACGCTCTTACGTGTTCCAAAGTTGTTATCTTCAATGACATTCTGCGCTTTCTTTACAAACTTATTGACAGTCCTGTTTTCAATGCTGTCTTCATTCTTCATTCCTGTCATCGTCAGGATATGTTTCATTCTGTCTGAGCCATAAGCGGTCTTTATCTTCAATACATCCATCTGTATCAAATAATCCCTGAAGTAACGCCCAACGCTGCTCAATGGATGCTGTTTTGTAGATGTCTGGGATGTACTTTTCATTACATTTTGTCTGTGTCAACAATGAGTCATATTCATCAGGAAACATTTTGCTTAAAAATCTAGAGCCGTCTTTCTTATAAAAATACCATGTGTAAACACTTTTTCTTTTTTGTGTCTCACCACCAATAATTCTTGCAATTTCATTTGGCACAAACTCATTTCCGCTTGATAATCCAAGTGTATGTTGCATATCTTTAACACCATTTCCAAGAAATGCACCAAGCACATATGGGTCAACTGGAAGATTGGTTTTTGCATATTCAACAGCTTTACTTGTAGGAATTTTAAAACGATAAGCTTTTCCCTCTTTAAGTCCTTCATTATACATATCAACTGTATTGATTGTTTGTAATTTTTTTCTATCTCTCCTGTATACACTCCACAAATGTTCATCTGCTGTTTCTACGATTCTTCCATCAGCAAGATGAACTTCATAAATCTGTTTTTTGCCCTGCGGATAAACACCAGTTACCTTTGTCGGTTTTCCATGCCTGTCAAACAGCATATCTCCAACCTTGATATCTCCCGCTGTTTTCCATCCATCAGGGGTTGGCATTGGTGTACACAACGATACCGATTTGCCTTCACCTGTTTTTTGCTCCGCAATCTTCCCCTCATTCAGTGCAATTGCACCCATAATCTGTACTTTATACGGTCTCAATCCAATACTTCTGTATGCAGCCTCGCCAACTGCGGCGTATGCATCCGGCAGAATCTGTTCCAGAGTTTCGCCATTTGCCAATCTCAATTTAAATTCGTCTGTCTTGCTTTTCAGTTCACTGTCTGAAAGCCGCTGCATATTTTCCATTTTGGCATAAATTTTGTCAGCCATTTTTCTTAATCTTTTGATTTCTGACATTTAATTTTCTCCTTTTCTGCGATATATTTCCTGCCGCAAAACAGCGTGCTTGCGGGTCCGTTTTTTTATCACTTTTTTTTCGCAAAGTTAATATGCTGGATTTTTGCAGAATCAGACGCTTTTTGGAAAAATTTTTTACAAAAAAAATGAGCCAGAGAAATATTCTCTGACTCATACTTTGTTTAAAACGCTTTAACAAGGTATTCAGTTGCGATTTTTCCTTCAGTGCCTTTCTTTTTGAAACGCCATCCTGTCATTCCGAAAATCGGGCCAAGTTTCACATCGCAGCAATAGTCATTGCACATAAGCACACATACACGCATGCCGCTCTTGCATACTGTCATAATCTTTTTGTAATAAACATCTTCCGGCTTCATTGTGATTTTTAACCGTTTTTTGCTTTCTGATTCAATCACGACATCAACAGTATCATCCTCGTGTTTTTTTACAGACACCAGATTTCCACTGGCAATGCTGAATTCACCGTCCGGAAGGTTTTTCAAATCACGCGGTTCTTTACCTTCCAGGTTTTTCTTAGTAAACACAAACAAATTCGATGATTTTTTTGTACATGTGATTACTTCAACCGGTTTATCATCCAATTGCAGAGTCATGTTTACCTGTCCGTTTTCTGGTTCTGATATTGCATGACTGACACAGTCATCAAATGTAATCTGTCCATCCTTAACTTTTTTTCTGCCCATTTTCTTTCTCCTTTCTTTACGCGGCATTTTTTTGTCCACGCTTTTTCAGGTCAGCATACATATCCATCATCTGAAGCATATGTTCAGGGTAAACATCAATGATAGATTCTGCTTTTTTCAGCGCATCATCTTCTGCGTTTTCTGTAATGCCGTTCTGAAATTCCATATAGAAATGGTAGGCATCATGCATAAATGCCCCGTCTGAGTTTAAATCAGCGCAGACAGCCGCATAAATTGCAGAACCAAGTTTTTTGGCAAATCTTCCGGAATATTCTTTATTGTATTCAGAGAGAATCTGCATGCCAGACTGTTTAAATCCATCTACATTATCAATAAAGCATGAAAACATCTTCCATGCTGCCTGAAATGCAGCCCCGGCAGCTTTATAAGCAGCTGTCTTTTCTTTGTTTTTCATTTTTGATTCCGTTTCTGCCTCTTCAGCCACAGCAAGAACAAGCTTCTCGTGAAATTTGCGGTTGTCATATGCTTCACATATTCTGTGAGCCTCATTTATGCACGCCTGCCATCCCTCATCAGAGTCATCTTTGCGGGCTTTATTGAACATTGCCCAGCACTCCCCAAATACTTTGTGTTCTAATTCCTTGTTAATCATAATTAATTTTCCCCTTTCTTTATTTGTTTTAAGTTACAAAAATAATATGCATAATTTCATTTGTTAAAAAATTCGCTGTTTCTGCATATTAGATATATCTAAAAAAGAAAGCAGGTGACATCATGCCAGACAATAAAGACGAATTATTAAAACAGCAGAATGAAGAAATACAAAAATTGAAAAAAGAGCTAAAAGCGGCAACCAAGCCGTCTTCCATGCTTTCCGTATTAAAAAGCGCGGTCAGGAGAAATGTACACGATTTTTTCATTCGTGAAGACAAAATCAAAAGCGTACAGGAAGAGAATAAAAAGTTAAAAAAAGAACTGGAAGAAACAAAAGAAGAACGAGACAAAACTTCTGCACAGTTATTTGCCGCAATCAATCTTGGTTCTGATAACCAGGAGCAGACATCGTTTGAAGAAGGAGGAACTCCTGATGATACTTGCGATGCACCGGTTTTTCCACAAACCGCAGAAGAAGCAGTCAGGGAATATTTCGGGCCGGTTGACCTTGCTGCTCTTGCAAGGCAATTATATCCGGACCAAAGCATGCAGCATCAGAATCCTGAACCAGAAAGTTCAGCGCCTCCAAAAATAAAAGACGCGCCAATCATTCAGGAACAGCCAGATTCTTCAGTAAAGAACGAAAAAAAACCGGCCGACAATATTGTCTATGAGCCAGGCCCTTCTGGCTCAACTTTGCACACGGGTTCGAATCCACGCTCGAAATCTGGTAACGAAGGCGTTAAGCCTGAGTTGTCAAAAGAAAAAAGCACTAAACAGGATTTGTTAGACAATCAGCCATCTGAGCTTGAAGACGGACCGATGGATATAAACGAAGCGCCATTTGAAGACGACCTTCCGGATTTGACTGAGCTACCAGAAGACCTGCCAGATATTTCAGGAGGTTCTGTATGGGACATGGAAGAACCGCCAACAGAACCGCAAGCAGAACCAGAAGCGATACAGGTGGAGCACACAGAAGAGCCAGTAGACAAATCATTAAAAGAATTTCCAAAAGAACCGCCAAAAAAGACTCAGAAAAAGCCAACAAAAGAGCCTTCTCTGCCACCCACAAAAGCAGAAGAGAAATCAAAACAAGCGCCAAAAATTCAAGAGAAAAAAATAGAAAAATCAGACAGCGGGCAGAAAACAACCGAAAAACAAGATGCTGCAGAACAGCAAAACCAGCCTGAAAAAATAAAAGAAAAGCAAGCAGAACCACCAAAAACAAAATCGCAAGCAAGGCCAGAACCGCAGCAGAACGAAAATCCTACTGCTACTGTAATAGATAAAAACGGAAAAAGGAAATCAAAAAAAGATAAACGGAAAAACCAACAGCAAAGACAGGAGCCTGAAATAAAACAGGAGCCGCCGAAAATCATACCGATGGAGCAGCCTCCGAAAGAGGTTGAACTTCCTGACGATTTTGGAATCGTTATGGAGCCTGAAGAGCCAGAACCAATTGAGCTTCCTGACCCGAACGAGAACAACAGGAATATTTTTGATGAGATATTTAATTCTGACAGCGACAACTGGGATGACTCAAACATTTAAAATGCCGGCAGGACCACCTGCCGGCAAAAAGAAAAGGAGATACAGATATAAGAAAAATACAAATGATACCGCGAGCTACGCTCGCGTACCAGACGCTGGCGGGGTTTCCCCGCCAGTCGATGGAAGCTGCAGGATTCGAACCTTGCATCTGCACCGGCCGTTCTACAGTGCTGCTCTGCCATGCGCACCAGTTTGAGCTAAGCTTCCTTGTTTCTTATGTCTTAAATTATATTATAAATTTATGAAACTGCAAAATTTTGCGAGTTTTTTGGTGTAGCTCACCAACAAAGCTGACACTGGCAGAAATTTCCAATTCTTTGTTGACAGCTTGCGTTCTGCGCTCGTTACTGTTTTAACTTAAGCAGGAGGCCTTTACAGGCCTCCCGATTTTTTTTCTTTGTTATTTTTTTCACAAAAAAAGACGATAAATCTAAATTCGTTACTTTTTTACAGTTTGTAAACATCAGCTGCATATACTTAACTTTAGATGTATTAAAATTTGACACATTTAACACCTCAACTTCATAACATCCGGAAAACATATGGTTCATTGCTGAAACATTTGAAGTATTAAAATGTGAAACATCCAATTCTGAAATTTTTTGACAATTATAAAACATTTCACTTAGGTTTGTTGCTTTTTCAGTATTAAAATTAGATACATTCAAAATATTAAGGCTCTTACATCCTGAAAACATGCCGACAAAAGTCGTTACGTTTCCTGTATTCCAATTCGATACATCCAGCGTTGTTAATGAACTGCAACCATAGAATATATATCCCATACTGTTTACGTTCTCTGTATTCCATTTTGATACATCCAAAGATTTTATATTTTTGCAGTCGTTAAACATATCTCCCATATTGTCCACTTTAGATGTATCTATATTTGATACATCTAATTCTGTTAAACTTATACAATCTTGAAATGCAGATGACATATATACGACATATCACTTTTTTTAGTATCTGCATTATCACCACCATCCTTCAATAACTCTCATTTTGTGTATTCCAATTATTAACTAATGCAACATCCAAAATCAGGCTGATACATTTAGTATCAGCCTGAAAATTGCAATTATCTGTCTTCCACATCATGGTCTTTAGTGTCATCTGCGATATCTTCGGGCATTACAGCTTCCACTCTTTCAATATTTTTCACTCTCTCATTTGCTTCCTTTTTTCCTTCCTGCATCAGATAACCGGTAATGTATTCCATGTTATTTGACAGTTTAAATTTACCATCATCAGTATCCGGAATGCTAAACTCCTCTTTTACCTGTTGCATTTCATCAGCATCTCTTACAAAGATAATGTCTGCTTCTTTTGGACTTTTTACAAACTCACCATTCGCAATAACATTAGCCTCAATAAGCCGGCTAAGTGACATTGTTTTGGAACCAGCTGCTCTTCCAACCTGGTTCAGGATACCGTCAAGACCTCTTGATGCAACGTTCTCCTGCGCTTTTTCATTCAGCCAGAGAATCTCGCGGTTATTGATGTCAATGACATACATGGAGGCCTGTCTGGCATCAGCATCAAGTATAAACTTATTTACAACTGCTGCTGGTTCAAAGAGTTTTCCCATATCCTTATCGGTGCGTTTCATAACGCCGAAATATGTATGCGGCTGGTTAAAGAACTTCTGTCCGGTATAGCTGTTTACCTGTGGGATTGCATAAGCGACACCATCTGCCTTCAGTTTTTCCAGGTCAAGGTCTACATATTCTGCCGCACCTTCACCATTGATATCGCCACCATCCTGTACGTCACCGGAGTATACAAAACCTTCTCCATGCTTTGCTCCATTCCATCCGCAGAACTGTACGATGTTCATATCCTTATCGCAGAACGCAACTGTCAGGTCAATGTCAATACGGCCATTATCCCAGCCATAACTATCCTTTTCAGGCTCCATATTTGTCCATGATGTAAAGAATCTCATCTTATTCCAGTCGTCGGCAATCGGCATCTTAGAGCCTGACGTCATACTTCCAACTGCACCGGAATTGTCTCGTACGTCAGCAGGAATCTTTACATCTGTAAGGCTGTCACTCATGAACACTTTGCCAATCGGTTCTTTGCCCGCAAACTTTTCAGACATGCCTTTCATTGCGATTTCTGCAGCCTTCTCAATCTGCTCTTTTGTAAATCCTTTTCTGTTTTTATCAGTAGTTCTTACAGTTACACCGGTTTTTCCTTTAAAATAACGCTCTTCCTCATCATGGTCGCGCATCTCAATGTTTCCGACAGTACCTGTTACAGTTGCGATTCCAGCCTTTGCAGACACCTCGCTCATTGCATCAAGAACAGTCTGCTCTTTGCCCTGCTCAATCGCCATACGGTATAATTTATCAAAACGGCGCATGAATTCTCCTGGCTGTTTTGCGCATTCTTTTACTGCCAGGTCAACATTCTCAGCCTTGATAGCCTCTTCAATACGTCTTGCCGGACGGTCAAGCTTTTCGCCGCCAAGAATGACTGAGATGGCTCTTTTTACATTATCATATTTTGCAGAGCCCCAGGTTCTGTCAGAGATATGTACGCAGTCAAACAGAGCCTTCCACTCTTTATCGTGTCCGTGCATAAAATTGGAAAGCTTCTCTCCGTCACCTTTATCCATTTTTGCCAGCTGGTCCATGACAAAACGTCGTTCTTTTCTTCCCAGGCTTACAAAAGCCTTTTTGTCATCTCCGCGAAGTGCGATTGCCGCATATGGGTCTTTCTTTGCAGTTGTTGTTTCGTTCTGCTTCTGCACAGTTTTAAATACTGCATATCTAAGCAGGTCTGCCGGCTGTTTCATGAACCTTGCCGTATACATGGAGTTTCCAGTAAGTTCTTCAATCATCATTGCACAGGTAACCGCATTTTCACGGTTCTTTATGTTCACATTATCGATTAAAGCGCTGATTTTTTCCGGGTTCTCTTTCACGTATAACATAATAAAATCACGCTGTGATTTGGAATATGCGATGGCGGATTTTACGGCCATATCAAAAGTCTGGTCAAGGTCTTCTTTGCTTCCTGCCATGAGAACACGTCTCATCGGCTCGCCGATAAACGGGAATGTCTTTTTCTCTTCCATATATTTATCCGGAGTCAGTTCAAGACCGGACAGGCAATAAATGACCTGGTCAATAAAATATGCAGCATGGCTTCTCTCCATACATCCTTCCGGGAAATCTGGATAGAATGGCTTCGGCTGTCTTCCAGCACCAATCACATCTGAAAGCATATCGTAATTATCTTCGTAAAATTCAATAATGTCTTCTTTATCTGCTTTTGCAAGAGCCTTTGTCTGCTCTGTTGTCATCGGGAAACCGATTGATGCAAAGTTAGCAGCAACTGATGCCGCAAGTTCAATATTATCGTTATCTTTCTGTTCTGGGAGGATTACCTTACCCTGCATTTCATAGTATTTCTTTAAGATATTTTTATTCATATTTTTTCTCCTTTTTAGATATATCGCTGCACGAAAAAGCAGCCGTTTGCGGCTGCTGGCAGAAAGTCCCTGAAAGGATTGTATTTTTCTGCGAGATATGCTTCGTTTACCGAAGCGGTGCCGCTTGTTTTCATGTTCTGAATTTAATATGCCGAAAAAAAATAAAAACGAACGTTATTTTCGAATTTTTTTTAAAAGATTTAGATCGGAAGAGCACACGTCTGAACTCCAGTCACCCGTCCCGATCTC
>OMGI01001083.1_pt1 | contig 17560 bp, 16 predicted proteins | sample 1645801 | NCBI WGS metagenome assembly OMGI01 (sample SAMN05578584, study PRJEB25193) | human gut metagenome | biome: Human Microbiome; feature: human-associated habitat; material: feces | host: Homo sapiens | place: USA:Birmingham
GACCACCGAGATCTACACTCTTTCCCTACACGACGCTCTTCCGATCTATACATTTCGATTCCGATATAGTTGATCTCTGGGTGGAGCTTCGCCATATCCATAAGAAAGCGGCCTTTTCCCATGCCAACCTCCAGATGGACAGGCTGATTCTGTGGGAAAACCTTGTTCCAGTTTCCCTTATTCTCCTGGGGATTCTGGATCACGTAAATACTTTCTTCAATTGCGTCTTTGGCGCCTGGTATATTTCTAAGTCGCATGGTTTCCTCCTGTAATTAAATTTATAACCGTCTGAAACTGATTTCGGCTCTTTGCAAAAGTTTACCGGGTGGTAAAAAATGCTTGTCAGAATCAGCTGAAATAGTATTCATTCTTAACAAAACTACTATACATGATTTCCTGCTTTTTCGCAATAATATTGATATCGTGATTCTTCAGACACGCTCTATGTCAGGGGGGAGAACGCAAAGAGCTTTTAATTGAAAAATTGACCAATTTTGACTGAATATGAAACCTATCAGAAAGAAATGCAAATGGAAAAACGATAAAATTCTGTATAAATATGCATTTTCTTCCTATTTATAACTAATACGTGTACCTATTATAAAATTTCGATATGACAGGAATTGATAAGATTGTTAATTTTTAGTCAAATCATCTGGAATTGTATTGAATTTTTGTGAAAATTTTAGGCAAAGTTTGACTGGTATTTTCATCAAAATGGGTGTAAGATACTTAAAACTTGAAAAAGGAGGGGAAAAATGGAACAGATAATCGGTAAGTTATCCGAGATAGAGACAACTGCAGAGACCATTATGAGGGATGCATTGCAGAAGAAGAAAGCTCTTTCAGCTGAGATGGAAAGGCAGTCCAAGGAATTCGACACCCAGCTGGAGAAACAGACAGAAGAGCAGATTAAGGAAATTCGCCGGAATCTTGAGGGTGAGAAGGATAAGCGTCTGTCATCCCTGCGGGAAGACACTCAGGTTGCCTTAAGTCAGCTGGACGCTTACTATGCGAAGAATCACGAACGCCTTTCCAGAGAAATTTTTGAAAAGATCATTCAGGAGGAAGTGATGTAATGGGAAGCGTTCTTTCCTACAGCGGAATTTCCACGAAAATACGCGCTATGAGCAGTCATCTGGTGACAGATGAACAGCTTCAGGAAATCGTCCGCTTTTCGGACGTTCCACAGGTAGCCGCTTATTTGAAGAAAACGCCGGAATATGCGAAAGCATGGTCAGACCTTGATGAGAATAATCTTCACCGAGGTGAGATCGAGAAGCTTCTGAAGAAATCCATTTTCGGAAATTTCTCCCGCATTTACAATTTTGCAAACAAGGAGCAGCGCAAGTTCCTGGCACTTTATTCCAAGCGCTACGAAATCCGTGTTCTGAAAGAGATCATGACGAATCTCTTTGATCACAGAAGCACCAATCCTGTGGATATGAGTCCTTACCGCGACTTTTTCCTTCACCATTCCAAGCTGGACATTGACAGAGTGGCAGGTGCCGGAAATATGGATGAGTTCATGACAGCCCTGAAGGGCAATGAATTCTATGCTCCGCTTCAGAGCGTATATGAGAACGGCAATGGACTTTTATTTGACTACGGAATGGCTCTTGATCTTTATTATTTTAATCAGATCTGGAGTGTCCGCAAAAAGTTATTCAAGGGAAACGATCTGGACGAGATCACCAAGGCTTATGGTGAGAAGTTTGATATGCTGAACCTGCAGTTTATCTTGCGGTCCAAGCGTTATTACAAAATGGAGCCGGCAGCCATCTACGCACAGCTGATTCCCGTGAATTATAAACTAAAGAAAGAAGAAATCACAGCTCTGGTGGAAGCTACCAGCAAAGAAGAGGGTGAGCAGATCTTTTCCCGTACCTGGTATGGCAGGAAATATCAGCAGCTGAACCTGATCTCCATGGAGGAGCTTTATAATAGTCTGCTCCGTACCGTGCTTGAGAAAGAGGCTCGCAAGGATCCTTATTCAGTAGCTGTTTTGTATTCTTATCTTTACCACAAAGAGCATGAGGTAAACCGTCTGACCATCGCACTGGAGTGTGTTCGTTACCAGGTTGATCCGGACGAGGCAATGCATTATGTTCATAACAATTAGTAACCCGGAGGTAGCAATGTGATTGAGAAAATGAAATTTGTCAGCATTACCGGGCCAAGAGAGGATATCGACCGAGTTGTAAATAATTACCTCAGCCGGTATGAGATTCATCTGGAGAATGCTCTTACTGAGCTCACAGATGTGAAGAATCTTTCTCCTTATCTTGAAATCAATCCTTATAAAGAAGCTTTAAGCACAGTCGGAAGCTTCTATGAAGAGGTTGAGAACCCGGAGCAGGCTTCTGCGAAGAAGCTGCCAATCGAAAAAGCTCTCTCTTTCGTACAGCAGATCAAAGATGAAGCGGATGTCCTTAACAAGACACGCCAGGAACTGGAAGAGAAACGTGATTCTCTGTCAGAATCACTTCGTATTATCTATCCGTTCCGAAATGTAGACTTTGATGTGCAGTCAATCCTGAAAATGCGTTATATCCATTATCGCTTTGGACGGATCGAGAAAGATTATTTCGATAAATTTAAAACATACATTTATGATAATCTGGATACGATTTTCATTAAATGTGATGAAGATGACCGTTATATCTGGGGAATTTATTTTGTTCCCGTTCATGAAGCGCAGCGGATCCATGCCGTATATTCTGCTATGCACTTTGAAAAAATCTTTGTACCGGATCAGTATGATGGAACTGCCAAAGCTGCATACACAGCACTTGAAGCGCAGTACAAGAAAACAATTGCAGATCTTGATGCGAACAAAGCGGCAAGAAAAGCTTTCTTCAGAAAAAATGCATCCGACATTGTTTCCTGCAAACATACACTTTCCCAGTTTTCAAGGAACTTTGATATCCGTAAACTGGCAGCATGCACACATGGGGACAACAAGGGAGAGGCAGCAGCCGATTATAAGCCGAAGGAACCATTTTATATCCTTTGTGGCTGGATGACAGAGAAGGATGCCAAAGCTTTCCAAAATGATATTTCCGGAGATTCCCGTATTTTCTGTCTGATTGATGAGAATGAGCAGGAGGATGCCCATAAGACACCGCCTACCAAGCTGAAGAACCCCAAGCTTTTCAAGCCATTCGAAATGTACACCAAAATGTATGGCCTTCCGGCTTATGGAGAGATGGATCCAACCTGGTTTATCGCCATTACTTATTCCTTTATTTTCGGCGCAATGTTCGGAGATGCAGGACAGGGTCTGGTTTTATTGATCGGCGGATATCTTCTTTACAGATTCAAGCATATTGATCTTGCCGGAATCATCAGCTGTGCAGGTATCTTTTCCACATTCTTTGGCTTCATGTTCGGCAGCGTTTTCGGATTTGAGGATATTATAGAGCCTGTATGGTTAAGGCCTATGGATGCCATGATGAATGTGCCTTTTATCGGAAAACTGAATACCGTATTTATTATCGCTATTGGCTTTGGTATGGGAATCATTCTTCTGTGTATGATTTTTAATATTATGAATTCCCTGAAAGCAAAGGATACAGAGAAAGTATGGTTTGATACCAACTCTGTTGCAGGCCTTGTATTCTATGGATCCGCAGTGATTGTAATTGCATTGTTCATGACAGGCCATAAGCTTCCTGGCGGTATTGTTCTTTGCATTATGTTTATTCTTCCGCTGCTTGTAATGTTCTTAAAAGAGCCTCTTACAAACCTTGTGGAAAAGAAGCCGGCAGCCTTTGAAGGCGGTGTGGGAATGTTTATTGTTCAGGGATTTTTCGAGATGTTCGAAGTCCTTTTGAGCTATTTCTCCAACACACTTTCTTTCGTGCGTATCGGAGCTTATGCAGTCAGCCATGCAGCTATGATGCAGGTTGTACTGATGCTGGCCGGTGCCGAGAACGGAAGCCCGAACTGGGTAGTGATTGTTCTCGGAAATATTTTCGTATGCGGTCTTGAGGGTCTGATCGTTGGTATCCAGGTACTGAGACTTGAGTATTACGAGATGTTCAGCCGTTTCTACAAAGGAAGCGGAAGAAAATTCGAGCCGTTCCGTTCTGACGCGGAGGCAAAGTAAACTGCCGCTGGTAGTGAAATATTTATCAAATGTCTCTGTGAAATGCAGTGACATTACAAATGTTAAAAACACGAGGAGGTCAATTATCATGACAGTTATGACACAGATTATCTTAGCAGTAGCGCTTGTATTAAGCATTATCGTTCCATTTGGTTATTATTTCATCGGCGAGAAGAGCCGTGGACGCTATAAAACAACAATCGCAACAAACGCATTTTTCTTCTTTGGTACCATGTTAGTAGCAGCAATGGTTATGTTTGCAGGAAGCTCTTCTGTACAGGCTGCAACAGGCGCTGATGCAGGTATTGCAACAGGTCTTGGATATATTGCAGCAGCTCTTGTTACAGGTCTTTCCTGTATCGGTGGTGGTATTGCCGTAGCCAGTGCGGCAAGTGCAGCTCTTGGTGCAATCAGCGAGGATCAGAGCATTCTTGGTAAATCCCTTATCTTCGTAGGTCTTGCCGAAGGTGTTGCTCTTTACGGTCTGATCATTTCCTTCATGATCATCGGTAAATTATAATTATGAAAATGTTTTTGATCAGTGACAACATCGATACCTGCACAGGGATGAGACTGGCAGGTGTGGAAGGCGTGGTAGTCCATGAGCGTGACGAACTGAAGGACGCTCTGGAAAAAGCAATCGCCAACAAAGAAATCGGGATCCTTCTCCTGACCGAAAAATTCGGCCGGGAGTTTCCCCAGATCGTGGACGATGTAAAGCTGAACCATAAAACGCCTTTAATCATCGAAATCCCTGACAGGCATGGTACAGGCCGCAAACCTGATTTTATTACCGGATATGTTAACGAAGCCATTGGCTTAAAGTTATAGGCAGGAGAAGACCAAGCATGACAATTGAAGAAAAACTGCAGCATTTCTATGACACTTCCGTTGCGGAAGCCCAGACAGAGGCTGAGAATACACTGGAAGCACATAAGAAGAGTCTGGAAGAAATGCTTGAAAAGCATAAAGAATCAAGAAAAATGGATGCCGAGGCACAGATCAAGGCAGAGACAGAAAATGCTACCCGAGAGGTAAACAAGGCACTTTCTGCTGAGCAGCTGACTTTAAGACGTGACTGGACAGCCAAACAGAATGAGCTTAGAAATGAGCTTTTTGTAGAGGTTAAGAATCATCTGGAGGACTTTATGGAGAGCCCTGAATATCAGGATTATCTTTGTACAAGAATCCAGAAGGCAAGAGAATTTGCGGGAAATGATGAAATCTTCATCTATCTTTCCCCGGAAGATACAGCATTACAGCGTTCTATCGTTGCAAAGACAGGATTTACAGTTGAGATTTCCAAGGAGCCGTTTATGGGCGGTATCAAAGCTACCATCCCGGCGAAAAATATCCTGATCGACAATTCTTTCATGAGCGCTTATGAGAAGCTGAAAAAAGAATTCAAATTTGACGGAGGGCTGAGCCATGAATAAAACAGGTATTATCTACGGCGTTAACGGTCCTGTTATTTATCTGAAAGGCGACCCGGGATTTAAGATTTCCGAGATGGTTTATGTTGGACCTGAGAAGCTGGTCGGTGAGGTCATTGGTCTGAAAAAGGGCATGACTACCGTACAGGTTTTCGAGGAGACAACAGGACTGAAGCCAGGCGATACAGTAATGGGAACAGGCGATGCTATTTCCGTTCTTCTGGGACCTGGAATCATTCATAACATTTTCGATGGTATCCAGCGTCCTCTGGAGGAGATTGCAAAATCCTCCGGAAAATATATTTCCCGTGGTGTCAGTGTTGATTCCCTTGATACTGCTAAGAAATGGGATGTTCATGTAACTGTTAAAGTTGGAGATATGGTAAGTGCAGGTACTATCATTGCCGAGACTCAGGAAACAGCTTCCATTCTTCATAAATCCATGGTTCCGCCAACAATTGGAGAGGCTGAGGTTATCAAGGCGGTTCCGGACGGAGCATATACCATCCTTGACCCGATTGTAACGGTTCGTCTTTCTGATGGCAGTGAGCGCGATATCGCACTTGCGCAGAAATGGCCGATCCGTGTGCCAAGACCTACCTACAAGCGTTTCCCTGCAAGCGTGCCGCTTGTAACCGGACAGCGTATCCTGGATACCCTTTTCCCAATTGCAAAGGGTGGTACAGCAGCGATTCCTGGCGGTTTCGGTACTGGAAAAACTATGACACAGCACCAGATCGCAAAGTGGTCTGACGCTGATATCATTATCTATATTGGATGTGGTGAGCGTGGAAACGAGATGACACAGGTTCTGGAGGATTTCAGTAAACTGATCGACCCGAAATCCGGAAACCTGATGATGGACCGTACCACTCTGATTGCCAATACATCAAACATGCCTGTTGCAGCCCGTGAGGCTTCTATTTATACAGGTGTTACACTGGCTGAGTATTATCGTGACATGGGTTATGACGTTGCCATCATGGCAGACTCCACTTCCCGTTGGGCTGAGGCTCTTCGTGAGTTATCCGGACGTCTGGAGGAAATGCCTGCAGAGGAAGGCTTCCCGGCTTATCTGGCTTCCAAGCTTTCCGCTTTCTATGAGAGAGCGGGTATGATGCAGAACTTAAATGGAACAGAGGGTTCTGTTTCCATCATCGGTGCAGTTTCCCCACAGGGAGGTGACTTCTCCGAGCCTGTTACACAGAATACAAAACGTTTCGTCCGCTGTTTCTGGGGACTGGATAAATCTCTGGCTTATGCCCGTCATTTCCCGGCTATCCACTGGCTTACAAGTTATAGTGAGTACCTGGAGGATTTAACCCCATGGTACAGAGATAATGTTTCTGCTAAATTTGTAAGCGACCGTAATCAGCTGATGGCGATTCTGAACCAGGAGAGTTCCCTGATGGAAATCGTTAAGCTGATCGGTAGTGATGTTCTTCCGGATGACCAGAAGCTGACTCTGGAGATTGCAAGGGTTATCCGTCTTGGATTCCTTCAGCAGAATGCGTTCCATGCAGAGGATACCTGTGTACCGATGAGCAAGCAGTTCAATATGATGGAGATCATCCTTTATCTGTACGAGAAGTGCCGTTCCCTTGTTAATCAGGGAATGCCGGTTTCCGTACTGAAGGAGGACAATATTTTTGAGCGTGTTATTGCTATCAAATATGATGTTCCGAATAACAAACCTGAGATGTTTGACCAGTATAAGGCTGACATCGACAGATTCTATGATAACGTATTAGAGAGAAACGGCTGATAGGGAGGTAAGTTTTTTATGGCAATCGAATATTTAGGCCTTAGTGAAATAAACGGCCCTCTTGTAGTTCTGGAAGGCGTTAAAAACGCTTCCTACGAGGAAATCGTCTCCTTCCGTATGGATGACGGTACCGAAAAGCTTGGCCGTATTATTGAAATATACGAAGATAAAGCAGTAATTCAGGTTTTCGAGGGTACAGATAATATGTCCCTTGGAAACACTCATACACGTCTTAGCGGTCATCCTATGGAAATCGGGCTCTCTCCGGAAATCCTGGGACGTACCTTTAACGGTATTGGACAGCCAATCGATGGGCTGGGCGAGATCACACCGGAGGTAAGCCTGAACATCAATGGTCTGCCGCTGAACCCGGTTACCCGTGAGTATCCGCGTAACTACATCAATACCGGTATTTCTGCAATTGATGGTCTGACCACCCTGATTCGTGGACAGAAGCTTCCGATTTTCTCCGGAAACGGTCTTCCACATGATAAGCTGGCGGCACAGATCGTGCGTCAGGCATCTCTGGGTGCTGATTCCGATGAAAATTTCGCCATTGTGTTTGCTGCAATGGGTGTTAAGTATGATGTTGCAGAGTTTTTCCGCAGAACATTTGAGGAGAGCGGTGCTTCCGATCATGTTGTTATGTTCCTGAACCTGGCAAATGATCCGACTGTTGAGCGTCTTCTGACTCCGAAGATTGCCCTGACTGCAGCAGAGTATCTTGCTTTTGAAAAAGGTATGCATATTCTGGTTATCCTTACAGATATTACTTCTTTCTGTGAGGCAATGCGTGAGGTTTCTTCCTCCAAGGGAGAGATTCCTTCCCGTAAAGGTTATCCTGGATATCTTTACAGTGAGCTTGCTACTTTATATGAGCGTGCAGGTATTGTTTCCGGTGGTACAGGTTCTGTTACACAGATCCCGATTCTGACCATGCCTAATGATGATATTACCCATCCGATCCCTGACCTTACCGGTTATATTACTGAGGGTCAGATTGTTCTGGACAGACAGCTTCATGGACAGGGTATTTACCCGCCAATCAATGTTCTGCCGTCTCTTTCTCGTCTGATGAAGGATGGTATTGGTGAGGGCTTCACAAGAGCAGACCATCAGGATGTTGCCAACCAGCTGTTTTCCTGTTATGCAAAGGTTGGAGATGCGAGAGCCCTTGCTTCTGTTATCGGTGAGGACGAGCTTTCTCCTCTGGATAAGAAGTATCTGCAGTTTGGTAAGGCGTTTGAGGCTGAGTTTGTCGGTCAGACAGATACAGAGAACAGAAGTATTATCGATACTCTGAATAAGGGCTGGGAGCTTCTTGGTATGCTTCCGAAGGATGAGCTTGACCGTATTGATACTAAGATTCTGGATCAGTATTATCACGAGACTACCAAATAAAGAGTGAGGTGACTTGAATGGATCCGAATACCTTTCCTACCAAGGGTAATTTAATTCTGGCTAAGAATTCACTTGCTCTTTCCCGTCAGGGTTATGAACTGATGGATAAGAAGCGTAATATTCTGATTCGTGAGATGATGAATCTGGTTGATCAGGCGAAGGATATCCAGGGACAGATTGACGAGACGTTCCGGACTGCGTATGAGGCTTTGCAGAAAGCGAATATGGAGATGGGTATCGCGTTTGTGGATCAGATTTCCCATACGGTGCCGGTGGAGAATTCTATCCGTATTAAGACACGTAGTGTTATGGGTACGGAGATTCCGCTGGTAGAGTATGATAAGTCGGGAAATGTGCCGACATATGCTTATTATAGTACGAAGATGTCTCTGGATGAGGCGAAGGCGGCTTTTGAGAGGGTGAAGGAGCTTTCCATTAAGCTGTCTATGATTGAGAATTCGGCGATTCGGCTGGCTAGTAATATTAAGAAGACTCAGAAGAGGGCGAATGCGCTGAAGAATATTACGATTCCGAAGTTCGAGGCTCTGACCAAGGATATTTCCAATGCTTTGGAGGAGAAAGAGAGAGAGGAATTTACCAGACTTAAGGTTATTAAGAGAATGAAGCAGGGTGCGTGATGGCGCCCTGTTTTTTTCTGTCATTAAGGTACGTGAGAGGAAGGTGGTGTCGGCTAGGAGCGATGCCAAAATGGGCGTTTGACTGCGTCGCCTATTGTCCCTAAGAATTGCAAACTCGCCCTTGCAGGGCTCAGACAGTGCAATTCTTAGGGACGCTATACTCGTCAAACGCCCATTTTGGCAAAGCCCCCAGCCGACACCACCTTCCTCTCACTGTGTACTGGCGAAGGGGAAAACAGGACGGCGGCTGCAGGTGGGAGTAGTTGAAGGAGGGGAGGAAGTGACGCAGCGCCTGGGAAGAGAGGCGGATGGTAATTACGTTTGCTTAGCGTTGTGTACTGGTAGGAAACGTTGGCTGATTCCTTTTGGGGAGATTTTCGTGTTTACTATATTGTATTCTTTTGTATATTTTTAGTCAGCTTTCTTCTTGAGTTCTGTCAAAAATCATTTCTGTTATGTGTATTCTTTGAGTGGAGTATATTTCGACTGAATTTGGTTGTTGCGGCATATTCTTTTGGTGGAGTTCACAGTTTCTTACCAGGTTGACCATGGAATGAATACAGTTTTCCCATTAATTGCACACATTTGGTCTGTATATTATTAGCCATAAGGAACACAAAACAAAATGATCCGGATGGAGAGAATGAGGATTTCGGAAGGGTTGAATGAATACAGAAAGGAAATGAATGGGTATGAAACGTAGATATTTAGCTGTTTTAATGGGAATTATGGTAGCAACAACTTCTGTTCCGGCTATGGTTTATGCGGAGGATAGTAAGACGGAGACGGCTGCGGATGCGGCGAATGATGAAAGTGGTGAGGCAGATGCTTCGGATGAGAATGGTGATGAGAGTCAGGAGAATGTGGTACTTGGTGAGGTTAAGTCGGTTTCTGATTCGGAGATTACCATTGCGGTTGGGACTATGAAAGAGATGGGGCAGCCTGGTGGAGATGGACAGAATGGCGGAGCACCGGATGGAAACGGTCAGGGTGGTGAGGCGCCTTCTATGTTGGATCTGACTGGCGAGGAGCAGACGATTACAATTACTGCGGATACAGTGATCACAAAGCAGGCAGGCGGTATGCAGCCTGGCGGAGATGGACAGAATGGCGGTGCGCCAGAGAAGCCGGAAGGTGATGGACAGAGTTCTGATTCTTCTGATGGAGCAAGTGACAGTCAGGACGCAGCTGACGATAACCAGGAAAGTGAGAATACAGATAGCCAGGACGGAGAAGAGCCGGAAAAACCAGATGGTAACGGACAGTCCGCAGAGGCTGAGGAGATTTCACTTTCTGACATTCAGGAGGGCGATATCGTTTCTATCACTTTAGATGAGGATGGAAATGCTGCTTCCATTACTGTAATGTCCATGGAAATGGGCGGTCAGGGCCAGCCTGGCGGTGATGAACAAGGCGCTCCAGGACAGGGAGGTCCTGATGGCCAGTCTCAGGGTGTGGACAGTTATACGGCAGCAAATGAGTATACAGAAGATACAACTGTATCAAATGAGACAATTGAGTCAACAGGAACTGACGAGAATGCAGCACTGATTTCTTCAGGTGCAAGTGTTACTCTTGATAATGATACTATTACTAGAACTTCCGAGGACAGCAAGGGCGGAGACAATTCCAGCTTCTATGGTGTAGGAGCTGCTGTTCTGGCAACAGATGGTACTGCTTATGTGAAAGATGGCAGCGTGACTACAGATGCAGCAGGTGGTGCAGGGCTTTTTGCATATGGTGATGGAACTGTATATGCTTCTGGTACAATTGTGAAAACGACTCAGGATACCTCTGGTGGTGTTCATGTAGCTGGCGGTGGTACTCTTTACGGATGGGACTTGGATGTAGAAACGAACGGTGAGTCTTCTGCTGCAATCCGAAGTGACAGAGGCGGCGGAACAATGGTGATCGATGGTGGAAATTATGTTTCCAACGGCGTTGGTTCCCCGGCTGTTTACAGCACAGCTGATATTGCGGTAAGCAATGCAACTCTGACAGCAAATGGTTCTGAGGCTATTTGTATTGAAGGTCTGAATTCTATTCACCTTTATGATTGTGACTTGACAGGAAACATGAGTGATCTGGATCAGAATGATAATACCTGGACTGTAATCCTTTACCAGAGCATGTCTGGTGATTCTGAGGTTGGTAACAGTACCTTCCAGATGGATGGCGGCAGCCTGACTTCTGAGAACGGCGGTGTGTTTTATACAACCAATACAGAGAGTACGATTACTTTAAATAACGTGGATATTAACTATAACGATGACAATGAATTTTTCCTGCAGTGCACAGGTAACACCAACCAGAGAGGCTGGGGACAGTCTGGGGTTAACGGAGCTGACTGTCACTTTACAGGAATCAGTCAGGATATGCAGGGAGATGTGATCTGGGATTCTATCAGTGATCTTGACTTTTATCTCACAGAAGGCAGCAGCCTGACAGGTGCAGTTGTAGATGATGAGAGCTATGCAGGCGAAGGCGGAGAGGGATACTGCAACGTTTATGTAAGCGCAGATTCCACCTGGACTGTAACTGGCGACAGTACTGTCTCATCTCTGGAAAATGAGGGAACAATTGTAGATAGTAATGGAAAAACTGTAACAATTCAGGGTACAGACGGAACTGTGTATGTACAGGGCGACAGCGAGTACACCATTACAACTGGTTCCTACAGCGACACAGCAGATCTGTCCGGAGCAACGGCGATCCAGGATCAGAGTGTTTATACAATTGAGAAACCGGATCAGCTTTAAAATTGGATAAAGAAACTCTCCAATTTGAAGATTATGGGCTTGATGAGTTATAAGAAAAAACACTGGGCTACACTTTATTGTGGCTCAGTGTTTTTTCGCTAAAAGAAGAGTGAACCTGAATTATAAAAATCCCGGTCAGAAAAGAAGTATCAAGACAGTTCTTTTCTAAAGACCGAGATTTTTTATGTTAAATTTAAAATCAAATTCGAATTCTCCGACGTAAGCAACTTCCGAAAATTCTCCTAAAAGAAGGAGGGCCGGACCTTTTGACCCGGCAAGTATGAAAAAGAAAAAGTATATTTATAATCTATGTAAAAAAGCTTTCGCTTTATTTGTTTATTAATATACGCGGAATTTGTGATGAATCTGTGAGGACAAATTGAAAAATATATGAGGAAAATCTAAAGAACTTATAAACTGGAACGCACCTGAAGTGACCGGCTTAGGAATATACAGTATGAAAAAGCTGTGCATTTAAACCCAACTTCATGGTGATAAAATCTATCTACGATATATTGAAAATTTTATTCAGCTAAGAAAATTAGTCGTTGTAAAAGTTGTAATACTCATTTATAATGGAAAGAAGATTCAAGGTTATTGTTTACCGGAGATTTTCCAGCGTGAACAGTAACGATTCCAATGAGAATTTATAGGGAAAAACAGGAGGAAAACCTTGAAGAAAGAATTAGTTATTGTAATTGATTTTGGTGGTCAGTACAATCAGCTGGTTGCAAGACGTGTCAGAGAATGTAATGTATATTGTGAAATCTATTCTTACAAGACCGATCTTGAGAAGATCAAAGCCATGAATCCAAAGGGAATCATTCTTACCGGTGGACCGAACAGTTGTTACGAAGCTGATTCACCGACTTACCAGAAAGAATTATTCGAACTTGGTATTCCGGTGCTTGGGCTTTGCTACGGTGCACAGCTTATGATGCATGTTCTCGGCGGTAAAGTTGAGAAAGCAGATGTAAGTGAATACGGCAAAACAGAGCTGCTGGTTGACAAAAAAGACTCCAGAATTTTTGAAGGAGTATCAGAGAAAACAATTGTCTGGATGAGTCATACAGACTATATCTCCCAAGCAGCACCAGGATTTGAGATTTCTGCACATACAGCAGACTGTCCAGTGGCTACAGCCGAGAATGCGGAGAAGAAACTGTATGCGATCCAGTTTCATCCGGAAGTTCTCCATACAGTAGAAGGAAAGAAGATGTTATCCAATTTCGTACTTGGTGTATGCGAATGTGCCGGAGACTGGAAGATGGATGCATTTGTTGAGCATACAATTAAAGAAATCCGTGAGAAAGTGGGCGACGGCAAAGTCCTTCTGGCACTGTCTGGCGGTGTTGATTCTTCTGTAGCAGCAGGACTTCTTTCCAGAGCTATTGGCAAGCAGCTGACATGTGTGTTTGTAGATCATGGCCTTCTTCGTAAAGACGAGGGCGATGAGGTTGAGGGTGTATTTGGTCCTAATGGACAGTTTGACCTGAATTTTATCCGTGTGAATGCACAGCAGAGATATTATGATAAACTTGCGGGAGTTACTGAGCCGGAAGCGAAGCGTAAGATCATTGGTGAGGAATTTATCCGTATCTTTGAAGAAGAGGCTAAGAAGATCGGTGCTGTTGATTTTCTTGCGCAGGGAACCATCTATCCAGATGTGGTAGAGAGTGGTCTTGGCGGAGAGTCTGCAGTGATCAAGTCTCATCACAATGTAGGCGGACTTCCTGATTTCGTAGACTTCAAGGAGATTATTGAGCCGCTTCGTGACCTCTTCAAAGATGAAGTCCGCAAAGCAGGACTGGAGCTTGGAATTCCAGAGAAGCTGGTATTCCGTCAGCCATTTCCGGGACCGGGACTTGGAATCCGTATTATCGGCGAAGTTACTGAAGAGAAAGTTCGCATTGTGCAGGATGCTGATTTCATTTACCGTGAAGAAATTGATAAGGCAGCAGAAGCTTATAAAATTGAGAACGGCAAAGAACCATCCTGGATGCCGAACCAGTACTTTGCAGCTCTTACCAATATGCGAAGCGTAGGCGTTATGGGCGATTTCAGAACATACGATTATGCGGTGGCACTTCGAGCAGTGAAGACGATTGACTTTATGACAGCAGAGTCCGCAGAGATTCCGTATGAAGTACTGAACAGGGTTATGAATCGTGTTATTAATGAAGTTAAGGGAGTTAACCGCGTATTCTACGACCTGACCAGTAAGCCACCGGGAACGATTGAGTTTGAATAGTTGACGCTGGGCTACAAAGCCCGTAACCACGGGGCTTTGCGGCTTTGGGTGTTTGAAATTGCATTATCATTGCATTTTTATATTTCTTTGTGATACATTGCAGTATGCTGATTACTGGTATAATTAGCAATACTTTGAGAAGCTGACTGGTAGCTGAGAACCCCGGTCAGCTTCTTTGCAATCTCAATATTGGTGTTTGGATACAGATGACCATAAGTTCCTAGTGTCGTCTGTATTTTTTCATGTCCAAGACGCTCTTTAATCAGCAGTGGATTTTCGCCCATGCTGATAAGCAGGGAAGCATGCGAATGTCTCAGGGCATGAATTTTGATTCTGTGGACACCAGCTAAATTTGCCAATTTCTCTAATGCTCTTGGAAGCGTTGTTTTGCTGGTGGGTGTACTGTTATAACTCAGTACGAATCCACAATTTGGTAAAACCTTTGCCTGGACCGCCTTCCATTCTTGTAATTCCTTGATGGTATCAGCATCAATATAAATGGTACGGTTGCTTGCCTGCGTCTTAGGTTCAACGAATTTGTAGTCATTCATTGTTTTATAGTACAGTGTTTTACTAATAATCAGCATACCTGTTTCAAAATCAATATCATCCCACTGTAAGGCGGCAGCCTCTCCAATACGCATTCCAGTCATAAATAAAAGCCAGAACGAGATGAAGAGATAGTGCTCGTAGTAGTCACCTTTGTACAGCAGGGATATTACCTTCTGAAACTCCTCCAAAGTCCAGAAGTCGATCTTTACTTTTTTAGATTTGATATTGCCGATCATGCGGGCAGGATTCTTCTTTGCAAGTCCGAGGATAATCGCCCGGTCAAAAGCTAAACATAACATTCCCTGAACAATGCGTACATAGTTTGGACTGAATTGTTTTGCCAACTTGAGCTGCCAGGTCTGTACATTTATCGCTTCTATTTCGGACACTTTCTTCTTGTAGAAATAGGCAAAGTGTTTTTGAATGGTCGAGTAACGATTCTTGTAGGTACTTTCTTTCACCTGAGTTTTGTACCACGGAAGATAGATTTCTTCAATAAACTTTTTGAAGGTAATGTCTTCCTTCTTATCAGCTAATTCTTCCGTTGATGCAAGAATCAATTTGGAATACTCGGCACGGGCTTCTTTTTTTGTTGAGAATCCGCTGCGGTATTTTTGAATCTGTTTTCCGGTTACAGGATGATATCCGAGGTTGGCTCGAAAATAATAAGTGCCGTTTTCTGCTTTTTTAATTGGATCTTTTGCCATGATTTCACTCCTTACTAAAATGCAAAAAGCACGATCATTCTTGCTTATCGGGCAAAGTAATCCCTAATAATTCTTCAACGGCTTCTTTTGGAACCCTGTCTAATTTTCTGGATTGATAATAGGTATGCCCCTTTTCTACCATAAGTTCCTTTGCTTTTTTGATAATATCAGCAGCAAAGGAAGGACCGTAGCCTAATTCAATCAAATCCCTTTTTGTTACAGTTATCATGAATCTCCTTTCCACAGACAGGGAATCAACTTGATACCTGTCTATTATTATATCAAATTTTGAGTAAAAGTTCTCTAATAAAAGCGCTATAAGCTAAAATCCCAAAAGTCTATGTTATTCTTTCAGAAGCCAGTTCCTATGCCCGTTCCGGCCACGTAAAACGGTGTTACTTTGTAACTATTAAGCTGCAGGCGTGCGAAGATGCAAACTATCTGCAGTCACCTATATCAATCTCCCGAAAGATTTCTTTTGTTTTCAAGGTACGGCGAATGGATATATTACCCATTCAATTAAGGAATAGGGGGCTTTTCTTTAAGATTGAAAAATTTTAAGAAAAAATGATAAAAATAAAAGCTGCCTTGATTTGGCAGCCACGGAAATCTATTTGCGTTTTAGAGCCAGACGATTCAGCATGGAAATGAGCGCAAGCATATCCTCGTCATCGAGTTGTTTCATCAGATCAGTTGCTTTGTCAATCAGAGGAAGATTGTGCAGCTCTGAATCGAAGAACTGTTGAGGAGTGACTTCCAGATAGTCACAGATATCCAGAAAGCTCTGCATGGTAGGCAGAGAACGTCCGGAAGTGAGGGACTGGATGTAGCTTTTATTTTTGCCAAGATCCAGACTCATCTGATATTCAGATACATTTTTCTTTAAACGCAGTTCGCTGATGCGTTCTCCAATAAAGTTTTTATCCATACATTTACACCTCTCTTCCACATTTTAAACTATTTACTTACAGCAAATTACGGAATAAAATAGAGATATATTTGAAATATAGTGATTATTCCGTAATATAACCGTAATTTACTAAAATGATACAAAAAAAGAAATTATGGATGATAGAAAATGGATTTTGGGGTATGATGATAGCAAAGGAAGTGGATGTCTGTGCGGATTATAGGAAATGAGCAGGAAATTGAATGGGCGAAGGAAGCACTGCGGAATCAATGTAACGATTGTCCCTACTTGGACTGCTGTAATGAAAAGGCGAAAGAGGAGTCAAAGCAGTGTGGAACGGTTCGGTTTGGCTGCCGGGAGTATCTGAAAGAGAAGATTGAATTCGTAGTAGAAAAATAGATGTAGTATTTTGAACAAATATAAACACCATATATAGTATAAGCCTGAATTGACATGAGGAATATCTTGTGCTAGTATACTGATATAGTTTATTTTATGCACACCCTTTTTGGGGAGTTTCGGGATTCATAAGAATCTCCAAACTTACAGGAAACAGCAGGAGCTGATTCCTGGCATAAGTAGTTTATGTTTGTAGTGAGTGTCACGGTATGCCTTTTTTGGCTGCGTGGCACTTTTGTTTTTTCAGGAAGAAACCAGACTTTTAAGAATGAACAGAGAAAAGACTCTCTTTTCATTCTTTTTTTGTGCTTACATTTAGGTTTCGGCATAGTTGCATGCCACAACCAGCTTCGGCTGTTGATGGATAAATATTATTTTAAGAAAGGTGGAATAAGAACATGAATGAAGCAAGAGTGTATGCAGATGGATTTGAGAGATCCTTTGCAGAAGTAAAAGATCTGCTGGAGTTTCTGGCAGAGAGAGGAAGAAATGCCAAATGGATCAGAAAGCCAACGAATACGTTACGGCTGGCACCACTGGAAAAGGAGGCTCAAAATCTGGATGCGGCAGATGCATCCATGGAAGAAAAGATCGGAAGAGCGTCGTGTAGGGAAAGAGTGTAGATCTCGGTGGT
>OMGI01001096.1_pt1 | contig 17324 bp, 10 predicted proteins | sample 1645801 | NCBI WGS metagenome assembly OMGI01 (sample SAMN05578584, study PRJEB25193) | human gut metagenome | biome: Human Microbiome; feature: human-associated habitat; material: feces | host: Homo sapiens | place: USA:Birmingham
CGAGCTCTACACTCTTTCCCTACACGACGCTCTTCCGATCTGCTATTTACTCCCCACTGATGCAAGTAGAGTCCTTGCCAGAATCCACCATCATACCAGTCACCTCCACGGGTGGGCATAATAGCCTCATCGGTCGTAAAAGTATTCAGGTCATAGATTCCTCTCCCTGTTCCCTGCAATCCTTCACTATCTTTATAACTGCCTACACAGTTATAAAGCGATGCTACACAATTCCGATAGAGAGCCGGCAGTGTAGAATAAGCATTATCTCCCACTAAACCATCCCGAGGATCTTCTTCAAGGAAACTGCTGCACGATATACTGAAAAACGAAGTGCAAGTCAAAAATAATATATATATTTTTTTCATGGCTAAACATTTAAAAATTAAGACTTAAACTAAGAGTATAGGTACGCGACAACGGATAAGTCCGTTTGTCATCAACTCCCAATGTAGAGTCTACGGTCATACTGTTAATAAGAGGGGTTAATCCCGAATAGCCGCTTATTGTTCCCAAGTTGTTGATAGTGAACGCCAGACGCATGTTATGTAAAAACTTCGTATTTTTCAGAGGAACATCATATCCTACTGTCAGATAATCGAAATTAATATAATCTCCATCCTCCAGCCAATAATCAGTTGCGGTCTGATCTTTTATCATTTGTCGGGGAGCTTCCTCCATTACATTATAGTCGGGAAGAATATTCATATTCATATAAGTCAGTGAAGTTCCATTATATATTTTATGTCCGAAAGCTCCGTTTATCTGCAACGATACATCAAAACGTTTATACCGGAAACTAATGTTTGAGCCAAGCAAGGTCTTAGGCATAGCCTGACCTGCCACATAACGGTCTTCTCCGTCTTCCAGATTTACACCTCCCCCATTCAAGTCGGCGATTTCATATTTATATCCACCATTACCATCGGGAACCAATCCGGTACAGTGAGGAAGATAAAAAACTCCCAAAGGCTGTCCTACAATCTGATATACAATATTATTATATCCTCCATGAAAACCTGCCCCGTCAAGTCCGGCTATAACAGTATACTCCGAAGCCGAAATATATTCGCCATTATACATACCATTCAGCGAAAGCAACTTGTTCTTCTGGAAAGTTATATTTGCATTGATATTCAGCTCCATATCCTTGGTCTTCAATGGAGTAATACCAACAGAGATTTCTGTACCGCTGTTACGCATAGAACCAATATTGGCGAGCAATGTATTGTAGGTAAAAGGAGGAACACTTACCCGATAATTATAAAGCATATCGGTTGTCTTAGAGTTGTAATAATTGACAGACAACAGCAAACGGTTGCCATAAAAGCCCACATCGAAACCGGCATTGAAAGTATGTTTTACTTCCCACTTCAGATCGGGATTGATATTGCGTAATGTCTCATAAGTCACTACAGGAGAATTTCCGACAGGTGCGACTCCATTGGGACGGACTAGATTCATCGTCGTATACGAATCTATACCTCCCTGATTTCCAGCAAGTCCATAACCAAGGCGCAACTTCAAATTATCAATCCAGGTAATCTGCTTCATAAACTGTTCATTTGACACATTCCATGCAGCAGAAACAGATGGGAAAAAGCCCCATTTATGATTTGCTCCAAACTTTGAAGATGCATCTGTACGAGCATTGACTGTCAGTACATAACGGTCGTCATATGTATAATTCACTCGTCCCAGGAAAGACGCCAGATGAGGTTCCTCATAATATGAGCCTGTTCCTTCCCAGGGACGCAGAGCTCCAGCCTGAAGATTGTCGAACCCCATAAGATCGGAAGAAAAGTTTGTTACCGTAGTATAAAATCCGGTATATGTATTTTTCTCCAGCTCTGCCAATCCCAATATATCTATGAAATGCTTTTTCAACTGTTTCCGATACGTAAGCATTGCATTCCCTAAGACAGATTCCGAACGGCGGTTTCCACGATACGCCTGTCCGTTTGCCCAGACTATAGTGGGCAAATACTGTGAGTTCTCTGTATCATTATAAGTATACGAGCCGAAAAGAATAAATTTCAGGTCGGGCGACAAATTAAAATTCAAACGGGCATGAGCACTGAAATAAGAAACATCATCACGATCATTGACCTCCATCCAAGCCAAAGGATTGGTTATCTGGCTGGCAGTAGTTATCTGGTCCCAAGCGTCGGTCGTATAATCTTTATGGTTAGGGAAAGTAGGGTTAAAAGCCGCTGCCGAATAAAAAGTTTTCTGATAATCGAACAAATTCCGGTTTTTCTTGACTGATCCAAACAGTCCAAGTTCGCATTGGATAAATTTATCGAATATATCTTGCGACATATTCATATTCGATGTAAAAAGCTTCATGCTTTCATTCTGTATCACTCCCTCACGGTTCAGATAGCCCAAAGAAACACGATAGTTGGAAGCATCTCCTCCACCATAAAAAGCGATGTTATGATTCTGCTGCAAGCCCAATTGTTCTATTTCTTTTTGAAAATCAGTATTACAGCCTTTATCCAGAATAGAAATTCCATTCTCGCTTGTAACTTTCCGATATTCATCGCCAGAGAGCATATCCAGATGACGATAAGCATGGGCAATGCCAAAGCTTCCGTTGTAATTAATACGCGTTTTACCAGAGATTCCTTTTTTTGTTGTAATATTAATCACACCCGAGGCACCACGAGAACCGTACTGCGCTGTTTCTGAGGCATCTTTCAAGATTGTAAAACTTTCTATATCGGTCGGATAGATCGAAGTCAGCATACTTAAATCGCCCAACACCCCATCTACAATTATCAATGGATCATTACCACTTGTCAACGAAGTGGTTCCTCGCATTCGTACAGATTCCAAAGCTGCTGTACCATTACTGCTTTTCATGATAGTCAATCCTGGTACTCGTCCCTGAATAGCTTCCAGCGGATTAGTTATTTGCTCTTTATTCATTTGCTGTTCGGTAATTTGTTCTACCGAACCGGATATGTTCTTCAGTGTACCCCGAGCGTATCCAACCGTTATCACACTATCCGGAAGAGTTGTAATCTCTATTTGTGCATTTACAGGCTGATATAACCATAAGGTTAACGAACAGACAGCAATATACTTCGATTTTGCTTTCCGATATTTCTTCATAAGAATCAGATTTTAAATTAAGGATAATTACGAAATTAAGCAAAAAGGAAGAGAAAAACAACCCTAAAGCCAAAAATAAACGTCCTGATGTTTATTCTGAAAACCTGTATTTTCAGAAAACATCAGGACGTTTACAAAAATATATAAACAAACTTATCTATTCATCATTCTTCTGGAGCAAACATAGGATCCCATGCCGGCAGACGGATTGGCTTCTGCTTCAAAATATTCAGCACCTTTTCTGGTACATATTTCTTTTCTACTACCAGACGGAACATATATTCGTCAAACCACTCATCGGTCATAATCAGATGTCCCTTATAACCAGCCTCTGCTCCCCAACTGTTTTCAACCATCCATTTCTTCGGCTTACCGTCTTTATCCAAATCTACAGCCATCAAAGTCATAGCATGGCTGGATCCACTGGCAAAGGTCTGGACACGCTGTTTCTTATTCATCCCGAACGTAGTACCCATCAGTGATTCATAATCAAAATTCTTTAAATCGAGAGTACCACGCTTACTGTCTAAGAATTTCGCGACGTCACAAGAGAAATACATCATTGTACTATCCTTTATTGATTCAATAGCCATTGCTTTTATATCCTCAACAGGTAAATTGACGTAAGTCCAGTTCTTTCCATCATAAACATGACGGTCAAAATCTATTTCGTAGCATTTATAATATTCACGACTGGGGTCATTCATCAGCATGACATAATTATTGGTTAAGTCATTTCCCAAATATTCCTGATAAAAAGACTGTGGAGTATACTCCTTCGTTTCACCGTTCATAGTCCAGGTAAAACGTTCTACAGGTTCACCGAATGCTAAGGCAAGCATACGATAAACGGTAGAAAGCATTTCTGTCTTTTTAGCTTCAAGTGCAGAAACCTTTACTCCTTTTGCAGCCTCATCACGTAATTGCAGACCGAACTCTCTCAACTTCAAGCCAACCAGACGAGCTATCTGTGATGTGTTTTCACTACTATAGGTTTCTGGCATAACCGAAGACGGAACTACTCCATACTTACCTATAACATCTGAAATACCAGTAAATTGTCCTCCGTCGCTTATAGGATTGCGGAATAACCACTCTACCATCTTATCATCCATTGGTTTTTCACGCGTGTCAATAATCCCCTGCAAGAAAAGATTAGCTTTCTCTAACTGGTCGTAGAAAAAGCAATAGTTCTGAGAGAACTCCATTTCGTCCAGACCATATTTAGCCATCATTTGAGCACGCAATACGTTCAATCCGGTAAAAAGCCAACAACGTCCAGACTGCTGCTGGTCTGTTATGCCATGTGAAACAACTTTATTTGTGAAGTTAGTATCGAAATTAGCCAGATTTTCATGATTTTTCGCAAGTACTGCTATACTGGTTTCAGCCATGGCATTATAAATAGCCTTATCTGCCGGCGTATGCTTATAGCTGCTTTTAATTTGGTTCAACATGTCTTGTGTAATTCCCCCCTGTTGAGCCTGTGCTCCCAGTGCCATTGCCATCAGGCATGCTAACATTATGTTCTTCTTCATATACCTTAAATGTGTTAGTTTCTAAATAATGTGCCAAAAGTACGAATTTGTATTTTAAAAATAATAAAATAAGAAGGTAAAATATAGATTACTTCGAGCGATATTTGTAATTTTGATTAATTTTTGAGTCATACCCATGAGCAAGTTCAGAAGTATAAAACATATTGTCCGATCTACCATCATATTAGCTTTGGTATGCTATTTCGGAATTATCGCCGTTTTGAGTATTCCTTTTATTCAAAAACGGCTATCCGATTTTACGGCTCAAGAGCTCAGCCGTATCATGCAGACTGAGGTCAGAATCGGAAATATCGATTTAGGACTACTGAACCGTGTCATTATACAGAATGTATATCTGGAAGACAAGTCTGGTAAGGAGCTGCTGAAAATAAACCGTTTATCTGCTAAGATGGAGTTATCGTCTTTATTACACGGCAAAATACGCATCAGCAGTGTACAGCTTTTTGGTCTGAACGCTCACCTTAACCGTCCGACCCCTGACAGTAAGACAAATTTCCAGTTTGTACTTGATGCATTTGCCTCAAAAGATACAATCAAGAAAAAATCAACCATCGATCTGCGTATTAATTCCGTATTGATTCGTCGCGGACAGGTCTACTATGACTTACTTTCCGAAGCTCAAACTCCTGGACGTTTTAATTCAAACCATTTAGGCATACAGAATCTTTCAGCAACACTTTCACTGAAAGCCTTAACGCCTGATTCTCTCAATGCGCAAATCAAACGTATAAGTTTCAACGAACAAAGTGGATTCAAATTAAAGAAACTGGCACTGAAAATTACAGCCAATCACCATGGATTACAGGCAAACAATATTGAGGTTTCTTTTCCTAACAGTGAACTGAATATAGATACGCTTGCTGCGACCTACGACAGTGCCTCATCTGCTCCTGTAATAAACAATGACACACGGTATATGGCTCATATGAGAGCTCGTATTACGTTGGCTGACTTTGCCATGTTTGTACCTGCACTAGCTCATTTCAATGAAGCTATAAACCTGCGCATGTCGTTGGACGGAAAAGGATATCAAACCAAGTGTACAGACATTTATATATCAAACAACACTCAAAGTCTTTTGCTGAAAGCAGAAGCTATGATAAACCACTGGAACGAAAAAAATAATATGTTCCTTTTCGGTAACCTGTCGCAACTGGAAGTAGATAAAGAAGGTATTAACTGGTTACTTTATAACCTAAGTGGCAAAAACAATGTTCCCGATATTCTGAAACGGATTGGGGACATAAGTTTCAACGGAGATATTTCCGGTTATCTGAATCAATTAACAACACATGGTACACTTCTTACAGATGTAGGAAGTATTCGGGCCAATGTAACCATGCATTCCGATACATTAACCCATCTACGTTCTTATTCTGGAAAAATAATCAGTCCGGAATTACAATTAGGAACCTTGTTAAACCAGGAAAAGACACTGGGAAGCACAACATTCGACATAGAATTGCAAGGTTTCAAATATCATGACGGCAAAGCTGAATCATATATTAAGGGAGTAATTTCTTCGTTTACATACAAGCAGTATGAGTACCGCAACATCATGCTTGACGGACAATATACTCCAGGAGGATTTAACGGAAAATTATCTTTGGACGACAGCAATGCAAACATTGAGATAAACGGACATGTTGCGACACGACAAGCTGTGCCTGATTTCAATCTAAAAGCTGTGGTACGTAACTTCCGTCCTAACGATCTGAATCTGACAGACCAATATAAAGATACAGATATGTCACTGAATCTGACTGCCGATTTCAGCGGACACTCCATTGATGACATGCAGGGAAAAATCAGTATTGACAGCGTACTGGTCAACGCTCCAGAAAAAGATCAATGTTATTTCTTAAAAAACTTAAGCATATTTGCCGGAAACGTAAGTAATAGTCAGGAAAAACAAATAGAAATCCGTTCTCCTTTCCTCAATGGTTTTGTCAAAGGGAACTATTCATACCGTACTCTTCCAGCAAGTATACTGAAGACATTGCAACGGTACATTCCGTCATTACTCGTTCTCAACAAGGAATTGCCTGAAACAAACAATGATTTTCAGTTCAATTTCCAGTTGGAAGATACAGAGTTATTCTCAAAGGTATTCAAAATCCCTGTTGAACTGTACATGCCGGCTACATTAAACGGATATTTTGATGATAACCGTACACGGTTGCAAATTAGAGGTTATCTTCCAGCATTTGTTTACAACGACTCATATTTCGAATCAGGAACGTTATTGTGTAATAACACTTCAGATGAACTGCAATGCCAAGTGCGTATAAACAAACGTCTGCAAAAAGGTGCAATGATTAATTTGGCTGTAAATTCTCGGGTCAGCGACGATAAATTAAAAACTACCATCCATTGGGGAAATAATGTTCCTTCCACTTTTAGCGGTATGGTAGAAGCTATTACAAGTTTCCATAAGTCAGAAGAAAGTAATCGCTTATCGACGATGATAGACCTGCGTCCAAGCAAAATTATTTTAAATGATACGATATGGAAAATACATCCATCACAAATAACCATTGATAAAAACTTGATAGAAATCGACAACTTCCTATTTGAGCATCAAAACCAATATGTACGTGCAAACGGACGTATCGGAAAGGAAACAACAGACTCTTGTCTGGTGGATTTGAGCAATATCGACTTACAATATGTAATGGATATAATTCAGTTTCATGCAGTTAAATTCAATGGTCTAGTAACTGGACGTGTCCACTTACATAATGTACTTAACAATCCGGTGATGTATACCCGACTCAACGTAAAAGACTTTTCTCTGAACGATGCGTTATTAGGTCAGGGAGATATAAGAGGTGAATGGGACAATGAATTAGGAGGAGTACGCTTACATGCCGACATAAAAGAGAATGATCATTACTTCACTAATGTAACCGGATATGTTTCGCCTAAGGAAAAAGGATTAAACTTAAATATTCAGGCAGGAGGTACAAATCTTTCCTTCCTGCAACCTTTTGTAGAGAATATATTTACAAATATGCAGGGAAGAGTCTTTGGACGCGTCCGATTATACGGTCCTTTCTCCGGACTTGACTTGGAGGGATGTGCTCAAGCAGATGCCAGCATGAAAGTAAATATCCTTAATACATCATTCACCGCTCATGCAGACTCATTCCGTATAAGCTCAGGGCACTTTGCCTTCGACAACATACAAGTAACAGACCCCGAAGGACATACCGGGTTAGTTAATGGCGCACTCAGACATACAAAACTAAAGAATCTGATGTATGATTTCCGGTTCAACACAAACAATATGCTGGTATATCACACGGAAAAGGAAACACCTGAATTTCCTTTCTATGGTAAAATATATACAACTGGAGAAGTGTTGCTGCGCGGGGGAAACAATACACTTACTGTGGACGGGACATTACGAACTGATCCACAAACAAAGTTTACATACGTAACCGCCACAGCAGCTGAAGCAACCAATACACAATTCATAAAATTTGTGGATAAGACTCCCCGAAGACAGCAAGAAAACATTCAGACTGAATTATATCATCATTTAAACAAAACAGATAATAAGGAGGAAGAAGACACTCCTACTGATACCCACATTAATCTCCAGATAGAAGCAACTCCGGCTGCTACCATGCGTATCGTCATGGATCCTATAGCAAGAGATAACATTTCTGCAAACGGAACCGGCAACCTGCGTATCAACTATTATAATAAAGGAGATTTCCAGATTTTCGGTAACTACAATATCGAAGAAGGAATATACAAAATGAGCATGCAGAATGTTATTCACAAAGATTTCATCCTGCAATCAGGAGGAACAGTTTCATTCAACGGAAATCCACGAGAAGCCAATCTGGATGTACAGGCTGTTTATACCGTAAACTCTGCTTCATTAAATGATTTAGTGGCTGATGCTTCAAATACCAAAGGAACTGTAAAGGTAAACTGTTTACTGAATCTGAGAGGTAACCTGACGGCTCCTACATTAAAATTCGACCTGGACTTGCCGACCGTTAGCGATGAAGACCGGGAATTGGTAAGAAGTTTAACCAGTACAGAAGAGCAAATGAATACACAAATCATTTATTTGTTGAGTATTGGAAAGTTTTATACCTTTGATTATGCCAACAATGCCAATCAGTCGGATGCAACAAGTTCACTGGCTTTCAGCACACTTTCCGGACAGTTAAATAATATGCTTTCTCAAGTAATAGACAGCCAGAACTGGAACGTGGGAACCAATTTAAGTACAGGCGATAAAGGGTGGACTGACGTAGAGGCAGAAGCTATTCTTTCAGGAAGACTGCTTAACAACCGATTAATTATTAATGGTAATTTCGGTTACCGCGATAACCCTATGCGTAACACCAACTTCGTAGGAGATTTTGAAGCAATGTGGCTACTGACTAAAAACGGTGATTTCCGCTTGAAAGGATATAATCAGACCAACGACAGATACTTTACAAAATCTACTCTGACAACACAAGGAATAGGTTTAATGTATAAAAAAGATTTTACGAACTGGCGCGAATTATTTGACTGGATTCTATTAAAACGTCGCAGCAAGCGCAACAGCCAATAAGAAAAGAACAACAACATTATAAAACAAACTATCTCATTATGGAAAAGAATTATTTCTTACCCGCCGAATGGCATCCACAAAGCTACATCCAGCTGACGTGGCCGCATAGCGGAACCGACTGGAACTACATGTTAGATGAAGTAGAAACATGTTTTTTCAACCTCGCCAGTGAAATAGCTTCTCGGCAACCTCTTTTACTGATTGCCCCTGAATATCCAGAAAAATTAAAAGACTTCAAATATAAAGACAATATACATTTTGTAAAATGCCCGACCAACGATACTTGGGCACGCGATCACGGCTTTATCACATTGCTCCAAAATGACGGGACTCCCCTGCTGTTAGATTTCTGTTTTAATGGTTGGGGAATGAAGTTTGCAGCAAATAAAGATAATCTGATAAACTGGAATTTATATCAGAGCAATCTGTTAAAAGGGAGTTATACAAACTGTCGTAACTTTATACTTGAAGGAGGATCTATCGAAAGTGATGGTAAAGGAACCATGCTTACAACTTCTACCTGTCTCCTCGCTCCTAATCGGAACGACGTAATGACGCGTGAGGATATAGAGCTATACTTAAAAGAAAGATTTAATCTTCAACAAGTTTTATGGCTGGATCACGGATTCCTTGCAGGTGATGATACTGACAGCCACATAGATACATTGGCTAGACTTTGTCCGGACAACACTATTGTTTATGTACAATGTACAGATAGCGCAGATGAACATTATGATGAACTCATTAAAATGGAAGAACAGCTGAAAACGTTCCGCACACTGGAGAATACACCATACCGCTTGCTTCCTCTGCCTATGCCAACAGCTATTTATGATGAAGAAGGTGAACGTCTGCCTGCAACATATGCCAATTTCCTGATAATGAATGATACCATATTGTATCCGACATACAACCAACCGGATAACGATCAAAAGGCTGCTCAGATATTAGTACAAGCTTTTCCTGAAAAAGATATTGTAGGAATAGATTGTTGCCCACTAATTAAGCAGCATGGCTCATTGCATTGCGTTACCATGCAATATCCGGAAAGTGTAAAAAACAGCAAACATTAAAATTTTAACCGATATGAAAAGAACCATTCGAGTAGGTATCGTACAACAAGCATGTACGAATGACCTGAAAATAAATTTGGAAAAATTGCACCGTAATATTGCTTCTGTTGCACAAGCCGGTGCACAACTTGTTGTTCTACAGGAATTACATAATACCCCCTATTTCTGTCAAACAGAAGATACATCTTTATTTGATCTGGCAGAGCCTATCCCCGGACCGTCAACCGGATTTTATAGTGAAATAGCAGCAGCTTATCATATAGTATTGGTTACTTCACTATTTGAGCGTCGTGCACCCGGACTTTATCACAATACAGCCGTTGTATTCGACTCTGACGGAAGTATTGCGGGAAAATATCGTAAAATGCATATACCAGATGATCCTGCCTATTATGAAAAATTCTATTTCACTCCAGGTGATCTGGGATTTGAGCCAATAGAAACAAGTCTGGGTAAACTAGGTGTTCAAGTATGCTGGGATCAATGGTATCCAGAAGGAGCCAGACTGATGGCATTAAAAGGTGCAGAGCTACTTATTTATCCAACAGCAATCGGATGGGAAAGCAGTGATACACAAGATGAAAAGATGCGTCAGCTTGGAGCATGGGTAACAGTACAACGTGGTCATGCTGTTGCAAACGGACTTCCTGTCATCACCGTAAACCGAGTAGGACTTGAACCTGATCCTTCCGGACAAACCAATGGCATCCAATTTTGGGGAAATAGCTTCGTAGCCGGACCACAAGGAGAAATTCTTGCACAAGCAAGCAATCTGAAAGAAGAAAATCTCGTAGTAGAGATAGATATGAACCGAAGCGAAAATGTTCGTCGCTGGTGGCCATTCTTGCGTGATAGAAGAATAGACGAATTTGATGAACTGACCAAACGCTTCATAGACTAACAAATTTTCGTTCTAGCTTCAGAACTATAATTAATACAAACATGAGAGTGCCTCAAAATTAAATGGGCATTCCAGAAAGTATAGGATAGTTACTTTTAGAATAAAAAATAGCCGTATCAAACTTTATTTAAGTAATGATACGGCTATTTATCTTATGCAATAATCACTATACAAGACTTTTCGATATCTAATAAAAAGAGGTCAACGTTTATGCCAAAAACCAGGCGAAAACATCAGCAGAATGCCAAATAGCTCCAATCTCCCTATTAACATCATAAAAGACAGTAACCATTTAGCAAGATCAGGAAGAGCACTCCACGAAAAGGCAGGACCATATGCACCTAAACCAGGTCCAACGTTACCCAAACTAGAAACTACCAGTCCAAAAGACTCTGTAAGTTCAAGTCCCATAAACATTAAAGCTACCCAGCCTACAAAAATACAAATCAAATACAATAAAATAAAAGTATTTACAGTAGAGATAGTAGAAAGAGAAAGTGCCTGCTGATTTACCTTTACGGGTAATACAGCACGAGGATGAATCAGGCGGCTGAACTCATTCTTCATATTACGGAAAAGAATAAGCAAACGCATATTTTTTATTCCCCCGCCGGTAGAGCCAGTACAACCTCCTGCAAACATTGTATAAATCAAAAGCATCCATGTAAAATGGGGCCATACATTATAATCATCAGTAGCAAACCCACAAGATGTATGAATACTTGCTACTTGAAAAAATGCCTTCCGAAAAGCTTCTTCCCATCCATAATGGTTTTGCATGACCAAAGGAGCTGTGATAAGTAAAGTTACTATACCTACAGACATCAAGAACCATCTACATTCATCGTCTTTGAACAGATTGAAGAATTTTCCTTTCAGGCACATAAAATATAATGAAAAGTTTATTCCCGACAGGACCATAAAAATCGCTATCACATACTCTATAAAAGGAGAATTCCAATATGCCACACTATCTTGTTTAGTAGAATATCCTCCCGTAGAAGTAGTTGTAAACGAATGACAGACTGCATCAAACAAATTCATGCCTCCCAACATCAACAATACCGTTTCCGTTATTGTAAGAAGCAAATATACAGTCCACAGCCACTGAGCCATTATACTGATTTTCGGATGAATCTTATCATGAGTCACCCCTGTCGCTTCAGCAGAAAACAGAACCTGATTTCCGACTCCGAATATCGGTAATACCGCTATCGTAAAAAAGACAATTCCTAAACCTCCAATCCACTGAGAAAAGCTACGCCAGAAAAGCATTCCATACGACAGTGACTCAATATCATCCAGAATCGTTGCACCTGTGGTTGTAAACCCTGACATCGTTTCAAAGAAAGCATCGGTAACAGAAGGTATTTCGCCACTGAGGTAGAAAGGAAGCATTCCAAACGTAGTAAATAAAAGCCATGTAAATGCAACAATACAGTAGCCATCACGACGAGAAAGCTTATTTTCTGCATTACGACCAAGGAACAACAGCACGCAACCGACAGCTGCGGCCAATAAGGCTGAATAAAGGAAATAAATATAACTATGTTCCTGATAGCACAGGGAAACACCTGCACATAATAAAAACAGTCCACCTTCTATAAACAATAAAATACCCAATATACGGAATATCATTTTGCGATTAATCAAACTATTCGCCCGATTTCCAGTTAAATATTCATTGTGTGTTATAAAGTCTTGCATTTTTCTTATTTTTCTAAAATGAAGTACAAAACTAATGATAAAGATTGAAATAGATTGGATTTTTCATGCAAAAAGATACAATTTAAACCGCATTTATACTGAACATTCAGAAATATTTACGTAATTTGCAACATTCATTAACCAAATTATCTTTTTACACAGTTATGGGTAAATTCACTTTTCATCTGATCAAAAAGCTGACAGGCATTGACATTGAACAATTACAAAACGACAACGAAGCTTTATTAATAAAGAATCAGCAACTTTCATTTGAAGTCAAAGATGCTAATAAAGAAGCAACTTATAAACGTACTCAGCTAACCGAAACACAGGAAGAGTTATCACTTGCACAAACTGAACTCACCCAATTACAAACCTCAATTGCAGAACATCAGAAAGAGATTTCACATCTCCAAACTGAAATATCCAGACTTCAATCCGACAAAGCAACCGGATTGGAGAAAATGCAATATTCTGAACAGGAAATTGTTTCACGAGATAATGATATTCAACAATTAAAAAATCAGCTAGCCAATTCTGAAAGACAGAAAGAAGTTCTATCTACTGATAAGAAAGAACTAGAAGAAAAACTTGCCGAAGCCGAAAAGCAAAAAGAAACCATCACCGCCAGTAAGAAAGAACTGGAAGCAAAACTGACCGAAGCGGAAAAGCAGAAAGAAACCATCGCTGCCAGCAAGAAAGAGCTGGAAGAAAAACTGACTGAAGCGGAAAAGCAGAAAGAAACTATTGCTACCGCTAAGAAAGAACTGGAAGAAAAACTGACCGAAGCGGAAAAGCAGAAAGAAACTATTGCTGCCGGTAAGAAAGAACTGGAAGCAAAACTGGCTGAAGTAGAACAGCAGAAAGAGACTATTGCTGCCAGCAAGAAAGAGCTGGAAGAAAAACTGGCTGAAGCGGAAAAGCAGAAAGAAACTATTGCTGCCAGCAAGAAAGAGCTAGAAGAAAAACTGACCGAAGTAGAAAAACAAAAAGAAATCCTCGAGGCTAATAAAAAGGAACTGGAAGAACAATCTGAAAAATCTTCACAAGATCTTACAAAAAACTATACAGCCTTGCAAAGAGAACTTTCCAAAACTCAGGAAAAATTAGATGCTATCCAATCTGAGAATTCAACTTTGAAAGCCAGCCTTTCAGAATTGCAGAAAAAGATGCATCTTTTATTAGAGGAAAAAGAACAACTGATTCATGAAAAGGAACAGATGCAAACCCCTCAGCCTGAATCAGACAAGGAAGAACAACCTCTTCCTCAACCTGAGAATGAAAAAGTAACGACCGAACCGGAAACTCCTCAAAAGGAAGAAGAGCAACAGCCTCATTCTTCGGATATACTGGAAGCTTATCAGGAAATGAAAGCACGGCTGGAAGAAAGTACCTTGCACTATCCATATACTCGAATCACTTCAGAAACCAACGGTTGTCAGTATATTTACGAATCACGTACGCTGCAATTAAAAGCAGAGTTGTTCATCTGGGGAGTAGAAGGGAAAGAAGTGGTGCTAGAAGAAAATCACTTTATCCCATACAACGAGATCGCAAAAATTGAAGGTATGGAAACACCTTTCGCTACAGACGTCATGACATGCGATTTCTCGGAAGAAGGTAATGGAGAAGAAGTTGCAGAAGCATTGCTTATGGCTATTTGCTGCTATCACCCTATTCACATCACATATCGGGACAAAAACGGACGAATCTCAGAACGCAATTTATACTGGATTTGTTTCCAACCGCAAGGCATATCCAGTGTCAGACTGCCTTATGAAAAAATATTCCGTGATATGTTCGATGGTGAAATAGATACTGACCACATCATGGCCATGTGTGCACACACTCCCGTTCCACGGATATTTATTATCAACCAGATATTAAGCATTCAGATTTATGATGCTTTTGTCACGACACGCAAGGGAATTGATACACAAATAGACGGCATGTATTATGCCGTACTGGCTTCGCAGTCGGAAGCTGCTGATATGATTTATAAATGTCTGCCCGAACAGTTTAAGAAGCTGCCTGCCGTTATCAGTTACCGGGCACATTACTGGATGCTGGAAAGTGACTATCAGAAAGCGATGAAATTATATCTTTCGTTTGCTCCAGACACAGAAGTGGAAAAAGGCAAGACTTGGGCTGCTATGAACATCGCAAACTTCGATAAATTTATCGACAACGATGTGGAAGCCGAAAGATTTTTACAACTGAAAGAAGCGCTGAAAGAAGAAGGTTGGCCTATCTAATAGTCCAATTCCTCACAACCGAGCGCTATCTCTCCAAAGGGAATCATGGCGTTAAACAGACATATCCGGGAATACGAAGAAAGGTTTTCTACGGATATGTCTGTTTCTATTATCTGCTTTCTGTCAAGCAAAAACTGACGCTGCGTTCCTTTCAGCAACGGAAAAGAAGGGGTATGCCATTCTGTTCCGTTCCAGAGAGCGACATTGGCAATCGATGTATCGGTAATCCTGCCATTCTTCACAATCAGTATATCATCTTTCTCTCCACGCAAAGCAAAAAGCTTGTCCAGCATGCTACGGTCTGCACTTTTCAGTTCGTATGCGATATCATCACAAGACACCAGTTTCAAGCTAGAAACCTGCCTTATCGTATATGGAATATATACGACCTCCTCTATGTTCTCTCCATATACTACCCGGCAGCGTGTCCGTTCCTGCCAAGGTTCTGGCTTCAGAATATCCTCCAAAGAAAGTGCGGGACAATTGCCCCACACCCTTTTTCGGGTTGTATCCATACGGGCATTATGATAGGACAGATTCCACACCTTTCCACCTTCTACACGAATTGTTTCAATAAATCGGCACATATATTTTCTGTATCATTTCTTCATATTCACTTCGGGCCGTACTGCGGAATGTAATTCCTCCCCCACTTTTATACACGAATCCACCATCTGTGTGTTCCAGAAAACGGATCATGACAGCACTATCCAGATTCTTACCATCAAAATATCCCATGACTCCGGTATAAAAACCTCTGTCGTATGTTTCTGCCTCACGGATTATCTCCACCGTTTTCTTCTTGGGAGCACCGGTAATAGAACCGGCAGGAAGGAGTTCGAAGAACAACGACCCCAACTTTTCGTGATAGTTTTCAGGTAAACGCCCTCTGATTTCAGAACTCATCTGAAGCAACCTTCCACAATGAGTATGCAGTTCGTCCAGATAACGGTAGCGCGTAACCGTCACTTCAGTAGCCACCCGGCTCAAATCGTTTCGTATCAGATCTGTAATCGTAGCATGCTCTGCCGCTTCTTTTTCATCCCTCAGCAATACTTCCTTCGCATCGGGCAACGAAGCGTCAATTGTTCCTTTCATCGGGAACGAATAAATATAGCCCTCTTTTATACGGACAAAAGTTTCAGGTGAAAACACAACAAAGCGATCATCATACCAAAGCTTATATCGTGCCGTAGCGTGAAGAAATACTTGATATAAAGAAAGATTCGTTTCAACCGGAGTGGCACACGTTAAATTTGTCAGAAATGAATTTCCCGCATACAAATTACGATGTACAATATCAAACGAACGCAAGTATTCTTCATACGATTGCGGATAAGCCTTCCAGAAAATATTTTCAGGTTTCAATTCTGATACAGAACATACATTCGCTATCTCAGGAAAAATAAAAGCCAGTTGCCCGGCAGGGATATCATCCAGTTTTGAGACCAGACATTCCGTTTCATCAAAATTAATCAGAAAGAAAAATCGGGTTCTTTCCTTTCCCAACCGGTTCATGCGGGCTATAGCCTCATTGCGGTTACAAAAAGTTAATTTGTTCATCGGGGAGAACGGGTTTTAAAAGACAAAATATAAATAGTAACACCGATAGTCACTACGGCCATTATTCCTTTGAGCCACCAATATGGAAATAAAAAAAGCACACAGTGAATAGCTGTAATCCAAAGTAACGAAACAGAGATAATTTTAGCTCGGAGCGGAATGACTCTGTCCTCACGAAAACTGCGGATATACGGTCCCAAATACTTATGTTCCAGCAGCCAGGTGTATAAACGTGGCGAGCCTCTGAAAAACAATGCGGCAGAAAGCAGCAAGAAAGGCGTAGTAGGCAGTATAGGAAGAAATATTCCTATAACTCCCAGCACTAAAGATATGGAACCAATGGCAACATAAATATATTTCATTGTACAAATATACGGAGAATGCGGCATATTTCACTGAAAAGACGACTAAATACATCTATATTTTCATTTTGCTTCTTTTTATTCTATCTTTGCAGAGAGTAAAAAAAACAAATTAATATGGAAATAACCAGTGCCGAATTTGTAGTCAGTAAAGATCGGAAGAGCACACGTCTGAACTCCAGTCACCCGTCCCGATCTCGTA
>OMGI01001103.1_pt1 | contig 17275 bp, 9 predicted proteins | sample 1645801 | NCBI WGS metagenome assembly OMGI01 (sample SAMN05578584, study PRJEB25193) | human gut metagenome | biome: Human Microbiome; feature: human-associated habitat; material: feces | host: Homo sapiens | place: USA:Birmingham
TCCGATCTTCCCGCAGCTTTCCGTCAACGGGATACAGCGGTACACTTTCCCCTCATCCGCCCTCGGACGGGGCCTCGGCCACCTTCCCCCCAGGGGGAAGGCTTTCCGTCCGTCACTTCCTGCAAATTTAACTCTCAGGAGGAAATACAATGGTATATCGCATTTATGTTGAGAAAAAGCCCGGCTTTGACGGCGAGGCACAGGGGCTTCTGCATGAGCTGGTCGATCTGGTCGGCATCCAGAATCTGACCGGTCTGCGCCTTTTGAACCGTTATGACGTCGAGGGCATCGACGCAGTGCTGTTCCAGCAGGCTGTGCCCACCGTGTTCAGTGAGCCGCCTGTTGACGTGACCTACGACAAGCTGCCCGACGCCAAGACCGTTTTTGCCGTCGAGTACCTGCCCGGCCAGTTTGACCAGCGCGCCGACTCTGCCAGCGAGTGCATCCAGCTGCTGAGCCAGGGCGAGCGCCCCGCGGTGCGCTCCGCCCGCGTCTATCTGCTGGACGGCGACCTGACCGACGCCGACCTGGCCGCCATCAAGAAGTACGTCATCAACCCCGTCGAGGCCCGCGAGGCAAGCCTTGACGAGCGCAGCACCCTGAAAATGGAGTTTGCCATCCCGACGGAGGTCGAGACGCTGACCGGCTTCACCGCGCTGGACGACGACGCGCTGGAAGCGTTCCGCAATGAAAAGGGCCTTGCGATGGACCATGCGGACATCGTGTTCTGCCAGAACTACTTCAAATCCGAGCACCGCGACCCGACCATCACCGAGATCCGTCTGATCGACACCTACTGGTCCGACCACTGCCGTCATACGACGTTCGGCACGATCCTGGACGACGTGAAAATCGACGACGAGCTTGTGCAGGCCGCATTTGACCGCTACATGGCACTGCGCGCCGAGACGGGCCGCGACAGGAAGAACCGCACCCTGATGGACTGCGCGACCATCGGTGCCAAGGCGCTGAAGCAGCGCGGCATTCTGAAGAACCTTGACGAGAGCGAGGAGATCAACGCCTGCACCGTCAAGATCAAGTGTGACGTGGACGGTGAGCAGCAGGACTGGCTGTTCCTGTTCAAGAATGAGACCCACAACCACCCCACCGAGATCGAGCCCTTCGGCGGCGCGGCGACCTGCATTGGCGGTGCCATCCGTGACCCGCTGTCCGGACGCAGCTACGTCTATCAGGCCATGCGCGTGACCGGTGCGGCTGACCCGCTGAAGCCTGTTTCCGAGACAATGCCCGGCAAGCTGCCACAGCGCAAGCTGGTCACAACGGCTGCCGCGGGCTATTCCAGCTACGGCAACCAGATCGGCCTTGCCACCGGTCAGGTCGCAGAGCTGTACCACCCCGGCTACGCCGCCAAGCGCATGGAGATCGGCGCAGTTGTCGGCGCGACGCCTGCCAGCCATGTCCGTCGCGAGGAGCCCGCCCCGGGTGATGTCGTCATCCTGCTGGGCGGACGCACGGGCCGCGACGGCGTCGGCGGTGCCACCGGTTCCTCCAAGGCGCACAAGCTGACGAGCCTTGAGACCTGCGGTGCCGAGGTGCAGAAGGGCAACGCGCCCATCGAGCGCAAGCTGCAGCGCCTGTTCCGCCGCGAGGACGCCTGCCGCCTTATCAAGCGCTGCAACGACTTCGGCGCAGGCGGTGTGTCTGTCGCCATCGGTGAGCTGGCCGACGGCCTGCACATCGACCTGAACAAGGTCACCCGCAAGTACGAGGGTCTGGACGGCACCGAGCTGGCCATTTCGGAGAGCCAGGAGCGCATGGCCGTGGCCGTCGCCGCCGAGGACGCCGAGACCTTTATGAAGTACGCCGCCGAGGAAAACCTTGAGGCGACTATCGTTGCCACCGTCACCGAGGAAAAGCGGATGCGCGAGGTCTGGAACGGCAAGACCATCGTTGACCTCTCCCGCGAGTTCCTGAACTCCAACGGCGCCGAGCGCCACGCTGATGCGCACATCCTGCCGGGCCATGTCTGGCAGCCCCAGTTTGCCGGTGCAACGTTTGAGCAGAAGCTGGAATCCATGGTCAGCGACCTGAACGTCTGCAGCCAAAAGGGCCTGGGCGAGCGGTTCGACTCCACCATCGGCGCAGCCACCGTGCTGATGCCCTACGGCGGCAAGTACCAGCTGACCCCGACGATGGCCATGGCCGCCAAGCTGCCAGTGGACGGCGAGACGACGACCTGCTCCGGCATGGCGTGGGGCTTCAACCCCTACCTGACTGAGGCTGACCCCTACCGCGGCGCGTACATGGCCGTGGTCGAGAGCGTGACCAAGCTGGTCTGCGCGGGCTTCCACCATGAGGATATGTACCTGACTTTCCAGGAATATTTTGAGCATATGAACGATAAGCCCGAGCGCTGGGGCAAGCCGCTGGCCGCCCTGCTCGGTGCGCTGGATGCCCAGATGGGTCTGGGCATTGCGTCCATCGGCGGCAAGGACTCGATGTCCGGCAGCTTTGAGGGACTGGATGTGCCCCCGACGCTCGTCAGCTTTGCGACGGCCATCGGCAACACCCACGACGTGCAGAGCCCCGAGTTCAAGAAGGCCAACAGCTCCGTTGTCATCCTGCGCCCCAACTACAAGAACGGTCTGCCCGAGATCGGCAGCCTGATCGCCATTTACAAGACCGTCGAGCAGATGATCGACGAGGGCAAGGTGCTGGCTGCCGCCACGCCGGGCTACGGCGGTGTGGCCGAGGCACTGTTCAAGATGTGCGTCGGCAACCATGTGGGGCTGCAGCTGTCCAATGACATCGACCTGAACGATCTGTTCAAGCCCGCCTACGGCGCGGTCATTCTGGAGCTGCTTGATGCCTCCGCCGGTGAGTTCCTCGGCTTCACCACCGTGGACTACACGCTGGAGGCCGAGGGCAAGGCCATTGACCTGGCCCGTCTGCAGGAGCTGTGGGAGCAAAAGCTTGAGCCGGTATTCCCCTACCGCAAGGCCGGTGAGTTCGTCCCCGCGCTGGAGCATGACTGCCCCGCCAACAAGCGCGTGGCTCCCTCTGTGCGCCTGGCGACGCCGCGGGTCGTCATCCCCGTATTCCCCGGCACGAACTGCGAGTACGACACGGCCCGCGCGTTCCGCCGCGCAGGCGGCGACCCGCATGTTCTGGTGCTGAAAAACCTGACCCCCGCCAACGTGGCCGAGAGCTGTGAGGCGCTGGTGAAGGAGCTGGACGAGGCGCAGATCCTGATGCTGCCGGGCGGCTTCTCCGGCGGCGACGAGCCGGACGGCAGCGCCAAGTTCATTGCGGCGTTCTTCCGCAATCCGTCGGTGGCCGACGCAGTCAACCGTCTGCTGAACCAGCGCGACGGTCTGGCTCTGGGCATCTGCAACGGCTTCCAGGCACTCATCAAGCTGGGCCTGGTCCCCTACGGCGAGATCCGTCCCATCACCGAAAGCGACCCGACGCTGACGTTTAATACGATCCACCGCCACCAGTCCATGCTGGTGCGTACCCGCGTGGCCAGCAACAAGAGCCCCTGGCTGAGCAAATGCGACATCAACGACGAGCACCTGATCGCCATCAGCCACGGCGAGGGCCGCTTTGTCTGCAACGAGCAGCTGCTGAACCAGCTCATCGACAACGGCCAGATTGCGACCCAGTACGTTGACCTGCTTTGCCGCCCGACGATGGACATGCGCTACAATCCGAACGGCTCCGTGCTGGCAATCGAGGGCATCACGAACCCGGATGGCCGTGTCTTTGGCAAGATGGGCCACAGCGAGCGCAGCGGCGAGCAGCTCTATAAGAACGTCACCGGTGACAAATACCAGCCGATCTTTGAGGGCGGCGTGAATTATTTCAAGCTTTGATATTTCGGGAAGTTTCTGCTATACTGGAACTATCAGCTTAAAAGATTGTGAGGATTTGACCCAATGGCACAACACGACAAATATATTTCGCCGTTCTCTACCCGCTATGCGTCGGATGAGATGCAGTACATCTTCTCTGACGACAACAAGTTCCGCACCTGGCGCCGGCTGTGGATCGCGCTGGCTAAGGCCGAGCAGAAGCAGGGCTTGGCCATCACCGATGAGCAGATTGCCGAGTTGGAGGCGCACAAGGACGACATCAACTATGAGGACGCCATTGCGCGCGAGAAGCTCGTCCGTCATGACGTGATGAGCCACGTCTACGCCTACGGCCTGCAGTGCCCCAAGGCAAAGGGCATCATCCATCTGGGCGCGACCAGCTGCTATGTCGGTGACAACACCGACGTCATCATCATGCGCGAGGGCCTGCAGCTCGTGCGCAAGAAGGTCATCGGCGTGCTGGCAAATCTGGCCAAGTTCGCCGACGAGTACAAGGATATGCCCTGCCTGGCCTACACCCACTGCCAGCCCGCGCAACTGACCACCGTCGGCAAACGCGCCACGCTCTGGATGAACGAGCTGTACATGGATCTGGAGGAGCTTGACCACCAGATCTCCCAGCTGGCGCTGCGCGGCGTTAAGGGCACCACCGGCACCCAGGCCAGCTTTGTGGAGCTGTTCAACGGCGACTCCGCCAAGATCAAGGCCGTCGAGGCCGACGTCTGCGCCCAGATGGGCTTTACCAAGGTCGTGCCGGTCTGCGGCCAGACCTACAGCCGCAAGGTGGACTACAATGTGCTGTCCGCCGTGGCAGGCATCGGCCAGTCCGCCATGAAGATGGCGACGGACATCCGCCTGCTGGCGAACTTCAAGGAGATGGAGGAACCGTTTGAGAAGAACCAGATCGGTTCCTCCGCTATGCCCTACAAGCGCAACCCCATGCGCTGCGAGCGCATCTGTGCGCTGAGCCGCTACCTGATGGTGGACGTGCTGAACCCCGCCATCACTGCCGGTACCCAGTGGTTTGAGCGCACGCTGGACGACTCCGCCAACAAGCGCATTGCAATGGCCGAGGGCTTCCTGGCTGCTGACGCCATCCTGAACATCCTGCTGAACGTCTCCGACGGGCTGGTCGTCTACCCGAAGGTCGTCCGTGCCCGCGTCATGGCCGAGCTGCCGTTCATGGCAAGCGAGAACATCATGATGAAGGCCGTCAAGAAGGGCGGTGACCGTCAGGAGCTGCACGAGCGTCTGCGTGAGCACGCCGTGGCCGCCGCTGCCGTTGTCAAGCAGGAGGGCAAGCCCAACGACATGATTGCCCGCGTCGAGGCTGACCCTGCGTTCGGCCTGACCCGCGAGGAAATCGAGGCCGAGCTCTCCCCCGAAGCCTTTACGGGCCGCAGCGCTGAGCAGGTCACCGAGTTCCTGCGCGACGTCATCCAGCCCGTGCTGGACGCCAACAAAGAGGACCTGGGCCAGCATGTGGAGCTGAACGTCTGATTGATTGCATCGTAAATTGTAGGGGCGAATGTTTGCATCCGCCCGCAGGTCGATGACAAGCATCGCCCCCTACAACATAGCAAAAACCCCACAGCGTCTTTTGTTGAACAGCACCCCACTTGTTAGATAGTATATCATACTGTCTAACAAATGGGGTGCTGTTCATTTTTTGAATTCTGGCGTATATCGTTTGTTTGGTACTCCTTTTGGCATAGCAAAACACCCCACTTGTTAGATAGTATACCATACTGTCTAACAAATGGGGTGCAGTTCACATCATCAGTGCGACTATCTTTATTAACCTTTTTAAGCATTTTTTTCATCTCCTTGCAGATTGTTAAATAGTGCCTTCGCATCATCTATAAGCATTGGATTAACAGTTGCCATACTGTTATAATAAGGTTCACTTCCGTCAATAGAGAAAAGCATCTGATAACTACTTCTCCCTTGGAGAAAATACAAATCCACCCCATCATATTCAGTACCACCACGGTATTTTGCAATGAATCGCATATGTAGCGGATCTGAAACGAGGCTTGCATCCGATGCGTCCGTCACCTGATGTCTATATACAATATAGAGGCAGATTGTCTTATCTGACGGCAATTCAATACATTGCCCATAAATATCAGGTCCTATCGTTTTGCATTCATCAATCCACTCATTAATTGCCGAATATTTTTTTAGTTGTATAGCAGGAACAGAATAAAAAGCTTTATGTTGATAATTTTCTCTTAGAACAAACCCACTTGCAAGTATAGCAACTACTGCCAGTATGGCAAGCCCAATAAAGCATATTCCGCCGAGAAGAATCTTCATCGGTGAATCTGTCTTCTTTCCCCTTACTTCCTGCACTACAATAGCAACTAATATTAGGACAACCGATATTGCAGGGATAAAAAACAATGCCACAATTCCAATAGAAAAAAAGCAGAGAAATGCTATCCCAACATATACTGCCCAAAGTTCAATCAACAATCTCTTTGTTAATCTCTTTTTACAAATAGTTCTTGCATTGCCTTCATCTTCGGCAGACGATTTATTCTCCATTTCCTGTAGGCCTAGAATATCTATCAGTCTATGTGCATTTGTAACACTGGGTGTTGAAATTTCTTGTTCCCATTTTGCAATCGTTTGTCTCGATACTCCAAGTTCTGCCGCCAAGGCCTCTTGCGTTAGTCCTTTTCGCTTTCTTGCCTCGGCAATTTGTTTTCCCGACAACATGCACTACACATCTCCTTTCTATTATCTTCTTCTAATACTAATTAAATCAAATTCGTCGCATACTTTCAAGCAATTTTATGACTACTTTATGTTAACTCCTTGATTTTTTGCTTATTATCTTAATATAGTTTCCTGCATTCTCCACAATAGTCTGATAGCATCCGCGCTAATTTCGCTCTGCCCTTTTTGGTTTCCGCTTACTCTCGCCACGATGTACGAACACGACACTGCTGCCATCAACTGCTACAATGCCACCTTGACCACAGACGGCAACTTTGCAACGGGCAGGGCCTCGGCTGGTGCCGACCGATAATGCGCAGAAATATCGCCTGTTTGAATTCATCACAAACGGAGAAAGAATTTGGATGTGTTAGACACATGTGCGTTGCGGATTTTTCTGAATCGGTGAACAACAACAATCCCAAGTTAGCTCATGTGTAAGGCGCTGCGGGGTGTTTTTTATGCGATTTTTTCTGTCGGTTTGTACAAAAAACGCCCCGACGGTTTGTCGGGGTGTTGGGGTTATTCTGTGGGGCTTTCGGGGTCGGTCTCCTCCTCGGGGGACGGGGTCGGCTCCGGGGTGGGTGTCGGTTCAGGGGTATCGGGGTCGAAGTAGGCGCGGATGTCGCCGTCGCTGCGCTGGGTCGAGATGTCGAGCACGCCCTTATCACCGGCGGCCAGACCCTTTTCCGGGTCGGTCAGCGCGGCAGCGGCCAGTCGCAGCTTGTAGGCGAGGTTCGTCTCACTGCCCAGCAGCACTTGAACGCGGTTTTGGTAGGTGAACTCAATATCACTCAGATCCTGGATGTTCAGCGCCGTCGTGCCGTCAAACAGGTTGTTCGCCTGCAGGCCGTCCCGCATTTCGGTCAGCGTTTGCAGTGCGCTGGCCTGCAGACCCGCTGTCTCCGCTGTGGCCTGCTGGGTCTCGCTAAGGAGTGAGTTATAGCTCTTGGGCTCGATGTTCTGCCCCACCACGGGGGAGAAATCTGTGGGCAGCGACATGGTCAGCAGAATCAGGCCGTCCGGCTGGCTGACGTCGGTGCGCAGAATTTTGAGGGAGTCGCTCAAGACCATCCACCCGCCGGAGTACATACAGGCGAACCGCTCCGTGGCGGGCTCGACCTTGATGATGACCGCGGCGGGCAGCTGAATTTCCACAGCGACACGCTCCAAATACGGGAACTGAAGCGCCAGCTGCTGGGTCTTTTCCGCGGTGGAGAAGGCGAACAGGTTGGAGTTTTTCTCGATGCCCAGCGCCTCGATCAGCTCGTCGGACGTGTAGATGCCGGTATCGACGGGCTGGGAGCCGTCATAGCTCTCTACCCGGAAGATCGTAACCTTGAACAGAAGGTTGATCGACACAAACGCACCCACGGCCAGCACGGCCAGCACGGCCAGCACGCCGAGTGCCCCCAGCAGACGGCGGCGGCGCTTTGCCCGTATGATCTCCGCCTGTGTGACGCGGCGCGTGCGCCTTGGCGTGCCGGGGCGGTAGCCTGCCTTCTGGGGATTGATCTCCTGCGCAGGGCGCTGCCGCGGGGGCGCATAGGGAGCAGGCGCGGCCTTTTCAGGCGGCGCTTTGGGGCGCGGGGCGTTCCTTTTTTCAAGGCCCAAGCGGCTGCCCATACTGCGGCGGGACTGTTGGGCGTAGGAGCCGTTTGCGGATTTTTGCCTGCGGCTGCGCTGGTTGCGGTCCATAAACGGCTCCTTTCCGGTGAATTTTGGGGCGGCTGCCCGTGGGTGGATGGTACGTTGGGCGGGCGCATATAGAATGCGCCCCTACGGGGTGTGGCCCGGCGACGCTCGTCGCAGCGGGCGGGCGAACGATGTTCGCCCCTACAGGGTGTATGCAGCCTTGCTTAGCCGTTGACCAGCTTCAACAGCTTTTCGGTAATCAAATCAAGGCTGTGCGGGTTGCCGAGTGTCTTGGCGTTGGCGCCCATCTCGGCCAGCTTGCCGGGGGAGGTCAGCAGGGTCTCGACAGTTTTGACAAGACCGTCACCGGTCAGGTTCTTTTCCTCGATGACAACTGCCGCACCGGCCTTTTGCAGCTCAAGGGCATTGTAATACTGGTGGTTTTCGGCCACGTTCGGGCTGGGGATCAGCACCGATGCACGGCCCACGGCCTCAAGCTCGGCCAGCGTCAGTGCGCCGGAGCGGGCAATGACGAGGTCTGCCGCGGCCAGCAGCTGGGGCATGTTGTTGATATACTCCGTCACGACGAGGTTCTCGCCGGGGGCAAAGCCCTTTTCCTTTTCCAGCCCTTCAAACAGCTTGACGCCGCGGCTGCCGGTGGCGTGCAGGTGCAACACGTTCCGGTGCGTCTGCTTTTCCCAGGCGCAGAGGTCGGCCACGACCTGATTGATGCGGTCCGCACCGAGACTGCCGCCGAAGCTCAAAATCACGGTGCGGTTTCCGGCGTTCAGCTTGGCGCGCGCTGCGGCGCGGTCCGCGGTCAGCACCTCGGGGCGGACAGGGTTGCCCACGACGGTGGTTTTTTCCGGCGCGCCGAGCTTTTCAACCGCGTCCGCGCTGGCGGCCAGCACAATGTTGACCTCCTTCGCCAGCAGCTTGTTGGTCACGCCCGGGAAGGCGTTCTGCTCATGGATGGCTGTCTTGATGCCGCGCCGGGCTGCCGCGCGGACGATGGGTCCGCTGACGTAGCCGCCGCAGCCGATGACAAGGTCGGGCTTGACCTCGTTCAGAATCTTCCGGGTGCGCGGGCCGGACAGCGCCAGATGCCAGATGGCTACGATGTTGCGGCCAATGTTTTCCAGGCTCAAATGGCGCTGGAAGCCGTTAATCTCAATGTGATGGAAGGGGTAGCCTGCCTTGGTGACAAGGCCGTACTCCATCCCCTCGCGGCGGCCCGCAAAGTGGATCTCCGCCGTCGGGTCCGCGGCCTTCAGGGCACCGGCAATCGCCAGCGCCGGGTTGATGTGACCGGCTGTACCGCCGGCAGCAATTAAAACGCGCATGATGGACCTCCATGAGAATAAAATATAGGCTGTGCCCGCCGTGCCGCGGGCGCTGAGCGTCCCCCTTACCGCGCGGCTCTGCTGCGGTAGCGGGTGCGCTGCAGCATCCGTTCTGTCTCGGCGCGGTGCTGCTCTGCCAGGCGCTGTTCCCGGGCATTTCCGGCGCGCGAGATACTCAACAGCACGCCCATCTCGCTCAGCAGCAGCAGCAGACTGGTGCCGCCGGAGGAGAAGAACGGCAGGCTGATGCCGGTGTTGGGGATCAGTGCCGTGCCGACGGCGATATGCAGAAACACCTGCCAGGCGATCTGCGAGATGATGCCGATGCCCAGCACCGTGCCGTACAGGTCGGGTGCGCGCAGGGCGATCATAACGCCCATGATCAGCAGCACCGCAAACGCACCGATGAGGATAACGCAGCCGAAGAAGCCCAACTCCTCACCGATGACGCCGAAGATAAAGTCGTTTTCGGCGTAGGGCAGCCACTGGTGCTTCTGCACGCTCGCGCCGATGCCCACGCCGAACATGCCGCCTGTGGAGATGGCATAGATGCTCTGGCGGGTCTGCCACAGCATACCGGCGGTATCCAGCGGCGCAAGGCCCCAGGTACTGTCCATACGGCCCGCAGCGTAGCCTTCCCCGCCGGCCAGCCCCTCCAGGAAGTACGCGCCGACTACTACACATGCCGGAATGAGCGGCAGCAGCCAGCGGCCGGGCGAGAGGGTGCAGACGAGCATCGTGGCAAAAATCAGGCAGAGCAGGATCATGGCGGAGTTGTGCGGCTCCTTGTGCAACAGATACAGGATGGGCAGCAGCGGCAGCGCAGGCTTTATCGCGCCGTACCACAGCCTGTTCTTCTTGTCATAGTCGCGGTCCAGCATATCTGCCGTCCAGATCATGAGTGAGAATTTTGCCAGCTCCGACGGCTGGAAGGAGGCACCGCCCGGCAGATACACCCAGCGGTAGGTACCGTTGGTGTCCTCCGGGCTGAACAGCGCCAGGATCAGCAGCACAATGGTCATGATGTACAGACTCTCACTCATCAGGCGCAGTGCGCGGTAGTTGATGTTGGACAAGATCCACATAAAGGCCAGCCCCACAAGTGCAATCATGACCTGCGGTTTAATGATACTGTACAGTTTACCGCTGGTGGCGTAGGCGCTGGAATAGCTGGCCGAGAACAGCATTGTCAGCCCGAAGAACAAAATGCCCAGCAGCATGGCAAGAAAGCCCCGGGAGACCGGCCCCCGCTCCAGCTTGGGCAGGCGTATGATGGGTATCATGCGCACAATATTTCCGATGGTATGGTCAAACAAAAGGCCCAGCAGTGTACGCACAATGCTCACGGCAGTGCTCATGGGCGGTCACCTCCCTTAGGGGCAGAAACAGGCAGAGGCCGGGTAGGCCCGGCCCCGCTGCTTATGCCACACAGATGTAAAAAATTCCCATTGCCACACCGATGACGGCAATCAGCGCAAAAAAGCCGTCGATCTTGACCTCGCGCCAGCCGCGCATCTCAAAGGCGTGGTGGATCGGCGTCATGCGGAAGATGCGCTTGCCGTGGGTCGCCTTAAAATACGTGCGCTGGATGACGACGGTCATCGCGTCCCAGATGTAGACAATGCCGAAAAAGAGCACCAGCTCGGGGCGCTGCATCACAAAGGCCAGCGCCGTAACGATGCCGCCGAAGAACATGCTGCCGGTGTCGCCCATAAAGACCTTGGCCGGGTAGAAGTTCCAGACCAGAAAGCCCGCGCAGGCACCCGCCGTGGCAGCGGCGATCAGCGATACATGTACAAAGCCCAGCAGACTGCCGGCCAGCAGATAGCCGATCATCGACACGAAGGTCACGCCGGTGCACAGGCCGTCCAGACCGTCGGTCAGGTTGACAGCGTTGACAAGGAAGATGATACCGAAGAAGGCGATGGGATAGTAGAGCAAACCCATGTCCACCAGCCCAAAAATCGGGAACTGGACCTGCGTGGTCAGCAGCCCGAGGCTGTGCAGGCCGAACATGAACCCGAAGGTCAGCGCGATCTGCAAAATCATCTTCTGCGCCTCGGTCAGGCCGAGGTTGCGATGCTTGACGACCTTAATGAAGTCATCCAGAAAGCCGATGAGGCCCGAGCCGAACGCGAGAAACAGCACCAGCATACCGGCCTGCAGCTGCGGCATACCAAGCACCTCCGGCAGCTTAGGGCTGTACATGACCCAGACGATGCCCAGTGTGGCCAGAATGCCCAGAATAAAGCAGAGACCGCCCATGGTGGGGGTGCCGTTTTTCTTGCTGTGCCATGTAGGGCCCTCCTCGCGGATGGTCTGGCCAAAGTGCAGCCGGTGCAGCGCCGGGATCATGAATTTGCCCGCCACCGCCGTGATGGCAAAGCCGCCGACGGCTGCCGCCGCCAACAGGGATGAGATTTGCTCCATGCCGTTGATTCCTCCAAACGTGTGTTGGGGTGCTTACCCCTGCGGCAATTCCTTATAGTATTCCTGCAGCAGCTGCTCCAGGCCCATGCTGTGGCTGGCCTTGACCAGCACAGCGTCACCGGGGCGCACGAATTGCCGTACATATTGTAGCACTTCTTCCGCCGTTTGGCAATGCACCGCCGCAACCCCGCGCGCTTTTGCGGCCTCGGCCATGGCGGCGCTGCGCGGGCCGTAGGCGATGAGTGCATCAACGCCCGCGTCAGCAGCCCACTCGCCGGTATGGCGGTGCCCTTCCTCGCTCGCACCGCCCAGCTCAAGCATATCGCCGAGCAGCGCGATCTTCCGGGCATTGGGCAGTGCCTTGAGGACAGAGAGCGCGGCCTTCATGCTGTCGGGGCTGGCGTTGTAGCAGTCCTCAATGAAGGTGATGCCGCCCTTTTCCACGATATGCTGGCGCATGCCCGTCGTCCGGTAGGTCGCCAGCGCGGCAGCGCAGCGGGCAGCATCCAGACCCAGGCGGGTCGCGGCGGCGTAGGCGGCCAGCGCGTCGTAGACCGTGTGGATGCCCGCTGTCGGGATGGCGGCGTCGAACGTACCGTACTGTGTATCGACGATTTTGAAGGTCGTGCCGTTTGCGCCGGTGACGACATCCACCGCGCGGACATCGGCATTCGCGGCGTCAATGCCGAACCAGACCGGCCGCAGGCGGCTGGGGATGCTTGCCGTGGGCAGCAGGTCGTTGTCCGCGTTCAGGGCCAGCGGTGCGCCGTCGGGCAGACCGGTGCAGATCTCCAGCTTTGCCTTCAGTATATTCTCGCGCGTGCCAAGATTTTCCAGATGCGAAACACCGATCATCGTAATGATGCCCGCGCTGGGCCGGGCACAGCGGGTCAGACGCTCGATCTCGCCCGCGTGGTCCATGCCCATCTCGACAACGGCGTACTCGGTGTCGTCGGTCAGGCGGAACAGCGTGTTGGGCACGCCGATGTCATTGTTCTGGTTGCCCTCGGTCTTGAGGGTCTTGCCGAAGGCGGAGAGCACCGCGTAGCAGAACTCCTTCGTCGTCGTCTTGCCGACACTGCCCGTGACGCCGATCATTCTGGGGTTGAACAGCATCCGGTAGTTGGACGCCATGCGGATCATGGCCTTGCCGCTGTCCGGCACAATGACCGTGCGGTCCGCAGGCACGCCCTCGACGGGATGGTTGGCAATGATATATTCTGCGCCGCTCCGGTAGGCACCGGCGGCGTAGTCATGGCCGTCAACACGCTCGCCGGGGAAGCAGACAAAAACGCAGCCCGGCTCGACCTTGCGGCTGTCGGTCACAACGGCGCGGATGGTGACCGGCTCGGCCAGCGTCAGTCCGGCCAGCAGTTGATTGGCAGGAATGGTTTGCATGAAAAAGACCTCCTATACAGAAATGCAGCGTTTCGCAAAAGCCCGGGTGCCCCTTGCGGGGATGCTTACCCCTCCTCGTTTGCCGGGTCGATCTCCTCGGTCACCGTCGGGGCGTCATTGGTGGTATCCTCTCCGCTGTCCATCGTCAGCGTTATGATCGTGCCGTAGGCAGCGGAGGTTCCGGCCTCGACGTCCTGCGCCACGACCTTGCCGCTGCTGTCGCCGGCGAACTGCACGTTCAGGTTGGCGGCCTTGAGCATCTGCTCGGCAAAGGTGCCGGTCTTGCCGACGACGTCGGGCGTTGTGGTCATCGAGTTCTGGTCGGTGGCCGTGTACAGGTAAATGGTGGAGCCCGCGGGCACCACGCTGCCCCCGACGGGGTACTGATAGACGATATTGCCGCTGCTGGGGCCGATCAGCTTATGCTTGAGGCCCAGGCGGTTCAGCGTGACCTGCGCGTTCGTCCAGGTGTAGTCCAGGCAGGTCTGCACGGTCACAGTGCCGGTGGGGTTGTAGTCAGCGTCCTGCTCGATGCCAAGATAGGGCGCGATCTCGCTGATGATGTTGCCGACAACGGGAGCCACGACCTGGCTGGCATAGTCCTTGACCCAGCGCGGGTCATCCAGCAGGACGAAAACCTCGATCTCGGGATCGTCGATGGGCAGCACAGCGGCAAAGCTCATCATTTTATAGTAGTCGCCGTCGCCGCGCAGATGGCGGTCCGTGCGCTCTGCCGTACCGGACTTGCCGCCGATGCGGTAGCCCGCCACGTAGGCATTGGCGCAGGAGTGGTAGTCCCCTGCCCCGTGGGCGTTGTTTTCCATCATGGCCAGCAGCTGCCGGCTGACTTCTTCGGAGATGACCTGGCGGCGGATGTTCGTCTCGGTCTGGGAGATAATGTTGCCGTCCTTGTCAGAGATGGAATCCACGACATAGGGCGTAACAAGGTAGCCGCCGTTGGCGATGGCCGCCACGGCGGTGGCCATCTGCATCGGGGTGATGGACTCGTTCTGGCCGAAGGCCGCCGTGTACAGGTTTGTATCGACCTCTGCCATCTGCTCGGCGTTGTAGACGCTGGTCCAGCGGGTCTCGTTGGGCAGGTCGATGCCGGTGGGCTGGGTGAAGCCGAACGCCTGGATATAGTCGTAGAAGATCTGCGGCTTGAGCGTCTCTGCCGCCTGAATGAACCAGAGGTTGCAGCTGTGGTTCAGCGCGCCTGCCATGTCCTGTTCATAGTGGACCTCGCCGTTGGCACAGCGGTAGGTGTGCTCCCACAGCTCGCTGCCCTCGTTGACGGTCAGGCTGCCGCCGCAGTAGAAGGTCTGCTCCGCACTCATAACACCGGAGTCCAGCCCTGCCGAGGCCGTGATGAGCTTGAACACCGAGCCGGGCATATACAGCTCGGTAATGTTCTTATTCTTCCACTGAGCCTCGCGCATCATACCCTGCAGCTGAGTAGCCTCGCTGGAGACCTCCTCGCCCTTCTCGTTCGTCGTCTTTTCATGGCTGATGATTCCGTCTGCAATGATGTCCTTGACGGCCTTCTCGCCCAGACGGCTTTCCAGCCAGTCAATGTCCTCCGCGTCGATCTCTGTTTTAGCCAGGATCTCGTTCATCTTGGGGTCGGTGATCGTCTTGGGGTCGTTGGGGTCAAATTGCTCAAGGGACGCCATCGCCAGGATCGCGCCGGTCTTGACGTTCATGACAATGGCGCTTCCGCGGCCATGGACCGTAAAGGTGCTCATCGCCTCGGTCAGGTACTCCTCGACGATGGACTGTACGTTCTCGTCGATGGTCAGGTTCAGGTTGCTGCCGTCGATGGCTTCATGCACGTCGGCCTGACCGCTGGCCAGCGGGTCACCGTAGGCGTCCGTTTCGGCCACGCTGCGGCCCGGCGTACCGGCCAGCGTCTCATCGTAATATTTTTCCAGTCCGTAGGCACCCGAGCCGTCCTCGTTGCAGAAGCCCAGCACCGAGGCCAGGAACTCCCCGTAGGGGTAAGTGCGGGAGGCTGCCTGTTCGCTGGTCAGGTAGAGGATACGGACTGCCTTGCTGGTTTTGGCCTCGCTGTCCTTCTTGTCCTCTTTTTCCTCGGTCTGCAGGCTCGTGTCCACCGCAGCGCCGTCCTTGAGGCGGTAGCTGTCTGCATAGGCCAGGATAGCATCCGCCACGGGCTTTTCGACACCCTTTTTCACCACACGGTACTGGTACGGCTCACCGGTATCCTTGTTGGACGCCGTCAGCGCCTTGTACACCGTATCCGCCGTTGTGCCGTCGCCCAGCAGCTCGGCAATGTGCTCTGCCGCTGTGCGGATCTGGTCCTCCGTCGCCCCGCTCTCTAAAATGGAGGACGGGTCGGCCACGATGTTCCATACCGTGCTGCTCTTGGCCAGCAGCTTGCCGTTGGCGCTGTAGATCGAGCCGCGCACAACGGGCAGCGTCGTGTCCTTCAGCTGCTGGGTCACAGCCTCAGCGCGGTAGCTCTCGGCATCACGCACCTGCCACACATACAGCTGGTAGACCAGCACGCCGTAGCAGGCGAGGATAAATGCTATCATGCAAAACAGCGTCCAGTATTTTATGCCCTTGCTTGCCCGGGGACGATGCCGGGGGGAATGGTTGGGTCGTTGCTCTGTCATGGATACACCTTGTTATTTCAAAAGCCTTTTTGCCGACGGCAGCAAGGCCGTGCAGCAAAAAGGCTCGTAGCTGCATATTTTTGGTTGTTTTACGGGTTCAGGCTGTCCAGCAGGCTCAGCGCTGCCGTGCGCACCTCATCCAACAGGCGGCCCGCGGCGCCGGTGTTCCGCTCAATGATGCTCTGGTCCTCCAGCTGGACGTAGGTGATCTGGCTGGGATCAGCCTTGACCAGTCCCAGCTCACCCTCGGCCACCTGCTGCAGACTGGCGCGGCTCGTGATGTCGTTCATCCGGGTGTTCAGGTAGTCGTATTCGCTCTGGGCCTCGGCCAGCTGGGCGCTGACCTCATCGACCTGTGCGTTCAGTTCCATCAGCGTTGCACCGCTCATCAGGCTGCTGATTGCCAGCCCGCCAAACACGGCAAGGATCAGCACGATCACGGCAGTCCGCATCACATGGCGGACGCGGTTCAGGCCGTGGTTGCCGCCGCGCACCGCACGCACCTGCGGGCGCGGCGGGGGCTCCAGTTTCGGTGCTGCCGAGCCCTCGTGCAGCAAAACAGTTGTCATGAATAATGCCTCTTATGCTTTCTCCAACACTCTCAATTTGGCGCTGCGGCTGCGACGGTTGGTCTCCAGCTCCGCGGCGTCAGCCTCAATGGGCTTGCGGGTAATCAGCTTGGCCTTGGCCACACCTCCGCAGGTGCAGATGGGCTGCTCCGGTGGGCAGGTGCAGCGCTGTGCCCAGCGGCGGAACTTGTTCTTGACGAGCCGATCCTCCAGGCTGTGGAAGGTGATGACGCAGAGCCGCCCGCCCGGGGCCAGACAGTCAAAGATGGCGTCGAGCCCCTCGTTCAGGGCATCCAGCTCGGAGTTGACCGCAATGCGGATGGCCTGGAAGGTACGGCGCGCCGGGTTTTTCGCCTTGCGGCGCTCTGCCGGGGGCACGGCGGCGGCGACGATCTCGGCCAGCTGCAGCGTGGTCAGGATGGGCTGCTCCGCCCGCGCGGCGACAATTTTGCCCGCGATCTGCCAGGCATACGGCTCCTCACCGTAGTCACGCAGGATGCGGGTCAGCTCCTCACGATCCAGCGTGTTGACCAGATCCGCGGCGGTGGGGCCCTGCTGGCTCATGCGCATATCGAGCGGCGCGTCGGCATGGTAAGAGAAGCCGCGGGCCGCGTCGTCCAGCTGGTGGCTGGACACGCCGAGATCGAGCAGGGAGATCGGAAGAGCACACGTCTGAACTCCAGTCACCCGTCCCGATCTCG
>OMGI01001113.1_pt1 | contig 17202 bp, 9 predicted proteins | sample 1645801 | NCBI WGS metagenome assembly OMGI01 (sample SAMN05578584, study PRJEB25193) | human gut metagenome | biome: Human Microbiome; feature: human-associated habitat; material: feces | host: Homo sapiens | place: USA:Birmingham
ACCACCGAGATCTACACTCTTTCCCTACACGACGCTCTTCCGATCTCTTCTGCATCTTCTAATGAAACAAAACTGCGGGCAAAAGCACAAAGCATTGCATAATATTTGATGAATAAAGTATCAAATGCCTTCTTATTGCCCTGTTGCATGGATATATACAGTTGCTTGTCTATCAAATTATCATTTGTGGTTTCCATAGATTATAGAAGAAAATGTTATTGCAAAAATACATAATTTTAATCATGAAAGTACCTATTCGAAAAATAATTCAAAAAAAACAGTTTTTGGTTTAGGAACTTTTGATCTTGGTTAGACTTATTATAAAAGGACATTATGATAAATTCAGATACCCGAATAGATGAAGCGCTTTTACTCCGTTATTTTGAAGGAGAAGTGACTCTAAGTGAGAAAGATGAGATTGAAAAATGGATTATCTCTTCCGAAGCAAATAAAAAGCTGGCCAAACAGATTTATTATCTTTCTTTTGCCACAAAAACAATGGATACCTTAAAACGGACTGATGCACGGGCTGCTTTGAAGGAAGTCAGAGGCAGGATAAGAAGGGAACGACAGCTACAATGGGGGCGATGGGCACAACGTGCCGCTGCTATTCTTGCCATACCTTTGCTACTGTCTACTTTGTATTTATGGATGAATGGTAATGAGCAGAATAAAGTGAATTTTATAGAGATTCGTACTAATCCGGGAATGATAACTTCTACTATTTTGCCGGATGGAACTCATGTAATTCTTAATTCCAATTCAACTATTGTTTACCCTTCTCACTTTGACGAAAAAAGTCGTAATGTCCAATTGAATGGCGAAGCCTACTTTGAGGTAACAAAGAATTCCCGTCAGCCTTTTATGGTCCGAACGCCGCAGAAAGCTGTTGTAAAAGTTTATGGTACCCAATTTAATGTGGAAGCCTATGCTGATGATAAAACAATAACTGCAACTTTGGTGGAAGGAAGCATTGCCATGGCGTATGAAAATAAGAAAAGTAATTGGACGGAACAGGAAATTCAGCCGGGACAGGAAATTGTTTATACTGCTGCACAGCAACAAATAAAAATTGATCAGGCAGATGTAGAGGTTATCACTTCTTGGAAAGACGGAAAACTTATTTTTCGTGATACTCCATTTAAGGAAGTTCTTAAAATGCTATCTAAACGTTTTGATGTGGATTTCGTAGTAAAGAATCCCAAATGTTTTGAAGCCTCTTTTACCGGTGTACTTGAGAAACAACGCTTGGGACGAATTCTGGAATATATCAGCGTATCTTCAAATATAAAATTTAAGTATGCAGAAAGTAATAATATTCATCAAGAAAAACAGAAAATAGAAGTTTATTAATCTTTTAAAAATAACAAGCTATGTTGAAACATCCTACGTAAAACAATCTACAGAAAAAACACACTACTTTTTATCTGTAATCAAATTATGAAGTTAAAATTAAATCTATTTACGAAAATGAAGAAACCAGTATGTAAACTGCCTTTGTCTCTGAAAATAACTCTTTTTGTTCTTTTCAGTTTTGCCAGCTTGTTATATGCTAGCAATAATTATGCACAGAGAACCATGTTGAACATCAGTTCTCAGACTCGGACGGTCTCTGAAGTCCTGACCGAAATTGAAAAACAGACGGATTTCACCTTTTTCTATAATAATAAGCAGGTCGATTTGAAACGTAAAGTAACCTTGAATGTCAAAAATGAGAATGTTTTTTCAGTCTTAAAGAAGCTTTTCTCCGGAACAAATACGACCTATAAAGTCTTGGATAAGAATATTATTCTTTCTGAAAAGTCTGCCATTTCTTCCGCAACGAAAGAGGTAGCCATCGTACAACAGGTAGGTCGTAGCGTAAAGGGCGTGGTGGTTGATGATAAAGGAGAGCCTGTAATAGGTGCTACGGTGATGGTCAAAGGTTCTACTAATGGAACTATTACGGATTTTGATGGAAATTTTATATTGAATGATGTCTCAAGTAATGCTTCTTTGATTGTCAGTTATGTGGGGTATGTAACTGAAACAATAAGTGTAAATGGAAAATCTTCTTTCAAAATTGTGATGAAAGAGGATGCTAAAACCCTTGAAGAAGTGGTTGTTATAGGATATGGAGTAGTGAAAAAACGTGATTTGACCGGTTCTTCTGTTTCAGTTACCGGTGCAGATTTAGCGGAAGTTCCTGTTACTAATGCGGCTCAAGCGCTAGCAGGAAAAGCTGCCGGAGTGAATATTGTTTCACAGAACGGAGCTCCTGGGGCTGAAGTGAATATTACCGTTCGTGGAGGTACTTCCATTACTCAGTCTACTACACCTATCTATATTATTGATGGCTTCCAGTCGGAAGATGGTTTGAAGAATATTGATGTAAATGACATTAAGACTATTGATATTTTAAAAGATGCTTCGACAACAGCTATTTATGGAGCGCGTGGATCAAATGGTGTGGTTCTTATTACGACCAAAAGTGGAAGTAGTGGCAAGACAACTGTGAATTACAACGGCTATGTATCTGTGGATTGGTTGGGCAAGAAACTGGATTTGCTCAATCTTGAACAGTATGCCAAATATCAGTATGAATGGTGGACTCTTGCCGGAGAAATGAACCAGTATGCACGTATGTTTGGAGGGGATTATACGGATGATGGATTTTATACGGGAGCATGGTCTGATATAGAGCAAACTTATGGCGGACGTTCCGGAATAGACTGGCAAGATAAGATTTTTGGTGGAAGTGCTCTTACTCAAAGCCATAATCTATCTCTTTCTACCGGAACGGAAAAAACTCAAGTATTGGTAAGCTACAATAATATGTCGCAAGACGGTATCGTAAAAAATCACGGATATTACCGTAATACGATTCGTACTAAAGTAAATTCCCAGCTATGGAAAAATGTACGTTTTGATATGAATTCTTCTTTTAATTACGCCAAAACATTAGGTGGAGGTTCTTATTCCGGATTAAAACAAGCTATTTTGCGTCCTGAAACTGGCGGAATCCTGTTTACTGATGATCAGCTTATTAATGAAGAGTTAAATACCGAATTCCGTACTTTCAGTAACGAATATGATGTGTATAACCCATTGATAACCAACGATGCTATAATAAATAGAAAACTTAGTCGTATTTTTAGTGTTAATGCCGGTGTGGACATTGATTTCTTGAAGGATTTTACATTCCGTACAGCTGGTAGTTATAATTGGGCCCAAATCAAAACAACTAATTTCGATGATGGTCGTACGGCCAATGCTCAACTCAAAGGCGGACCTTATGGCAGTATTGATAATAAGGAACGATATGCTTATCAATGGACTAATACATTGAATTGGAAACATACGTTTGAGAAGCATGATTTGGGCGTTTTGTTAGGACACGAATTATATTATACAAATACATCTGGTACAGAAACTGCCTATAAGGCATTTCCCGATACTAATTTCGGTCTTAATGATATTAGTATGGCCACTCCCGATACATGGAAGTCTTCTTTAGAAGAAAATGCTTTGTTGTCTTTTTTCGGTCGTCTCAATTATACTTTTAATGACCGCTATCTTTTTACAGCAACCTTACGTGCAGACGGTTCTTCTAAATTTGCCGAGGGTAATCGTTGGGGCTATTTTCCTTCAGCAGCGGCAGCTTGGCGCGTTTCTGAAGAAGGATTCTGGAAAGATAATGCTATTGGAAATGTTGTCAATAATTTCAAATTGAGAGTAGGTTATGGAACTACCGGTAATTGTAATATTGATAATTATATGTATGCTACTGCCTATAATGCTACGGTATATCCTGTGGGCAATCAGGAAACGGCGGCTTTGGCACCTGGCAGCACAGTAGGTAATAATAACTTAAAATGGGAGAAAACCGTTTCTACGAATATCGGACTGGACTTGGGTTTGTGGGGAAACAGAGTTAACCTGACATTGGACTGGTATAACAATAAGAGCGATGATTTGCTTATGAAAGTGGCTATCCCGACATCAACCGGTTATACGCACCAATATCAGAATATCGGTTCTATCCGTAATCGCGGTCTTGAGATAGCTATAAGCAGTACGAACATCCGCAACAAACATTTTACTTGGACTACCGATTTCAATATCTCCTTCAATCGTTCCAAGGTCTTGAGAATAGACGGTGAGAATGAATATTATCAGACTAGCGTCAGTGGTGGTACCAATTCTTCTGTTCTATACCGTGCCATCGTAGGTCATTCTTTAGGTGAGATGTATGGGTATAAGACCAATGGAGTTTATACTACCGACGATTTTGTGCAGAATGGTGATAAATATGTTTTGAAAGATGGTGTTATTTATCAGAAAGGATCTGTAAAAACTCAATATAAACCGGGTGATATCAAGTATGTAAATACTACGGGGCAGACGGATGATAAGGGGACACCTGTTTATAATTCTGATGATATGACAGTCATCGGGAATGCTAATCCGGATTTTACCGGAGGTTTTAAAAATACTTTTTCTTATAAGGGCTTTGATCTTTCTGTATTTATGGTATTCTCTTATGGTAATGATATTTTTAATATGTCTACCCAGCGTTTTGTCGGTCCATACCAACCGTACCAAAATATGCTTGCGGATGCTGCCAATCGTTTCACTCTGCTGGATCCCCGTACTGGAAAAGAAGCTACGGACCTCAACCGTATAGCTGAGCTTAATCCTAATCAGCATGATCTGAACATTCTGTGGAGTATTCATAATGACAACCGCGCAGCTATTACTACTCCGCTTGATCGTTTTGTGGAAGATGGTTCTTATCTTCGCATAAGCACTATTACTTTAGGTTATACTTTCCCGAAAAAGTGGTTAAGTAAAGCTTTTATCAGTAATTTGCGTCTATATTGTACATTGAATAATCCATTCACTATTACGAATTATTCAGGTTATGATCCCGAAGTTTCTAAGGAAAGTTCTATTTTAACTCCGGGTATTGATGATTCTTCTTATCCACGTTCCAAAGGATTTGTATTTGGCATTAATCTTTCATTATAATAATAGGAGAGTTGTATTATGAAGAAAATAGTATATTATATAGCTGTTGCCTTTTTGGCGATCAATTTCAGTTCTTGTTCTGACTTTCTGGATCTTCCTTCTAAATCGAAGACAGACAGTGAAAGTGTTTTCTCTTCCATTGATAAAGCTGAGATGGCTGTTCTTGCTTGTTACACAGGTGTCTGGATGCAGGATGCTTGGTATAAGGCTCAGAATGGAACAGATGAAATGTGGTCTACTGAGAGTAATTCGAATGCTAATAATTATGCGGCCAATTATGTGCTCAATGATCAAAGTTGTCCCACAGGCATTTATACTACCTCTTATTCCAGCATTGAGCGTTGTAATTCATGCTTGAAAGGATTACGTGCAATGAGCCTTTCGGGAGAGGACGAGAGAAAGTGTCACATTTATATAGCTGAATGTCTGGCTGTTCGGGCTACTTGTTTTCTGAATTTGATTCGTTATTTTGGGGATGTACCTTATTCTACTGTTCCTGTATTGGATATGACGACTTTTTCTTCTTCCCGTGTTGATCGGGATGAGATTTATGATGGCATTATTGCCGATTTGCAAGAAGCTGTCGAAGTACTTCCTTGGTATAGTGAAGGATTTTTCTCTACTCCTGAGCGGATTTCCAAGAATGCTGCTTATGGATTATTGGCCCGTACAGCTCTTTATGCAGCAGGTTATGCTTTGCATTGGGATCTGAATACTTATGATAAATCTACTCTTCAGATGCGCCGTCCTTTGGATGAATCGCGTGTAAGAAAATTATATACCATTGCTGATGAAGCTTGTAAAGCAGTGATTAGTAAAGGTGAAAACAGTTTGCTTTCTAAATATGAGGATGTGTTTAGAGCCTTGAACAAGGGTGGCGTTTATAACCCTGAAGAGGTAATGTTTGAATATGCTGAGTTTGGCAATACAACCAATGGTCGTGTGGGATATACAAATGGACTTTGCATTCATGCTTCCAATGCCCTTTATGGTAAAACATTGCCTTTGCAACTGATTCATCCTACCTTTTATCTTTCTTTTGCCGATGATGATACCCGTCGGGATGTTACAGTGGGCAATTACAGTATTGATGCGGCTGGTAACGATATTGCTGTGCCTTATGGCGCTTTGAATTTGGGAAAATGGCGCTGCAATTGGAAAGCCGGTCCCCGTACGGCCACTTTGAAAACGGATGTCAATTGGCCTATACTTCGTTATTCGGATGTATTGTTAATGTACGCAGAAGCCGAAAATTACTTGAACAATGGGCCCACGGAAGCAGCTAAGGCAGCTTATGAACAAGTTCGTCTGCGTGCTTTTGCAGGAGATGCCTCTCGTATAGGTACCACACCCTCTACTTATGATACTTTTTTTAAAGCGATTGTGAAGGAACGTGCCTTTGAATTAGCTACAGAAGGATGGCGGCGTACTGATCTTATCCGGTGGAACTTGTTGGCTGAAACTTTGGCTGAAACAAAAGCAAATACCGAGAAACTGGCTATGCGTGAGGTTCCTTATAATGAGGTGAAGACTTATCGGGCATATAAAGAAGCAACTTCTACATCTTGGAAGGATCCTTTGGTAGGTCTTACTTATATAGATTTCGATCATCAGCCCACAGAAACGGAAATGAGTGAACTGGTTGCCCGGTATGGAGGCACTTGGAATTGGGTAAATATGTTTATTACTCCCAATATTGCAGGAGAAACTAATTCCGGTATAGCCGGACAATCCAAGATATTGGGTTATAAAGAAAACAATAACACGTTGCCCGCCTGGATTACCGAGTTATATCGTGGGTTTATCAAGAATCAGGCTGAACTTTATACTTTGAGCACCACAGCCATTATTGATGTTAATCCTGGGTTAACCGGTCAACAACATCCTGCTTATTAATCAATAAATTATAAACATTTCTATATAGGAAGGGGGAAGAATAGTGATGATTTTTTGTTTCTTTTCTCTTCCTATCTTATAAAAAAAACAGTATGAAAATGATATGTATGGCGGTAATGCTTTTCATTACTTTGTTGTCTGCTGGAGCACAGAAAAACATTCCGGCCTCTGATATAAAAGTGGCTATGATGAAAGCTACACGTTTCATGGTAGAGAAGGTCAGCAACCGTGGTGGCTATTTATGGAATTACAGTCCTGATTTCTCCCGTTGTTGGGGGGAACTGGAAGCTAAACCAAGTATGATATGGATAGAAGCTGGTACACCTGCTATGGGAAATGTATTTTTGAATGCTTATCAATTGACTGGAGAATCTTATTACCTGAAAGCGGCACAAGCAGCGGCAGATGCTCTTATCTGGGGACAGCATTCAAGTGGGGGATGGCCTTATATGTTGGACTTTTCCGGAGAAACTTCGCTTAAGCAATGGTATTCCAAAGTACAGAAAGGATATATTCATTGTGCTCAGGAACATGCTCATTATTATGGAAATTGTACTTATGATGATGCGGCTACCTACGATAGTGGAATGTTCCTTTTGCGTATGTATTTACTGACTCTGGATCCGAAGTATAAATATCCGGTAGAAAGGTGTCTTGATTTTGTTTTGGAGAGTCAGTATCCTATTGGTGGGTGGCCGCAGCGCTATCCTCTCCATTATGAATATGTGAAAGGTGATAAGGAAGACTATACTTCGTTTATTACCATTAATGATGGAGTTCATACTAACAATATTAATTTTTTATTGGCTTGTTACACTTTATTAGGTGAAACTCGGGCATTGGAGCCTCTTCAGCGGGCTATGACTTGTGTCTTGGCATTGCAGGGAGGAAAGCCTCAGGCAGGTTGGGCTATGCAGCATAAGTTGGATCTCAATTACTCTCCAGGTCATGCTCGTGATTTTGAACCGGCAGGTTATGCGGCTACAGCTACTGCCGAGATGTGTCGCAACTTGATGCGTTTTTATCGTTGGACTGGGGATACTAAATATTTAGCCCGTATTCCGGATGCATTTGAATTTCTAGAATCTATCCGATATAACGACGCGCAAATGAAACAATTGGGTAAGTCTGTAAAACCGGGACAGATATTGTGTCCTACTTTTGTAGAAGTAGGCACTAACAGACCTCTTTACCTTCATAATGATCCAGATCATTATTGGGTGGATTATGATTATCATGGACTCATAACTCATTATAGCTCTACGCGGGCTATTGATTTGCAATCTTTAAAAGATGAGTATCAGCATTTGCTCTCTCTCTCCAAAGAGGAAGTGACAAAAGATTCTCCGTTTATAGGTCAAACGGATATTTCTGGAACTTTACTAAGTCATTTAATGCGTGGTAAAATGCAGCAAGCGGATACACAAAAAGTAGATAGTCTGCTCACTATTTTGAAGAAAAAAGATTATTTACCCGGTCGTTTGCCTAGTGTTTCGAAAGAGAATCCGGGCTTCTCTAATGCTCCTCTTCCTTCTGAAGTCATTTCCATCAAGGAATATATGAATGGTATGTCTACATTTATTCAGTATCTTACTAAATAGTGTCTATGATGAGAAATAAAACATTTTTTATTGTTGTATTGGCAGCAATGCTGCTGGTTACAGCTTGTGCCGATACTGCTATTGACCGTCATGCATTGGTGATGCGTAATAACCCTCATGTTACAAAAATTGATTCTCTTCATTCTTTGACAGTCGGAAATGGGCGGTTCGCTTTTACTGCCGATGCTACGGGATTGCAGACTTTTCCCGAATATTATAAAGAAGGCTTGTCTTTAGGTACCTATAGCGAATGGGGATGGCACAGTTTTCCTAACAAGGAGGACTATAAGATAGTTGAAACTCTACAGGATCATCCGCTTCCCGGTCATCCTCATGGGATTTATGCCGTACAATTTCCAGAAGGTCCTGAACGTAATGCCAAAGCGGCAGAGTGGTTTCGTGCCAATCCGCACCGCCTGCATTTGGGAAATATAGGATTTGACAGCTTGTTGGTGAGCGATATTACTAAAATAGACCAGACTCTCGACATGTGGAAAGGAGAACTTCATTCCCATTTCCTATGGAGAAAACTTCCGGTTACGGTAACTACTTCTTGTAATGGCGATAGTGACATTGTCTCTGCTTCTGTGTCTTCATCGGCAAAGCTGGCAGTTGGCATCCGTTTCCCTTATCCTACAGGTGAGGCAGCTGACGATGCTACTTGCTGGACAGCCGATGACTGTCACTCCACCGACATAATTCTTTCCGAACCTCAACGGGCTCTTATTCGTCGTACAGTAGATTCTACTGTCTATTATGTGGAAATCAGTTGGAGTGGTAAAGCTGTTCTTTCTCAAACTGGGAAGAACAGGTTGAAATTGATACCTTCCGATAAGCAGTGGACTTTCAATGTCGGATTCTATAAGCACCAACCTGTAGTACCTCAGCCTGATTACAAAGCTAATCTGCTTTCGGCCAACCGTTGTTGGATGGATTATTGGCAGACATCCGGTGTTATTGATTTTTCTTCCTGTACGGATCCCCGTGCTTCGCTTTTGGAGCGTCGGGTTGTGCTGTCTCAATATTTGCTCCGTTCGCAGGAAGCGCAAAATTACCCTCCTGCTGAAACCGGTCTGACTTATAATACATGGTATGGTAAATATCATTTAGAGATGGTAATGTGGCACAGTTTTCATTATGCGCTTTGGAATAAAGCAGATCTTTTGGAGAAACAATTGAAATGGTATAAGACTGCTGTGCCGATGGCACGTGATATTGCAGCCAGACAGGGATTTGATGGCATACGTTGGATGAAAATGACTGATCCGTCTTCCAATGAGGCACCATCGGATGTCGGCTCTTTTATTATCTGGCAACAACCCCATGTCATTTATATGTCAGAACTTATCTATCGTGCATGTCCTTCTCAAGAATTTCTTCGTGAGTATGCCGATATGGTAGAACAGACAGCTGCTTTTATGGCTTCGTTTGTTAATTATGATTCTGATAATGATCGTTATATTATTCAAGGAGCTTGTGCAGCTAATGAATCCTATAATGAAGAGACGACTCTTAATCCTGCTTTTGAAATGGCCTATTGGCACTTCGGCTTGTCCATAGCTCAGAAATGGCGGGAGAGACTTGGGCTGCAACGTCATGCGGAGTGGGATGAAATTCTTGCTAAATTAGCTCCTCTTGCTACTAGTCCTGATGGCATTTACTTACCGGCGGAAAAGGGTAGAGGAATACCTGATTTCGTGAATGGTATTCCTGCAGAGAAATTACCGGAAATGCCGGCAGGTGGGTATATCAATGGTCAGCGTCCTAAAGAAACGGGCAGTTCTGTTTCTTCATCAGAAGGTGGGAAAAGTAAGCGTAAACATGATCCTTTTTATGTTACAGGGACTTCTTCTGAAAATTTGCTGGCTTACGGCATGTTGCCTGAGTCGCGGCTCATTGATCAAGAAAAAATGCAAAAGACTTTGGTGCGTGCGGCTCAAAATTGGAATTGGTCCGGAGGATCCTGGAGTTGGAATTACCCCACACTGGCAATGAATGCTACTCGCTTGTTGCAGCCTGAGGTTGCTTTGCGTGCCATAACTATGGATAACCGGGAGGATTTGCTTTTGCCTAGTGGTAACAATTATCGTTCGACTCGTCTTCGTTCTTATTTGCCTGGTAATGGAGGGCTGTTATTAGCTGTCTCTATGATGTGTGCCGGGTGGGACGGTTGCTCGGTCAGTAATCCGGGATTTCCCAAAGATGGTAAATGGAATGTGCGTTGGGAGGGATTACATCCTATGCCATAGGATATAAGGAAGTCGTAAAAATGAATATCTATTTACAGTGTAAAAAAATTAGATAATGAGAATATTATTATGTTGTTCTTTATTAGTGATGTTCGTTGCTTGTACTCATCCCGTACAGCAAGTTCCGATAGACCGTAAAGCGTTAGTGAGCCGGAATAATCCCCAATTTTCAGCTTTCGATTCGTTGGCTTCGCTTTCTGTAGGGAATGGTGAATTTGCATTTACGGTAGATGTTACAGGGTTGCAAACTTTTCCTGATGCTTATAAAAAAGGTGTCCCTCTGGGTACGCAAAGTCAATGGGGATGGCATAGTTTTGCTAATATGGACGGTTATAGACACGAAGAAACATTGAGTGAATATGATTTTGGACGAGGACATAAAGAATTGTATGCCGTTCAATCTCAAGAAGATAAAAGACAAAAGAATGCATCTGATTGGTTTCGTGCCAATCCACATCGGTTACATTTAGGAGTGATCGGGTTTGAATGGGGGGATGAGGCTGCTATTTCCGATGTTACCAGAATCAGCCAGACTCTGAATTTATGGGAAGGTGAGATACTCAGTCGGTTTACTTGGAAAGGTAATGACTTTGATGTACGGACGGTTTGCCATCCGGCACAGGATATGATTTCAGCCCACATAGACAGTCACTTGCATACAGGGATAAAATTACATTTTCCTTATCCTACAGGTATTCATACCGATAATGCATGTGATTGGGATGCCAATGATAAACACTCTACCGAGGTTCTTAAACAGGACACGCAAAGTGCTGTGTTAAAACGTACGTTGGATTCTACGGTATATTATGTAGAATTAAAATGGGAAGGCAAGGCATTATTGAAAGAAAAAGAGAAAAATTATTTTGTACTGCTTCCACAAGAAGATACTTTTTCGTTTTCATGTGCTTTTACTGTTAATGAGCCAGACCAGCTTGCTGCCCTCCCTAATTTCTCGGAAGTTGAAAGCTTGGCTAAGAATCATTGGGCGAGTTTCTGGGAAAAAGGTGCTGCGGTAGATTTTTCTCATTGCACGGATCCGCGTGCTAAAGAATTGGAACGTCGGGTAGTGCTTAGTCAATATTTGCTTGCTATTCAATGTGCGGGCAGTACTCCTCCACAAGAGACGGGGCTAACTTACAATTCGTGGTTTGGAAAATATCATCTTGAAATGATCTGGTGGCATCAGGCATGGCAACCGCTTTGGGGACATCCTGAATTACTCAGTCATACTTTAGAATGGTATAAAACGGTAGAACCTATAGCAAGGGAAGTGGCTCGTCGGCAAGGCTTTGATGGAATCCGATGGATGAAAATGACTGATCCTAGTGGTGTGGAGGCACCTTCCAGTGTAGGCAGTTTTTTGATTTGGCAACAACCGCATTTTATTTATCTGGCAGAACTTCTTTATCGCTCTAATCCAGACAAAGAAGTGATAGAGAAATATAACCATTTGGTTCAAGAAACAGCCAAGTTCATGTATTCTTTTGCCACATACGATGAATTGGGAGTGCGGTTTATTTTAAAGGGAGCGATTCCGGCTCAGGAAACATTGAATGCGAGTACTACTATAAATCCTCCTTTTGAACTTTCTTATTGGCATTTTGCCATGCAGATAGCGCAGATATGGCGTGAGCGTGCAGGTGAAAAACGTAATTTGGAATGGGATGAGTTAATAGACAAGCTTTCTCCACTGGCTTATAATGAGGATGGGTTGTATCTGGCTGCGGAAAATGCAATAGATACTTATAAGGATATCCGTTTTACCAGTGACCACATGGCAGTGTTAGGTGCCGTAGGCATCTTGCCTATGAATAAATTAATCCGTGAAGATTACATGAAGAATACACTTCAGTGGATCTGGGATAATTGGAATTGGGGAAAGACTTGGGGTTGGGATTATCCTATGACAGCGATGAATGCTACTCGATTGGGTGAGCCGGAAAAAGCAGTGGAGGCATTGCTTATGAATAAACGTACCAATACATATTTGCCGAACGGACATAATTATCAAGATCCCCGTTTGCGTATTTATTTACCGGGTAATGGTGGTTTGTTAACTGCCATTGCATTAATGTGCGCCGGTTGGGACGGCTGTGAAGTAGAAAATCCTGGTTTCCCGAAAGATGGAAAATGGAATGTAATGTGGGAAGGATTGTCGCCTATGCCTTAAATTGATTTGATAAGGTGGCGTATTATTTTTATGTGCTAATGTATCAATTGGCTGTGTCATGTTTTACATAGCTATTGATATATTGGCACATTGTTTTTATAGCTGTAGGTGTGGCAGCTGTTTATTGGAACTTTTGCATTCTTCGACATAAAAACATTGCAAATACGATAAATAATACAGGCTTTATGGACGAATTTCCATATTATTGTATCTTATTCTATGGAATCCAATCCTATTTCGTCTTATTTTTGCAATATTGAAAATAAAAACTATGAAATACAAAAAACTCATTTCTTTTCTAGCTTTCTTTTTAGCAGTATTGTCTGTATATGGACAGAACCCTTTTGTCTTGAAATCAGGTGAACCGGTGACTATTGCTTGTGGTAATTCAGAGGAAGAAGTTGTACATACAGCTTTGAATTTGCTCAATCGTGATGTAGAGTCTGTTTTTTCTACCCGCATAATCGTTACTCCAGAAAGTAAAAAAGGAATGATTATAGTCGGAACCATCGGACAAAGTGATTTGATCGATAAGGCAGGTGTTGATTTATCTCCTATAAAAAATAAAAAAGAAGCTTTTCTGCTGGCTGTTTCTTCCACTGGTAAATTAGTTATAGCCGGCAGTGACAAGCGTGGTACTGCATACGGCGTCATGGAACTTTCACGGTTGATAGGCGTTTCTCCATGGGAGTGGTGGGCAGATGCGACCCCTGCAAAGAAAGAGATTTTTCAACTACCGGCTTCTTATCGGAATATGCAGTCTCCTTCCGTAGAATATCGGGGGATTTTTATCAACGATGAGGACTGGGGGCTTACCCCTTGGAGCTGGCAGACATACGAGCCAAGTGATGTGAAAGGACAAATCGGTCCGAAAACACATGAGCGGATTTTTGAGTTATTGCTTCGTCTGCGTGCCAATACCTTCTGGCCGGCTATGCATGGCTGTTCTGTACCTTTTTATTTTACACCGGGCAACAAAGAAGTGGCTGATAAGTTTGGTATTTTCATTGGAACTTCTCATTGTGAACCGATGATGCGGAATACCAATGGTGAGTGGAAACGGGATGGAGTGGGAGAGTATGACTATGTTCACAACAGTGCTCATGTCTTGTCTTTTTGGGAGCAACGCGTAAAGGAGGTGGCAGAGTTGGATAATCTGTATACTTTAGGTATGCGTGGCGTGCACGATGGTGCGATGAATGGTGCTAAGACCATAGAAGAACAAAAAGCTGTTTTGACCAAGGTATTGAAGGACCAGCGCGATTTGTTGACTAAATATGTAAATAAGGATGTGACCCAGGTGCCTCAAGTCTTTATTCCTTATAAGGAAGTTTTGGATGTATACCATGCCGGGCTGCAAGTGCCCGATGAAGTGACGCTAATGTGGTGTGATGACAATTATGGTTATATCCGTCATTTCCCTACAGCAGAAGAACGTGCCCGTAAGGGAGGAAACGGGGTATATTATCATATATCTTATTGGGGGCGTCCGCATGATTATCTTTGGTTGGGAACTGCCCATCCTTCCTTGGTATACCAGCAAATGTCTTTGGCATACGAGCGGGGTATACAGAAAATGTGGATATTGAATGTCGGAGATATTAAACCGGCTGAATATCAGGTAGAACTTTTCCTGGATATGGCATGGAACTTGGAAGCGGTGAAGCAGCAGGGAGTTGCTGCTCATCAACGTCATTTCCTGGAGCGTGAGTTTGGAAAAAATAGGGCTGACCGGTTACAGCCCGTCATGCAGGAAGCTTATCGTTTGGCTTATATCCGTAAGCCGGAATTTATGGGGAATACCCGCACGGAAGAGAAGGATCCTAAGTTTAAAGTGATCAGTGATTTGCCTTGGTGTGAGCAGGAAATCAATGAACGTCTGGCCGCATACAGACAATTGTCAGATAAGGTGGAGCAGGAATGGCATGCGCTTCCTGCACAGAAAAAAGAAACTTATTTTCAGTTGGTGAAGTATCCTGTTCAGGCGGCTGCTCAAATGAATAACAAATTGCTGACAGCCCAGTTGGCGCGTCATGGAAAGGCTGATTGGGCGGATAGTGACAGGGCGTATGACAGTATAGTTTCATTGACAAAAACCTATAACACAACAAAATGGAACCGTATGATGGATTTCCAACCACGCAGACTTCTGGTTTTCAACCGGGTGGAAAGAAAAGCACTATCGTCCGGGCTGCTTGAAAAACCTCAGGCAGTTTATACATGGAATGGCGCTGATTGTGTTGAAGGGGCATCGGTTATTTGTGAAGGGCTGGGCTATGAAGGAAAGGCGGTAGCGGTGGAGAAAAAGAAAGAACTGACTTTTGAATTTGCTGCATGGGAAACGGATTCTGTCGAGGTGGAAGTACGGTTGTTGCCTAATCATCCGGTAGAAGGAGAACGGTTGCGTTTTACCATTTCTTTGGATGGAAGTGCCACGGAGGCTGTTTCGTATGAAACTAAAGGACGCAGTGAAGAATGGAAGGAGAATGTTTTGTGTAATCAGGCTGTTCGCCGGATGATTCTTCCTGTTGCACGGAAAGCTTCCCATCGTTTAATTTTTACCGCATTGGATGAAGGTGTGGTATTGGATCAGATATACCTTTATACACCTCGGATAAAATAGGGTGAACGAAGATATTCTGGATATTTGTGCATACGGAAATTACAATGAAAAACAACTGATAAAATGAAGAAGACTTTTTTAAAATCCTTGGCTGGTATTGCGGCCGTAGCTTTTGCCGTATCATGTACGGCACCGGCTCCAAAGTATAAAACGGTAGTTGTCGATGCTCCTTTTGCTATGGAACCCATCAAAGAATGTGTTTTTCCCGAACAAGATTTTTCCATTGTGGATTATGGTGCGGTGAAAGGTGGGGAAACAGTGAATACGGAGGCCATCGCCAAAGCCATCGCAGCTTGTAATAAGGCCGGAGGAGGCCGTGTGGTTATTCCTGAAGGGGAATGGCTGACAGGACCTGTTCATTTTAAAAGTAATGTAAATCTTCATTTGGAAGAAAATGCCATATTACGCTTTACAGATAATCCCTCTGATTATCTGCCTGCTGTGATGACTTCATGGGAAGGTATGGAATGTTATAACTATTCTCCGTTGCTGTATGCTATGGATTGTGAGAATATTGCTATTACCGGAAAAGGGACACTGGCTCCTATCATGGATACTTGGAAAATCTGGTTCAAACGTCCTAAACCTCACATGGATGCTTTGAAAGAGTTATATACGATGGCTTCTACCGATGTACCTGTAGAACAGCGTCAGATGGCAAAAGGAGAAAACCATCTTCGTCCTCATCTGATTCATTTCAACCGGTGTAAAAATGTGCTTCTGGATGAATTCAAGATTCGCCAGAGTCCTTTCTGGACGATACATCTTTATATGTGTGATGGTGGTATCGTACGTAATCTGGATGTAAAGGCTCATGGCCATAATAATGATGGAATTGACTTGGAAATGAGCCGTAACTTCCTGATAGAGAACTGTGTATTCGATCAGGGGGATGATGCTGTGGTTATAAAGGCAGGGCGTAACCAGGATGCATGGCGTCTGAATACTCCTTGTGAGAATATTGTGATACGCCATTGTAATATCTTGAAAGGACATACGTTACTGGGAATCGGTAGTGAAATGTCTGGTGGTGTACGGAATGTGTACATGCACAATTGTACGGCTCCCGATTCTGTATTCCGTCTTTTCTTTGCCAAAACCAATCATCGTCGTGGTGGATTTATTGAAAATATCTGGATGAAAAATGTGAAGGCGGGAAAGATGCAACGTGTACTCGAAGTGGATACGGATGTGCTTTACCAGTGGCGTGATTTGGTACCTACCTATCAGGATAGCATTACATTCATCAACGGACTTTATATGGATAGTGTGACTTGCGACCGTACCGAGGCTGTTTATGATTTGAAAGGCGATGCCCGCCTTCCTATCAAAAACGTGGAAATAAGGAATGTGACTGTGGGGGAAGTGACAAAGTTTGTGAAGAATGTGGTAAATGCGGAGAATGTGGTGGAGGAAAATATAATTTACAAGGAGAAACAAGATAAACAATGAAAACACAAAAAAAACTATGGAGTGCTTTAGCAGCTCTGTGTGTGGCAACCGGTACGGTTGCCCAACCGGCCTACAATTATTCCAAACTGCAAAAAGAGCAGTTGGGGCGTGGCGTTGTGGCCATTCGTGAAAATCCATCGGACGTAGTGGTGTCGTGGCGTTACCTGTCTTCCGATCCGATCAATACTTCTTTCAATG
>OMGI01001114.1_pt1 | contig 17174 bp, 9 predicted proteins | sample 1645801 | NCBI WGS metagenome assembly OMGI01 (sample SAMN05578584, study PRJEB25193) | human gut metagenome | biome: Human Microbiome; feature: human-associated habitat; material: feces | host: Homo sapiens | place: USA:Birmingham
CCAAAATGTTTATCTTTAATTATCAATCACTGTAAACCTTTTTCAGGACGGGACATCCCGTTATTCCTTGAGATAGATGCGTTTCACACGTCCCGAAACCGAGGTCATGATTTCATACGAGATCGTATCGAGCACACGGGCCATCGTTTCGAGGTCGTTGCCCGGCACGGGCGAGAAGACCGACACTTCGTCGCCCTCCTTCACGCCGGGAATGTCCGTAATGTCGATCATGCAGCTGTCCATGCAGACCCGGCCGATGATCGGCGCAGGCTGTCCGGCCACGAGCACCGACCAGCGGCCGCAGCCCAGATGCCGGTCCAGCCCGTCGGCATAGCCGATCGGTATCGTGGCCGTGGTGGTCGGCCGCGTGAGCTTTCCGGCGCGGCCATACCCCACCGCATCGCCCGCAGGCAGGCGTTTGATCTGCACGATGCGGGTTTTGAGCGTCGAGACGGGACGCAGGGCGTCGTTGTGCCGGAACCCGAAGCCGTAAAGCCCCAGCCCCAGACGGCACATGTCGAACTGCGCTTCGGGGAAGCGCTCGATGGCGGCCGAATTGGCCGTATGGCGGATGACCGGATAAGGCAGCGAGGCGGCGAGCTGCGCGCTCATGCGGTCGTAGAGGGCGATCTGCGCCCGCGTATAGGCATCCTCTTCGGGCATGTCGGCGCAGTTGAGGTGCGAGAAGACCGAAGCCGCCTTGACCTGCGGCGTCGCGGCGAGCGTCGCGCACAACTGCGCGATCTCCTGCTCCACGAACCCCAGCCGGTGCATGCCCGTATCCAGCTTGACGTGAATCGGATAACGGCTCTCGCCCGCGTGCGTCACGGCATCGGCGAAAGCGCCGAGCGAGTGGAAACTGTAGATTTCGGGTTCGAGCCGGTTGGCGATCATCACGTCGAAGCTGTCGGCGTCGGCGTTGAGCACCACGATCGGCATCGAAATCCCCCGCTCGCGCAGCAGTACGCCCTCGTCGGCGAACGCCACAGCGAGATAGTCCACGCCCTGATGCTGGAGCATCTGCGCGACTTCGAAATCGCCCGCGCCGTACGAACCGGCCTTGACCATCGCCACGAGCCGGGTCCCGAAGCTCAGCTTCGACCGGAAATAGTTGAGATTATGGATCATGGCGTCGAGATCGACCTCCAGCACCGTCGTATGACTTTTGCGGGAGAGCAGGTGCACCAGTTTTTCGAAACGGAAATCGCGTGCGCCTTTCAACAGGATCGCACGCCCGGCCACGGCGTCGCGGTTGATGCGCGCGACGCATTCGTCGGTAGCCGTAAAGAACTCCTTGTCGCAGGCGAACAGCGCGGCATAGCGTTTCAGGCGGGGACCGATACCGATCAGGAAGTCGATTCCGGCGCGTGCGACCATGCCCGCCACGCGGCCGTAAAGCTCGTCGTCCGAGAGACCGCTCTGCGAAATGTCCGACAACACGAGCGTACGGCGGCGGCTCAGCGCCACGCTGTGCAGGTAGTCCAACGCCAGCGCCAGCGAATTGAGGTCAAGGTTATAGGCGTCGTTGATAAGTATCGAGTCGTTGATGCCCTCCTTCACTTCGAGACGCATCGCCACCGAAGGAGCCCCGGCGAACGAAGGGGCGGGATAGCGCATCGCATCGCAGAACGCCTCGACGATCTGGGCGTTGCGGCGCGAAGCGGCGTTGCCTATGACCGATTCGGGCACTTCGGGATATGAGGCGGCATCGACGGGACGGCGATCGGCGAAATGCGCCGCGACCATACGGCCCAGCGGCTCGTAATAGCTGTGGTAGATGATTTTGGAAGCGCTGCGGGCGAGAATCATCTTCTCGTCGCATTTCTGTTCCAGATTGATGAAATTCTCCTGATGGGCGTCGCCGATCGAAGTGAAGATCACCGCGTCGGGGCGGATAATGCGTTCGAGCCGCTCCATCTCGCCGGGTTTCGAGATGCCCGCTTCGAAAATCGCCAGTTCCTCGTCGCCCTCCAGCATCAGCACCGAAAGCGGCACGCCCAGCTGCGAATTGTAACTCTTCGGCGAACGGTAATATTTCATGCCTTCGGGCAGCTCCTCGGCGATCCACTCCTTGATGACGGTCTTGCCGTTCGAGCCGGTGATGCCGACCACCGTGCCCCGGAACTGCGCCCGGTGATAGGCCGCCAGCCGCTGAAGGGCTTCGATGGCGTTGTCCACCTGCACGAAACCGCACTCCCCGGTGCACGAGGAGGCTTCGACACCCCGCTCGACGAGGAACGCACGCACGCCCCGGCTCTGCATGTCGGCGATGAAATCATGCGAATCGTGGTTCGCGCCGCGCATGGCGACGAACATCGGGCGACACCCCAGCTCGCACGAAAGCGACCGGCTGTCGGTAACGACCGACCGCACCTCGGAATCGCAGCCCGAAAACTTTCCGCCGCAAATGGCGGCAATACGTGAAAGTCTGTAATTCATCCTCTTATCATTTTTCCGTTCCGTCCGCCCTGCGGTCTGTAGGCATCTGCCCCGCATTCGGCCGGAACGCCGCGAAAAATCGTCAGTCCATCTTAAAAGTCACGATCGTAATGCCCGCCCCGCCGCGGTCGGCATGCTCGTCCTTGGCGCTTTCGACCTCAGGAACCGTGCGCAGATAGCGGCGGATCTCCTCCTTCAGGGCCCCCGTACCCTTGCCGTGAAGGATCGAAACCGAACCCACGCCCACCATCAGGGCGTCATCGACGAAATCCTGCACGGCGTCCAGCGCTTCGGCGGCGCGCATGCCCCGCACGTCGATATGGTCCCTGAAATTGAGTTTGCGGGCCGAAATATCGACCGAGACCACCGTACGGGCCGTCTGCGGGCGCGTCGCTTCGCGGAACTCGCTGTTCGACACCACGGTCAGCAGTTTCTTGTCTACCGTAGTAAGTATCTGCCCGAAGGCGACCTGCGCTTTCTTCCCCTTGACCGACTGCACCACGCCGACCATATCCTGCCCGGCCATGCGGACCTTGGAACCGGTTTCGACCTCGCGGGGTTTGGGCGGTTCGGGGGCGGCCGCCGCCTGCGCTTCGCCGCGCTGGGTTTTGCGCTCGATGCGCCGCTGGCGGCGGCGTTCGATGCGCTCGATCTCACGGGCCACCTGCGCGTCCTTCTCGGCCGTATCGGCCTGCTCGACCGCATCGCGGAAGTCGTCCAGCTCGCGGCGCGCCAGCCGCGTCAGCTCTTTTTCGGCCTGCGCTTCGCGGATGGTCCTGATCGTATTCTCGATCTGCTTGTTGGCGTCGGCGATCAACCGCTGGGCCTCCTGCTTGGCCTTTTTCAGAATCTCCTGCCGCTCGGATTTGATCTTCGCCAACTGCTCGGCGTAAGTCTGCTCCAGCTCTTCGACCTTGCGGTCCGTCAGGCGGATGCGGTCGCGTTTCTGTTCCCAGTAATGTTTGTCACGGGCGATTTCGCGCAGCTGCTTTTCGATGTTGATATGGTCGCTGCCGGCCTTCTCGCCCGCAATGCGGATAATCTCTTCCGGCAGGCCGATCTTGCGGGCGATCTCCACGGCGAACGAACTGCCGGGCTTGCCCGTTTCGAGCCGGAACAGCGGCCGGATATGCTGCACGTCGAACATCATGGCGCCGTTGGCGATGCCTTCGGCGTTCGACGCATAATACTTGATATTGGCGTAATGGGTCGTGATAACGCCGTAGCACCCCTTGGCCAGCAGGCGTTCGAGGATGGCTTCGGCGATGGCGCCGCCGATGACCGGCTCGGTACCCGACCCGAATTCGTCGATCAGCACCAACGTCGCGGAGGAGGCCCCGGCCAGCATGTTCTTCATGTTGAGCAGGTGCGACGAATAGGTCGAAAGATCGTCGTCGATCGACTGCTCGTCGCCGATGTCGATGAAGATCGACCGAAACACGGGCAGCTCGGAGACCTCCGACGCCGGCACGAGGAAACCGCACTGGAACATATACTGCACGATGCCCGTGGTTTTCAGGCAGACCGACTTGCCGCCCGCGTTAGGCCCCGAAATGACGAGGATATGCTTGCGGCGGTCCAGCTGCATGTCGAGCGGCACGACCTCGCGGCCCTGCGCCCGGAGCGTCTGCTGCAGCAAGGGATGGCGGGCGTTTTTCAGCACCAGCCGGTCGTCGGTCGAGACGATCGGCTTCACGCAGCCGTTCTCCGAGGCCCAGCGCCCTTTGGCGCGCAGCATGTCGATCTCGGCGAGGTAATCGCCCGAATCGGCGATCAGCTCCGCATCGGGACGCACCGAATCGGTGAACTCCGAGAGGATGCGGACAATCTCGCGCCGCTCGGCGTATTCCAGTTCGCGCAGTTCGTTGTTGATCTCCACCACCTCGACCGGCTCGACGTAGAACGTGCGTCCGGTAGCCGACTCGTCGTGGATGAAGCCCTGCAGTTTGCGCTTGTTGGCCGCGGCGACCGGAATCACGGCTTTGCCTTCGCGGATCGAAATCTGGGCGTCAGCATCGACGATGCCGGCGTTCTTGGCGGCCGACAGCACGGCCTGCAGACGCTTGGCGGCCTGTCCCTCGCGTTCGCGGACGGCGCACCGGATCTCCAGCAGACCGGGCGAAGCGTTGTCCTTCACGTTGCCGAAGCGATCGACGATGGCGTCGATCCGCTGCACGATTTCGGGAAAGGCCGCGACGCCGCGGCTGCGGGCGTGAAGCGCCGGATATTGTTCTTCGCGGTTGAGAATGAACGCGACGATGCCGCCGACGACCGTCAGCGCACGATGCAGCGTCACCACTTCCTCGACGTCGAGGAACGAGCCTTCGACGCGCAGCTTGGCGACAATATGATCGACGTCGGGATACTCCCCGCCGGGAAATTCGTGTTCCATATCGAGCAGCAGACGCATCTCGTCGGCAAGCGTCAGCCGCCGGGCGATCTCGCGCGCCGAAGTCGAAAAGGTCTCGCCGGCCAGCCGCGCACGGGCGGCACGCATGGTACAGCGCGCCGCAACCTGTTCACGAAGCCGGTCGAAGCCGATCTTCTGCTCGAAGTTTGCAGGATAAATCATGGTGCTATGTCGGGTAAAGGGCTACCGCAGCCGCCTGAGCGAATCGCGCTCGGCTTTCTCGGCGGCCTTCGCGGCCTTCCGGTCAGCCCGCTCCTTCATCTTCTCAGGGTTGCGCCCGAAGAGCGAAAGATGGACGTAACGGCCCGGATACTGTTTGACGTCGGCCAGCAGTGCGGAGAGATTCTCGCTGGCCCGGTTGAGCGAATCGTAAAGTTCGGGATCGTTCATCAGCTTGCCCATCGTGCCCTCGCCCTGCGCGATGCGGGCCACCAGATCGTCGAGATGCCCGACGGTCTGCGAAAGCTTGACGGCGAACTCCTCTTCGGAGAACTGCGCGACGACCCGGTCCACATTGCCGATGATGCTGTCCACGCGCTGGGCGTTGTCGCCGAGCATGTCGGAGAACTTCGAAAGGTTCTCCAGCGCGCTTTTCAGGTTGTTTTTCTCGGCGGAAAGGATCTGCGCCATGTCGCCCGTCACGGAGTTGAGGTTGCCGAGCGTCCCGGCGATATTGCCGGCGTTGTCCTCCATCAGCCTGTTGAGGTTGTCGAGCGCACGCGACAGATCGCCGGTGAGCTGCGAGACCTTCTGCTTGAAGAAATCCAGCTCCGAACCGGCCACATCCATCAGGTCGCGGTCGCGGCTCGACCGCAGCGTATCACCTTTATGCAGGTAGGTGTCGGCCGTGCCGTAGGTGATTTCGATCGCCTTGGCGCCCATCAGCCCGTTGCTGAAAATCTTGGCTTCCGAATCGGTCGGAATGCGGTACTCGCGTTTGATGGTGAACCGCAGCACGACTTTATCGCTGCGGGCGGGGTCGAACGACAGGCCCGTCACCGAACCGATCTTGACGCCCTTCATCATGATCGGCGAAGCGTTCTGCACGCCGTTGATCTGGTCGTAAGCCGCATAATATTCGACATTGCGGCTGAAAATATCGAATCCTTTCAGAAAGCGGATGCCCGCCCATGCGACGCCGATCATCGCCACGGCGAAAATTCCGATCTTAACTTCCCTTTTCATATCTCGTATGTTTTTATTTCACGATCCGAGTTCCCCGGCAGCTCACCACAAAGGCGTCGGGGAAGACCTTGCGCACCGCCGCCAGTTGCTTCTGCGCCGCAGCGCGGGTCTCGTATTCGCCGACGCAATATTTATAACGGTATTTGCCGTCGGCCGTATATTGCTTTACCTTGCCGCGGTAGCTCTTGAACCGCTCGGACGAAGCCGGCACGGTCTGGGGGCTGGCCAGCACCTGCACGGTATAGCGCAGCGGCTGCGCGTCCTGTTTCGGAGCCGGCTGCTTCGGGGTTTCGGCTTTCGGCGTCTCACGCTTCGGGGCGCCGGCCTTGGGAGTCTCCGTTTTCGGCGTCTGCGTTTCGGACGTCTCCCGCTCTGCCGGCGCAGTCACGGATTCGGATTTGGCGGCGGAGTCCTTCGCCCCCGCCTTTCCGCCGGCCCCGCGCACAGGCTCCTTGCCGACGACCACTTGCTCCGGTTTCTGCTCCGGCTTAGGCGCCGCAGCGGCCTCCTCTTCGGCATTGCGCGTTTCGAGCACATAGGCCGAATAGTTCTTCACGCCCTCGTAAATCGAACGGGCGATCTCTGTCTGGCCCTTCTCCGACTTCATGTAGGCCGCCTCCTGCGAGTTGGAGAGGAATCCGATCTCGGTCAGCACGCCCGGCATGTCGGTCGCATAGAGCACGCGCAGCAGCTGGGGTTTGATGCCCCGCGAATGGCGGCCCGCCTTCAGGTAGTTGTTCTGAATGCAGCGCGCGATGGCCATGCTGTATTCGCCGTAGGTGAACTGCAGGTTCTGGATATAGGCCCGCACGATGGCCGCCGTACGTTCGTCGGACATGTCGATCAGGTCCTCGCGGTTGTTCTCGAACAGCGCGTTTTCGTTGTAACGCTGCTCCTTGGGGCTTTCGCCCATGATCAGCGTCTCGACGCCGCGCGCGGCCGTGGACTTGGCCGCATTGACATGGATCGAAATGAAGAGGTCGCCGCCGGCCTTGTTGGCGATGTCGGCGCGCGCCTGCAGGTCTTTCGCCTTGTCGAGTCCCAGCGCCTTGTCCGTCTTGCGCGTATAGACCACCTTCACGCCGGGCATGCCCTCCTCGATCATTTTGCCGAGCTTGAGAGCCACCTTCAGCGTCAGGTCCTTTTCGCTGGTTCCGCCGTAGTGCGCACCGGGATCGTTGCCGCCGTGACCGGGGTCGATCACCACAACTTCGACTCCGTGCGCAATATTCCCGGCCGATGCCGCGTTCGTAAGAACGGTTACGGCCGCAAATGCGAATAACAGGAACAGTCGTGTGCGCATATTTAAGAGATCAAGTGTAAGCTTTCTGTAATTTTTTACCTATCTTTGTCGCGCCTGAAAACCCCGCGGGAGGTCGCCGGAGACCTGATTCAGGCGTTTTTGCCGACATGTCGGCAAAGGTACGAAAAATTATTGGAATTTTGGATAAACTTAGGGTAAAATATCTGTTTTCGGCGGCGCTGATCCTGCTCTTCGCCCAGCTGGTGTTCGGCGCGTCCGCACCCCGGAGCGTGTTCGCCGCAGCCGCCCCGGACAGCACCCGCACCCACGATTCCATTCCGGCATATACCCTTCCGGAAGCCGCGGCCGAAGTTCCCGAAGCCGTCCGCACACGCAGCGAACGTCGCGCGCAGGCACGGGCCGCCCGCGAGAAAGCCCGCCGCCACGCCGAATTCGAAGCCATGTCGCAGGAGGAGCGCGACTCGATGTTCAGTTCACAGGTCGATTCGCTCATCGCCCGCCGGGCCGACTCGCTGGCCGGCAGGCAGGCCGACACCGTGGCCCGCGACTCGGTCAAGCGGCCGCGCAAGCCCGGCGCCTTCCTCGACGATCCGATTTCGGGCAAGAACAAGGACTCGCTGGTTTACGACGTCCGCAACAAGATGGTCTACATCTACAACGAAGGCGACGTCACCTATCAGAACAGCAACCTCAAGGCCGACTACATGCAGATCGACATGAACTCCAAGCTGATCCACGCATACGGCAAACCCGACTCGCTCGAAGGCAAGGCCATCGTCACCAAACCCGAATTCTCCGACGGCGGCGAAGCCCCCTACAAGATGGACACGATCACCTACAACCTCGAATCGAAGAAGGCCAAGATCAAGGGCGTGGCGACACAGCAGGGCGACGGCTGGCTGGTGGGCGGCAGCGTCAAGAAGATGCCCGACAACACGATCAACATCGAGAACGGAAAATATACGACCTGCGACGAAACGGACCATCCGCACTTCTATCTGGCGATGACCAAGGCCAAGGTCATTCCGGGCAAGAAGGTCGTCACGGGTCCGGCCTATCTGGTCATGGAGGACGTGCCGATCTATTTTCTGGGCATTCCCGAAGGTTTCTTCCCGATCAGTTCGGGTCCCAAGTCGGGTCTGCTGATGCCCACCTACGGCGAAGAGTACACCAAGGGATTCTTCCTGCGCGATCTGGGCTACTACTTCACGCTGGGCGATTACGCCGATCTGGCCGTCCACGGAGGCATCTACACGCTAGGTTCGTGGGAGGCGTCGGCCGCATCGCGCTACATCAAGCGCTACAAGTACAGCGGCAGTTTCAACATGCAGTACTCGAACATCAAGACGGGAGAGAAAGGCGAACCCGACTATATCAAGCAGAGCAACTTCCGCATCCAGTGGACCCATTCGCAGGACCCCAAGGCCAACCCCGGTTCGACCTTCTCGGCGTCGGTGAACTTCGCCACCAGCGGTTACAGCAAGTATTCGGCGACCAACCTCAACGACATTCTCGCCACGCAGACCAACTCGTCGATCGCCTATTCGAAGAACTGGGCCGGCACACCGTTCTCGCTCTCGGCGAACATGTCCATTTCGCAGAACTCGCAGAACAAGACCATTTCGGTAACCCTGCCCACGCTGGTCTTCAACGTCTCGCGCTTCTACCCCTTCAAACGCAAGGAGAAAACCGGCAAGGACCGCTGGTACGAGAAGATTTCGATGCAGTACACGGGTAAAATGACCAACTCGGTGAGCACCACCGAGGACAAAATATTCTCGAAGGAGACGCTCGACAACATGAAGAACGGCATCGAACACAACATCCCGGTTTCGGCGTCGTTCAACCTCTTCAACTACATCAACATCTCGCCGTCGGCCAACTACAACGAGAAGTGGTATTTCAAAAAGGTCGAGCTGGAATGGAATCCCGTCACCAACAGCGTCGACACGCTGCCGGCACAGTACGGCTTCTACCGTCTGTACAACTACAATTTCAGCGTCTCGACATCGACGACCGTGTACGGCATGTACGACTTCACCAAAAAACGCCGCGACCGCAAGATTCAGGCGATCCGCCATACGATCACGCCGTCGATCGGATTCTCGTACGCCCCGGACTTCGGCGATCCCAAATACGGCTATCAGAGCAACTACCAGTCCGATTCGACCGGTACGTTCCGCCCCTATTCGCCCTATTCGGTCAATGCCTACGGCGTCCCCAGTTCGGGACGTTCGATGTCGATGAACTTCTCGCTGTCGCAGAACCTCGAAATGAAGGTGCTGAGCAAGCGCGACACCTCAGGCGTCAAGAAGATCAAACTGATCGACGAGCTGCGGCTCAGCGGTTCGTATAACTTTCTGGCCGACTCGATGGGGCTCTCGACCATCCCCATCTCGTTCCGCACCACGCTGTTCGGCAACTTCGGCATCAACCTCTCGGCGACGCTCAACCTCTACAAGCTGACCCCCGACGGAAAACTGTACGACAAGCTCTTCCTGCCAGGACGTATCGAATCGACGGGCTGGTCGTTCGGCTACACCTTCAAATCGCGTCAGGACCGTACGGAACGCGCCATCAACGACATCACGAGCATTCCGCCCGAATACATGAACCCGTTCTACGACCCCTACGGCAACATGGACCCCGTACTGCGAAGGCAGTACATGGCCCAAACCTATTACGACTTCTCACTGCCGTGGAACTTCGGTTTCAACTACACGGTCAACTACTCCATATCGCGGGGAAATTATCCGCCCAAAGGCTATAAAAAGAACATCACGCAGACGATCGGCTTCAACGGCAGCATCAATCTGACGCCGAAGACGGGCGTCACGTTCCAAGGCGGTTACGACATCAAGCAAAACAAGCTGACGACCTCGTCGGTCTCCATTTCGCGCGACCTGCACTGCTGGCAGATGTCCTTTTCATGGATTCCGTTCGGCTACCACCGCAGCTGGAGTTTCAACATCGGCGTCAAGGCGGCGTCGCTCTCCGACCTCAAATACGACAAGAGTCAGAGTATGTACGACAATATGTACTAAACGTACAAAAGCCGCCGCCGTCCGGAAAATGGAAACGCCCTGCCTCGGCAGGGCGTTTCCATATATAATAGGGTGTCCGCACAATCGGGACTGCCCCTGCGGAGCTAAATTTTCCGGACTTCAGGTTCTTTGCGGTCGATGTAGTTCGGATAGCGGAACTGCGGCATGCCGAGCGCCATGACGGCGCAGATACGGCGGTCTCGAAGTCCCAGCATCCGGTTCAGCCCGCCTTTCCCGTCCTGCCGCACAGCGGTCAGCACGAATCCCATGTAGACCTGACTCACACCGAGCGATTCAGCCGTCAGCGAGGCGTTCTGATAAGCGAGGTTCGCGTCCTCGGCGCCGAAGCGGCTCTCCTTGGGCGCATGGATGAACAGCACAGCCGTCGCACCCCGCAAAATGCGGTCGACGCCCTGCTCCGCATATTCGCGGCGCATCCGTCTGAACGCCGGAATGTAGCGGTAAACGCCCGGCAGCAGCCGGCTCAGCCAAGGCCGCACGAGCGGGTTAGACAGACGCTTCACGATCCGGCCGAAGACGCCCAGCGTATATTCGACGATTTCGCGCCGCATAGCGGGGTCCGTCACCAGCGTATAACCCAGCTGGCGGGCGTTGGTCGCCGTCGGCGCGCGGTCGGCGGCGGCAACGATGCGGTCCAGATACTCCTGCGGCACGGGACGCTGGGAAAAAGCGCGGTTCGAACGCCGCACGGCGAGCAGCAGTTCGACCTGTTCGGGCGTCGGCAAAGCCGCATAGTCGATCGGATGCACCTTCTCCGCCGGGAAATCGGCATGTTCAACCGCCCCCGTGGGACATGCCGCCGCGCAATGGCCGCAGACGATGCAGTTTTCGGGTTTATGCAGCGTCACCGCAGCCCCGGCCTTCTCCTGAACGAAAATCTGCGACGGGCACACCTTCACGCAGCGGCCGCAGCGGATGCAGATCGCATCATTTACTCGAATCGTATTCTCCATCATATCTTTCAAAATTTTTCAATATCTTTGGCATCTATCCGACAAACAGCATGCACCCCATCGTCATCAAACATTTCAGCGAAATCTCCGCCGCCGAGTACCACCGCATCGTGCAGGCCCGCGAAGCCGTCTTTTTCCTCGAACAGCACATCACCGAACCCGACGCCGACGAGGTCGATCCGCAGAGCGTCTTTCTCTGGATGGAGGAGGACGGCCGCGTCGTCGCATTCCTGCGGATCATCCCCGCAGGGATCGTCTGCGCCGAGGCATCCGTCGGGCGGGTGCTGGTAGACGCCGGTTACCGCCGCCGCGGATTGTGCCGCCGCCTGATGCTCGAAGCCCTGCGGCATATCGCCCTAACGTGGGGTCCGCAGCCCGTCCGCATCTCGGCGCAGGAGTACCTCGCCGGATTTTACGCATCGCTGGGCTTCGAAGCCGTTTCCGGAACTTACCTCGAAGCCGGCATCCCGCATGTCAGGATGCTAAGACGGTAACAAAAACAATTCCGGCGGCAAAGGAAATCCCTGCCGCCGGAATCGTTTTTAGGACTAATGGTTCACCGACGCCATCTCCGCGGGGTTGTGCTTGTATTTGAACACGAATGCGAAGACCACGGCCACTACGAGGGCATAGCCTGCGAAAATGTACCACGAATCGGGCCAGCCCCACGCATCGACGACGGCGCCTGCGGCGTACGAGCCGAAGAAGGCCCCGAAGCCGTTGGTCATGATCATGAAGACGCCCTGCGCCGAAGAACGGATTTCGCGGCTGGTCTCCTTCTCGACGAACAGCGAACCCGAAATGTTGAAGAAATCGAACGCCACGCCGTACACGACCATCGAGAGGATCAGGAACGCCGCGCCCGAACCGGGATTGCCGATGCCGAAGAACCCGAAGCGGAGCACCCACGCCAGCATCGAAATCAGCATCACCTTCTTGATGCCGAAACGCCGGAGGAAGAACGGGATGAGCAGGATGCAGAACGTCTCGGACATCTGCGAGAGCGACAGCAGGATCACCGAGTGTTTCACGATGGCCGAATCGGCATACTGCGGCATCGACCCGAAGTTCTGAATATAGGTATCGCCGAAAGCGTTGGTGATTTGCAGAGCGGCGCCGAGCAGCATCGAGAAGATGAAGAAGACGGCCATACGCTTCTCCTTGAAAAGCGCGAAGGCGCGCAGTCCCAGCGTGTCGATCCACGACTGCGACTTGACGTTGCGGTCCACGGAACATCCGGGCAGCGAGAAGGAGTAGACGGCCAGCACGAACGACAGGAACGCCGAAACATAGAGCTGCCAAGCGGTGAGCTTGATCTGGATGCCGCCGATATGCGTCAGATCGACGAACCACATCGCGGCGATGAATCCCACGGTCCCCCACACGCGGATCGGCGGGAAGTGTTTCACGGTGTCGAGTTTCGCCAGATCGAGGGCGTTGTAGGCCACCGAGTTGGACAGCGCGATCGTCGGCATGTAGAACATCACGCTCAGCAGCATGCAGCTGTACAAAGGCGCATAGGCCGTCTGTGAAGCCGCCGCCACGAGGAAGGCGCCGCTGATCAGGTGGCAGATGCCCAGCAGCTTCTGCGCCGGAATCCAGCGGTCGGCTATGATTCCCATTACGGCAGGCATGAACAGCGAGGCAATGCCCATCGTCGCGAAGAAACTGCCGATCTGCAGTCCCGTGAAGTCGAGTCCGCCGCCCAGATAGGCGCCCAGCGAAATAAGCCACGAGCCCCAGATGGCGTACTGGAGGAAGTTCATAACGATAAGGCGAAACTTAATTCCCATAATTCTCTGATTTTACGTTATTTTAATTTCTGGTTCATTTTAGTTCGGAAACGATTAAAACAAATGTACGAAATTTTTTTCGGAATTTTCTTTGCAATTGAAAAATAAAGTTCTACTTTTGCATCACCAAAACGTCATTGAGCTATGGTGTAATGGTAACACAACAGATTCTGGTCCTGTTATTCTTGGTTCGAATCCAGGTAGCTCAACTGAAAAGCGAGGAATTATCCTCGCTTTTTTCATTTTATCCGCCGGATTCCGCTGTTTCGATTTCCGAAACAATCCGCAGGCCCGATACCGCTAATCGACACTGCGGCAAAAACCGGACCGCCGATTTTCACAATGCGCGGCCGCACCCCGCCGCTGTTTCGAAATAAGGCGCACAAACTCCCTTCGATTTCTGTTTTCCGTCTTGTTTGACCCGCCGAAATGCAGTACGTTTGTATTGCACAGGAGATATGAAGAATTCAAGTGGGATTGTGCAAGGGGCGGGTTACACCCGCAAAAGTGACGCAAGTGGAAAATCCGTCAGGATTTGAAGCACAGGATAGACATATGGAGCTAGACGCAAGGTTCCGTTTATTCCTGGAAGACTTCGGGGGAGGGTTCTAAGCCCTCCCTTTCCAATTCTGCCACGATCGCACGCTGACGCTTGAAGAAATGAATCCGCTGCAATTCTCCGCTGCATGAAATCAACGTTGCAAAACGACTCAGCGACGTAATCCACCGCTTAACATGCTCGAACATGCCCGGATCGGCGCTTCGCAGCGAATTGATCGAGAACGCCTCGATACAGCTCGCACGGTAGTGGCGCGCCGCGACATAGCAGTAAGTCGCCTCGATATCCATGTCCGATATGTAAATAGACACCGGCTTCCCGCTGCGGAACTGTCCGGCAACGGCTATCTCCTCCAGCTCGTCGAGCAACTGCAGCAATTCGCCCTTCAGCATCTCGACGCTCTGGTCGGTTATCAGGTGCATGTTGCGGAACGCGCAGATGGCATTGACCCAGCGCTTGGTGCAGCTACCGTCGAACACCAGCGTCGTCGAAGGCATCAACTGCGCTTCCTTCAGCAGGTCGCGGTAACTCTGCAAAAGCGCATCGGGCACTTTCATATCCTCGAATTTAGTCGTCGAACAATCGACGAGCCCCTGCTGGTAAAGCCACTTGAAGAGTTTGAAATTGGTAAGCCCTTCGTAGCGCATGTAAAGCATCCGCGGGAACGAGTTTCCGGCAATAGCCTGCTCCGCATCCGTATCCGGCGAAACCTCCCGGTAAAAAAGGGTGTCCTGATCGATAACGCCCGTATAGTCTTCGAGCGCCGTATGGTAATCGTTGAAGCTGAGACGGAAAAGCACGTTTCCGAAATCGACGGCCCCGACGGCGCGGTCGAGCGAAAAATTCATCTGAGCCGAAAGCACGGCCGCTTCCCCGAAAGTGAAGGGAACTTCGCCGCGCAGACGGCGGTAAGCCGCTTCGCGGCCGATGTTCAGTTTATCGGTCAATACGGCCGCCGGATTGGTATATTCCGGGGTACCTACCGTTTTGAATAGCGGCGATCAGCGCCGCATTCAGTTTGTCAAGAGGCATAGTACAAGTGTTAATTCTATATCAAACTCTCAATCCCAACCGCAAATTTAGCAAAATATTGACAAATTGATATTTTTCGGACAAGAAATAAAACAAAAGGGAACCTTCTCGGAAGGTTCCCTTTCATTTGTCCCGGATGCGGCGGTCTTACTTACCCAGCCCCATCTTTTCGATCAGCGCCTTAGTCTCCGGTTTGTGGCCGCGGAAGCGTACGTACAGCTCCATCGGATGCTCCGTACCGCCTTTCGAAAGGATGTTCTCACGGAACGATCCGGACACTTCGCGGTTGAAGATGCCCTTCTCCTTGAAAAGCGAGAAAGCGTCGGCTTCCAGCACCTCGGCCCACTTGTAGCCGTAATAGCCGGCAGCGTAACCGCCTGAGAAGATGTGGCCGAAAGCCGGAGCCATCGCCGTTCCCGGCACGACGGGCAGGACCAGAGAAGGAGCCATCGACGCCACTTCGAACTGCTCGACGTCGCCCTCGAAAGGCTCGGTGATCGTATGCCATGCCATGTCGGTCAGGCCGAACGACAGCTGACGCACGTTCAGGTAGGCGGCCAGATAGTTCTGCGCCGCGATAATGCGCTCCACGATTTCGGCGGGAATCGGCTCGCCGGTCTGGTAGTTCACGGCCCACAGGTCGAGGAATTCCTTCTCGGTAGCCCAGTTCTCCATGATCTGCGAAGGAAGCTCCACGAAGTCGCGGTAAACGCTCGTGCCGGTCTGCGACTCGTATTTGCCCTCGCCCAGCATGCCGTGCAGGGCGTGTCCGAACTCGTGGAGGAAAGTCTCCAGCTCGTCGAACGTCAGCAGCGACGGCGCGGTCTCGGTGGGTTTGGTGAAATTCATCACCAGCGACACCAGCGGACGGGTCTCCTCGCCGTCCTCGATCTTCGTGCCGCGGAATTCGGTCATCCACGCACCCGAACGCTTCGACTCGCGGGGGAAGAAGTCGAGGTAGAGCACGGCCATAAAGCGGCCGTTCTCGTCGGTTACGTCATAGGCCGTCACGTCGGGATGATAGACCTCGATCTTGTCGTTGGGCGTGAAATTCAGGCCGTAAAGCTTGTTGGCGAGCATGAACACGCCCTTCTTGACGTTTTCAAGCTTCAGATAGGGCTTCACGACCTCGTCGTTGAGCGCATATTTCTCGTCCTTGTATTTTTCGCTGTAATAGCCCCAGTCCCACGGCATCAGCTGGCCCTTGAAGCCGAGCGAGGCGGCATAGTCGCCGATCATCCGGTAATCCTTGTCGGCATAGGCTTTGGTCTCGCCGAGCAGTTCGTCGAGGAACGCCGTGACGGTCGGAGTATTCTCGGCCATGCGGCGTTCGAGGACGTAATCCGCGTAGCACTTGTAACCCAGCAGGTTGGCGATCTTCAGGCGCAGGTTGGCGATCTGCTTCACGATCTGCGTGTTGTCGTTCTCGCCGCCCAGCGCGCGCGAATTGTAGGCGCGCCAGAGCTTCTCCTTCAGGGCGCGGTTCGACGAATAGGTCATGAACGGCACATAGCTCGGCGCCTGCAACGTCACGGTCCAGCCCTTCTCGCCGCGCGCCTTGGCGTCGGCGGCCATACCCTCCCGGACGAATGCGGGCAGTTCGGCAACGACCTTAGGATCGGTAATGTTGATCGTAAAGGCGTTGGTCGCGGCCAGCGCGTTCTGGCCGAACTGCAGGGTCGCGGCCGACAGCTCGGAGGTATACTTGCGGTAAAGCTCCTTATCGGCGTCCGAAAGGGCGGCGCCGTTGCGGGCGAAGCTCTGGTAGGTGTCTTCCAGCAGTTTCCTGTCCTCTTTCGAAAGACCGCGGCCGGGTTTCTCGTAAACCGCCTTCACGCGGGCGAAAAGCTCCGGATTGAGCGAAACGTCGTTCGACAGCTCGGTGAGCTTGGGCTGAACGCGCAGCGCGATCTCCTGCATCTGGTCCGAGGTCGCGGCTTCGAGCAGGTTGTAGAAAACACCCGAAATGCGGTCGAGCAGCGCCCCCTGACGCTCCAGCGCCACGATGGTGTTGCCGAAGGTCGGTTTCTTGGGGTTATTGACGATCGCCTCGATCTCGGCGCGCGAGCAGGCGATGGCCGCATCGAACGCAGGCTCGTAATCCGAAAGCTCGATCTGCGAGAACGGCGGCGTCTGGTGGGGCGTGTTCCACTCCGCCAGCAAGGGGTTGGTCGTATCCAGTTCGGGCAGCTGCGCTTTGGTAATCGAATTGTCGGCGCAGCCTGCCGCCATAGCTGAAAAGGTCATAATGATAAGTGCTTTTTTCATGTTACTGCAAATATTGGGTTATTTTTCACGATTCGTCTATTGCCCGTCCGATTCCGGTTCGAGGGGGATCGGGGTCTCTTCGTCCGGCTGCGGATCGGGTTCGGCGAGCAGGCCGCGGCCGCGGAGCATCGCCCGCTTGTCGGGATCGGCTCCGCGGAAGGCCCGGTAGAGAGATCGGAAGAGCGTCGTGTAGGGAAAGAGTGTAA
>OMGI01001150.1_pt1 | contig 16823 bp, 10 predicted proteins | sample 1645801 | NCBI WGS metagenome assembly OMGI01 (sample SAMN05578584, study PRJEB25193) | human gut metagenome | biome: Human Microbiome; feature: human-associated habitat; material: feces | host: Homo sapiens | place: USA:Birmingham
GGCATGAGGTGATGCTATCCAAAAAACGGCGGCCGGGCAAAACCCGGCCGCCGTGTCGCTTAGGCTCAGAAGTTGAAGACGCTGTCCAGCTCCTCGTCGCTCACGTCAAAGGTCGTGTTGTGCGGCGGCAGCAGTTCGCGGCGCATGTACATGGGCAGGCGGTCGTGGGCGCGGGTGAAACCGGCGGCGGCGTTGAATTCCCGCTCCTGCTTCAGGACGCTCTTGCCCAGGGCCACCACGTCGTCGCCGGTCATTTTGCGACCAGTGAAGGCGCTGAGGGTGTCGATGAGAGCCTGGAAGGTCTCGGGCTGGTCCAGGATGCAGAAGGCCACGAAGATGCAGTAGCCCGTGGAGTCCAGGGCGGCGGTAGCGATCTGAAGGTTGCGGGAGAGCTCCACCTGGCCCTCCGGCTTGAGCGGGTCCACCTTGCCGCCGAGGCCCAGAATATTGGTGGCCACGGCGTAACCGGCGGTGTGGTCCGCGCCCATGGGCGTGGTGGCGTAGGTCACGCCCACCCCCTTGACCGCGCGCGGGTCATAGGCGGGCATGGCTTGGCCCTTGACCACGGGAGCGCGTTCCAGGCCGTAGCAGCGGGCCACGGTGGCCGTGCCCGCGCCCAGGATGCGCCCCAGCGGCGTGCCCTTGCCCATCTCGTGGATCATCTCGATGCAGGCCTTGGAGTCGCCCCAGGGAATGACCCCGGCTTCCATCAGCACGCCGAGGCTGGCCCCGGTTTCAATGGTGTCCAGGCCGTAGTCGTCCTCCAGATAGTCCATGCGGATGATGTCGTCCAGATTGTCCACGCCGCAGTTGGCGCCGTGCCCCCAGACGGTTTCATATTCCGGCTGCTTGGAAAGGTACTCGCCGTTTTCGTCCACGCAGATGCCGGAACACTTCATGATGCAGCCCCGGTGGCAGCCGTGGGTGGGATTGCCGCCGCGCTTCTTCTGGATTTCCACCATGGTTTCGGCACAGATTTTTTCCGCGCCCGCGAAGCGGCCTTCCTTGAAGTTGTAGGTGGGCAGCCCACCGGCTTCGTTGAGGATATTGACCAGCACGTTGGTGCCGTAGGCGGGCAGACCCTGGCCGGTGACCGGGTGGGAGGTGATGCCCTTGGCGAAGCGCTTGCAGGCGTCCTTGAAGGCTTCGGGATCTTGGGCCTTGCGCATGGTCGGCGTGTCCGCCGGGTCGAGCACGATGGCCTTGACGCCCTTGGAACCCATGACCGCGCCCACGCCGCCGCGTCCGGCGTGCCGGGTGGCCCGGCCCTCGGGATCGGTGAAACAGATGGTGGAATTGCACATGCGCATTTCACCGGCCGTGCCGATGGTCACGAAACCGGGTCCTTCGCCGTATTCCTCGCGCAGCCGGGCCACACAGGGATAGTTGGAAAGCATGGCAAGTTCGTCGCACTGCTCGACGGTCACGCCGCTGGCCTTGATGACGATTTTGTACAGATGGTCGTCGCGGCGCTGGCCTTCAATGATGATGGCGGCGTAGTTCAGACGGGCCATATACTGTCCGCCGGTGCCTCCGGCGTTGGATTCCTTGATGCCGCCGGTGAGCGGGCTCTTGCAGCCCACGGAAATGCGGCCCGAGGAACCGGCCGTGGTGGCGCAGAGCATGCCCGGCGCGAAGACCAGCTTGTTTTCGGGACCCAGGGCATGACAGGTGGGGGGCACTTCCTTGCAGATGACCGCAGTGGTCAGGGCGCGGCCCGCGAGGCCCGCGTATTCGCCCAGGCGCTCTTCCCTGATCTTGGGGCCGCCCTCGGCGCCCACATCAATGCGTAAAATCTTGTCCATAGCGACCTCGTCTGTATAAAAAATGTGTGAAGGAAAAATGCACTGCAATTATGTATAACTATAACCAATGAAAAAAGAGCCGCAATATGTTTATTGCGGCATAAATAAGAAGAGATATATTGTGACGTCTTCGATATGCTTTTCAATGCATATAATATGCGTCTTTATATGCCGCTTGAGTCACTGGCCCGCACCGACCCATGGGCGCAAAAAAAGCCGGTGTTCGTAAACACCGGCTGAAGGCCGCGCCGACGTTGAGAATGCCGATTCTCAACGTTAATCTGATCCGGAAAGGCCGGGGCACGTTTTCCACTCCCCGGCCTGGGATCAACTTTCTTCCCGGCTCGCCTGGCTCACCTGGGTCAGCAGATCCCTGGCCTGGTCGTTGGCCGGGTCCTGTTCCAGAGCCAGACGCAGCAGGGGCAGGGCGTGCATATTGTCGCCGGTCCGCACAAAGACCGTAGCCAGGTTGCTGGCGATGAGCGAGGATTTGCGCGGCAGGTCCGGATTAAGGGCCAGAGCCTTGAGCGTGGAGGCCCGGGCGGATTCGAAATCCTTGCCCTCCAGATAGGCCATGCTCAGATTGTAGTGCAGGTTTTCATCGTTGGGGGCCACCTTCAGGGCCTTGAGATATTCCTCGGCGGCTTCGCGCCATTTGCCCGCGCGGCGCAGCAGAATGCCCACGCGGTTGAAGGTGAGCAGGTCCTCGGTGCCCCAGAAGCCTCTTTTGGCCTCCAGGCCGCGCTGCAGAAAGGCGACGGCGGTCTGCGGGTCCTTGTCCATATAGACGTCGGCCACGCGAAAAGCCACGCCCGAGATGTATTCCGTGGCTTCGCGGTCCGAAAGGGTCATGGCCTGATCGAAAATTTTTCTGGCGTTTTCCGGGCGGTTCATCTGGAGGTATATCTCGCCCAAGGTCAGTTTGCGCTCCACGTTCAGGGGCGAAAGCCCGTCCAGGCGCTCCAGGCATTCCAGGCGTTTGGCCGTATTGCCGGTCTCCGCGTAGACTTCCGCCATCTTGCGCAGGGGTTCAAGATACATGGCCGAGGTGCGGCTGGCGTTTTCATAAGCCTCGCAGGCCTTATCATACTGCCGCATGGCCCGGAAGACGTCGCCGATGAGCAGCAGGGCCGCCGCGGAATTGGCCTTGAGGTCCAGGGCCTGTTTGCAGACCTGCAGGGCGCGCAGATGCTCGCCCTGGGCCATGAGGGCGCGCGCCCATTCCAGAACCCGGCCCAGCTTGCCGTGGGGCTTGATGGTCAGGGCGATCTTTTCAAGCAGGGCCTGCACGCCGATGGGTTTGACGATGCAATTGTCCACGCCGCTTTCGTGCAGAAGAACAAAACGCTGTTTGTTGGTCTCGCGGGCGACGCTGATGATCCACAGCTCCGGATAGGCATTTTTGAGCTGCCGGAGCAGATAGGTCATGTCCCGGCCTCTGAGGTTCTGCTCAATGAGCAGCAGGGGCGCGTTTCTGGCCGAGATCATGTGGCGCAGGGTGTGCAGCAGCATATCGGCGTTGCTGCTGATGGACAGGCAGCCGGAGGGCATCTTCAACCGCGTGCATACGGCCTCGCGCAACAGATCGGTAAAGGCTTTGTCGTCGGAAATACAGATGATCTGGCCGTTGTCGCGCAGATATTCGATAACGGCTTCCCCATAGAACTTATCTTGAACTTTGCTTTCGGCCACGGTTTTCGCCATGGTCTGCTCGATCTGCCTGAGCTGTATGCGCTTTGCAAGGCCGCTTTTCGCGGTATCGTCCTCCATAAGGCCTCCATCCCGCTGAAATGCAAAAGAGCTACGTTTTTGTAGCATAGACAAAAGAATCGTCCCCGTCCAGCGGAGGAGAGGGCCGCGCCAAGGTCATTCCGTTTTCCGCTCGTAGGCAGAATTATTCTGCATTTATAGCAGATTACCTTTCACAATTGTTCTATGGGCTTGTCATACGGATGAGGAATTTCGAGCCCTGCGGGTACGGCTTTTTTCGCTACGCTGTGGCTTGGGCCGCCTTACGGATGAAGACAGCAACGATAGGCGGCCCAAACGCCGGGAGGCGTAAAGCCTCTGTGCCCGCAGGGCAGAATAAAACGACGAGCGGAGAACGGAATGACCCCGAAGGGCTTATTCCGCTATGGCCGGCGGGTCAGATGGTAGACGCCCGGCACCATATACATCAGGCTCATCTGGCGGTGGGTGGGCGCGTACCGGGTTGCCACCACCACGGAGCCCAGGTTCCAGAGCCGGGCGTCGTCCCCTTCACCGGCTGAGGGCGGCCCGAAGCGTTCTTCCACCATGTGCAGGATCTGCGCGGCTGTGGCCTTGTCCGGCGCGGCATAGTCGATTTTCAGAAAGCCCAGGGGCGCGGGCGAGCCCGGCCCGTAACAGGCGGCCATCTGCTCCGCGCCGGGCACCACCCGGCGCACGTCGTACAGATCACAGATAAAGTCGTCGCTCTCGCGGCTGGCGGGCGTGCCGGATTTTCTCAGAGCCGCGCGCATGGCGGCGCGGTCCGTGGCGTCCAGCTTCTGGCCGAAGAGTACGGCGGCCTGGCGGGCCGGGCCCTCTTTCGCCATTTCTTCTAGTTCGCGGATGGCCCCGGCTTCGCCGCTCATGGCCGCCGCGTAGAGCAGCAGCACGGCCCGGCCGGGGTTTTTTGCCACGCCCCGGCCCGCGCGGTAGAAATGCCCCAGGCGGGCCAGGGACTCGCTTTGCTGCTGGGCCGCGGCCCGGCTGTACCAGGCGGCGGCCGCCTTGTCATCCTGGGGCACGCCCCGGCCCCGTTCGTACAGCAGCCCCAGATTGTACTGGGCTTCGGGCTGGCCCTGGCGGGCGGCCAGGTCAAACCAGCGGGCGGCTTCCTGCGGGTTGGCGGCAATGCCGCGCCCCTGCTCCAGCATGCGGCCGTAATTGCTCATGCCCGAGGGGTGCCCGGCCTTGGCCGACTGGGCGAACCAGTGCAGAGCCCGGCCCATGTCGGGCTCCACGCCGTGGCCCTGGTCATAGAGCACGCCCAGATTGTTCATGGCCTGGGCGTCGCCCTCCTCGGCCAGCTTTTGCCAGATGTCCCTGGCCTTGAGGAAATCCCCCTGGGCGTAAGCGCGGGCGGCGTCCCCCGCCGGGCCTTCGGGCAATTCAGGGGCCCTGGCCTGGGCCGGAGATTCCTCCTTCGGCCCGGACGCGGTCGCGGCTGGTTGCTGCGACGCTGCCGCCGGAGCGGCTTGGGTCGGCGGATTCTTTTTACGCGCGGGACGTGCGTTTTTGCGGGACGGCTGCGCCTTCTTCGTGGCGGGTGCGGCCGGGGTGGGGACCGGCGGCGCGGCCTGTATTGCCGCCGCCGGAGATGTGCCCGGCGCCTGGGCCTGGTCCGCCGAAGCGTTGCCGGGCATGGCCCAGATCAGGGATGCGGCCAGAAAGACAGCCGGGAAGACGGCCGGAACCGGGCTGCGCCGAAAGCGTCCTGAGGAAAACATGAAGCTCATGCGCACTTATTCCTTTCCGGGCAGCACTAGGGGAAAGTCGGGCGTGAAGCGGTCCAGCAGGCCCAGCAGCTCCGCCACGGTCTGGCTGTCGCCCTCAATCAGTCCCTGTTTTGCGGCCTCGGCCACGCTCAGGCGTCCCTCAAACAAGGCCATGACCGTGGGCATGGCGGCGGTCAGGGTCGCTTCCGGCGCGGAGGCCGCATCGGGATCGTCCGCGCTCAGGCGGGCGTGCAGCACGCTGTTGCCCAGACGCAGGTCCCAGACCTGTTCCAGATCGCTGAGCTTCACGCGCAGCGCGAGCCTGCGGCCCTGAGCCCGCTGGGCGTTGAGGCGCACGCCCAGATAGTCGAAGTAAAGATCCGGGGTCATGGCCCGCGACTGGCTGTTGCTCTTTTGAGCGGCATTTTCGTCCCTGGCCGGGGGCAGGCCGCGCAGATCCCGCGCCCCGCTGAGATAGAAATTGCGCCAGGGGCCGCTCTCCGCCTGATAGCCCAGCTGTTCCAGGGCGTCCGCCGCCAGTTCCCGCGCCGTGATATTGCCGGGATCGGCAAAGATCACGTGGTCCAGAACCTGGGCTACCCAGCGGTATTCGCCCTGGGCGAAATCCTTGCGGGCGCGCCGGAGCACGGCCTCGGCCCCGCCCATGTATTCCACATACTTGCGGGCCGCCGCGCGCGGCGGCAGGGCGTGCAGATGCGCGGGATTGCCGTCGAACCAGCCCAGATAGAAATTGTACACGGCTTTGACGTTGTGGTTCAGGCTGCCGTAATAGCCGCGCAGGCCGAAGATTCGCGCCAGTTCCGGAGGAAGGCGCAGATTTTCGGCGATTTCCAGCATGGTTTGGCCCTGGTTGGCTGCATGCAGGGTCTGATCGTTGATGTAGCGGTAGAGATCGCTGGTCAGGGCCAGGGTCCGGCGGACCCGTTCATTGCCCCAGACCGGCCAGTGGTGCATGCCGTACAGCACTTCGGCCTCGTTGCCCCAGAGAGCCAGGGTTTCGTCCAGGGCGCGGCACCAGCTCAAGGGATCGCGCGTCTTGGCCCCTCGCAGGGTATAGAGATTGTGCATGGTGTGGGTGCAGTTTTCAGCGGCGGTCAGGGCCTTCAGTTCGGGAATGTACCAGTGCATTTCCGCCGGGGCCTCGGTATTGGAAGCCAGCAGAAAAACAAAGGTCAGGCCGTCCAGTTCAAGGCGCTCGCCGCTTTGGGCAATGGTACGCGTGGGCGGAATGAGGCCGGTGGACCCGCCGGAATTTTTCAGGCCCAGGCCCGCGCCCACATGGCCGGTGGGCGACGGCGGCAGCAATTCGCCGTACATGTACTGGGCCCGGCGGCCCATGGCCGTTCCGGCCAGCACGTTTTCCGACATGGCGGCACGCAGAAAGCCCTCCGGCGCGATGACCCGCACCGCGCCGCTCTTGACGTCCTCTTCCGTGGTCACGCCCGGCACGCCGCCGTAATGATCCACATGGCTGTGGGAATAAATGACCGTCTTCACGGGCTTGCGCGGGCGGTGCGTGTAGTAGAGATCCAGGGCGGCGGCCGCGTTTTCGGCGGAAATCAGGGGGTCCACCACGATCAGGCCCGTATCGCCTTCAATGATGGTCATGTTGGAAAGATCCGCGTTGCGCACCTGGTAAATGCGTTCCGTGACTTTGTACAGGCCGTCGCGCAACACTAGCTGCGACTGCCGCCAGAGCGAGGGATGCACCGTGTCCGGCGCGGGCGTGGGCATGATCCGGGAGGGCGGCATGTCCCGGCTCATGGCCGGGGCCAGAAACGCGTATTTCCGGAGATTCCAGGTTTCACGGCCGTTTTTGTCCAGAATGCGGCCGTTGTCCGGCAGGGGGGCCATAAAGCCGCGCTGGGCGTCGGCATAGTCCTGCCGGTCGTTGAAATCCAGATCCTGGACAGCGGCTTTGTTGGCCGCGCGGGTGGCGGCGGTGGCCGCTTTGGCGCTTGTTTCCGCGGAGGCGTCCCGCACGGGGGCCGCATATGCCGGGTGTACTCCCAGGCCGCAGACAATGCCGCAGGCCAGGCCCGCCGCGCTGAGAAAGAAATGACGGAACATCCGCATAATTCCTCCTGGAGTATTTACACGTGAATTGCTCGTTTGCAGCGGGCAAAGCCCGCCTACGCGCATGTTGGGGCAAGGATTTGTCTGCGAATCCTTGCAGGGAGGTTTACGCACGAAATGCGTGAGCCACTCTCAGGGTTGACGTTTGGAACAACCGAAGTGCATGAAATCCGTTTCCGGCAGGCTCGTGAGGCGTTCGTCAGGCACCAGCGCGTGTCCCTGCCAGTCCCGGATGGCGGCATTGAGCCGCTCCATGTTCACATAGGAGAGCAGGGCGGGCCAGCGGTCGGCCATGGCCCGCAAAATCCGGGCGTAGGTGACTTCGCCGCCGTGAAAGCCGTCGATGAATTCGCAGTCGTCGGAAGCGAAGGCGCGCGGGTCCGTGCAGTCCAGCACGTCGATGCCCCGCGCCAGCAGGGCGTCGCGCAGGGCGAAGAGGTGGGGATAGTCCCGCTCGTGCTCGCGCATGGCCGTCAGCACGCGTTCGGAAAGCGGCGCGATGAACACGAAGGTCTGAATGCCGCGCGCCTTGAGGCGGCAGTATATTTCGGCAAAGGCGTCCAGATGTTCCTCACTGGGACCGGTCTGGCCCGGCTTGGCCCGGTAAAAGGCCTTGATGCCGTGGCGGACCTGGCTGAGCGTGTCGCTGAACTGGTAATCAAAGGGGCGCTTTTGGCCGGTGATGTCCGCCGTATAGTACCAGGAGCCGTCCGGGCCGAAGCCGTCGTCGGTCTGCTGGGCCATGATGCCGTAGCGCCCGGCCCGGAAGCCGTGCCCGAAGGGGCCCAGGAGGGGCGCGGCCGACTCCGCCGGGGAGAGCTTGCCGTCCAGCAGCCAGCTCCAGGGCTTTTTGAGGCTCTCGAAACCGTAATTATAGGAGCCGCTGGTGGGCGGCACTTCCTCAAAGGGCCGGGCTTCCCACTGGGGCATGAACCACCAGAAATCCAGGCCCAGGATCACGGCCTGGGGCTTGTGGATGCGCAGCATGGCGTCCAGGGTGGAGCGCAGCACCGCCAGATTGCCCGCCACCCCGCCCATGTTCAGAAAAGGCTTGCGGAAATAGGCCGCGCGGAACTGCATGACCCGCGAGGAGCCCACGGCCGTGATATCCGGCTTGACCGCCGCGTAGAGCCGCAGCTTGTAGTCCACGAAATCCTGGGAAACCCCGGAGCCGAACAGTGCGAATTCGCCTTCGGCCTGGGCTTCCACGGCGCGCTCCACGGCCACGTCGCCGCTTTCATACAGCCACCACCACGTATAGGGCAGCACCAGAACAAGGCCCAGCAGAGACAGGGCCAGCAGGGTCTTGAAATAGCGCCGGAGATAGGCCGCGTCGCTCAGATTGCGGGCAGGCAAAGCCCTCGGGGTCTTGGGCTCGGGCCGCTCTTCCGGGCTGGTGGAAGATGTTCGGAAAAGTCGCATGCTAGGCTCCCGGCGCTAAAACTGAAAATATAAAAAAGTGGACTGCCGCGAGACCAGAATCAACGCCGCAAAAGCCAGCAGGGCCAGACCTGAGGCCCAGAGCCGGGAAGGCCGCCAGGCCAGCCAGGGCCGGGAGCCGTCGCGGCGGCCCTGGAGAATTTCCCGGCTGTTGGGAAAGGCCCAGACCAGCACGGCGCAGAGGATGAGCAGGGCGAAGGGCTGCCAGCCCTGGAAGTAGTGGTTGGGCAGCAGGCCGCCCGTCGGCCCGGGTTGGAGGCTGAACGGGCCGGTGAACATGGCGGTGTAGACGCGCAATGCGCCGTCCAGGCTCAGAGCCCGGAAGACCACCCAACAGAAATTAATGCACAGGAAGGTAAAGGCAATGGACAGCAGGCGCAACGGCGCGGAGGCCAGTATGGCTTCCGGACGCGAGCCCTTGATTTGTGCGCGGAAAAAATGATTCACGCTGAGCATCAGGCCGTGCAGAGCCCCCCAGATCATGAAGGTCCAGCCCGCGCCGTGCCAGGCCCCGCCGATGAGCATGGTCAGGAAGAGATTTCGGTACTGTTTGAGCCGTCCGGCCCGGTTGCCGCCCAAGGGGATGTACAGAAAGTCGCGCAGCCAGGCGCTGAGCGTAATGTGCCAGCGCCGCCAGAAATCCACGATGCCCGTGGATTTGTAGGGTGAATTAAAGTTCTCGGGCAGGCGCAGGCCCAGCATCAGACCCAGGCCCAGGGCCATGTCCGTGTAGCCGGAAAAGTCGAAATAGAGCTGGAAGGTATAGCAGAACGAGCCCAGCCAGGCTTCGGCGCCACTGAGGGGAAAAGCCTTTTCCGCCGCGTTGAACACCGCGTCGGCGTACAGGGCGATGCTGTCGGCCAGGAGGATTTTTTTGGCCAGGCCGATGCTGAACAGGCTGAAGCCGCGCGCCAGGCCCTCGGCGTCGGGATCGGCCAGGGCGTCGAACTGCGGGCCTACCTGCTCGTAGCGCACAATGGGGCCGGAAATCACATAGGGAAAGCAGGAGGAGAACAACGCGTGCCGCGCCAGGCCCTGCGGCGCGATCTGGCGGCGGTATACGCTGACCAGCCAGGCGATCTGAATGAAGGTGTAGAAGGAAATGCCCAGGGGCAGACCGGGCGGCTGGAAGTTCCATTCCGTATGGAAGAGCAAAGCCAGGTTCTGGGCCAGAAACCAGGAGTATTTGAACCAGAGCAGGGGCAGCAGGTTGAGCGTCAGGGCCAGGGCCAGCAGGCCCTTGCGGGACAGGCTCAGAGGTCTTTTTTTCAGGTTTTCCGGCGCGGCCAGGGCCAGGCCGAAAGCGTAGTTCATGCCCACCATGACGGCCAGCAGCAGAAGAAAGCCCGTGCCCCAGAAACCGTAGAAGACCGCCGAAAAGAACAGCAGCACCAAGGCCAGCCGCGCGGAGCCGAAGCCCCCGGCCAGCCGCCAGGCCAGCAGCAGAAGAGGCAGAAAGCAGAACAGAAAGGGATAGGAATTGAACAGCATGCGCGACTCCCGGCACAACGCCCCGATTCCGCCACTCCCACGGTCACAACGGATTGTCCGTTCTCGCACGACAATCTGGCGCGGTAACGCCCGCTACCGGCCTCAACTGGCGTCGCGGGCAGCGGAGCGGAAAACGGACGGCATGGCCGCAACGTGCCGTGGACGTCAACAAGGCCGACGTCCACGCGCAAAGCGGGTTACGGCCCCGCTATGGGCCGGGAACGGGGTTGCCGCTGAGCGGGTCAGGGCTCAACAATGCTCCGCTCTTACAGCTGTTGAGTTTGAAATGTTACACATTTCAAACTCTATGCCGTCTCCGGTCGCTTCCTTGCACCTGGGCGTGGGTGCCCGCTCACGCGGCCACCAGAGCTATTCACTCATTTTAAACGTGAATTGCTCTAAGGATTGAGTTCCGAACGGAATTTGCGCGACAAGCGGAAGACCATGACTTTGCGCGGCGGCAGGGTGATGGTTTCATCCGTCTGCGGGTTGCGGCCTTTGCGGGAGGCCTTGTCGTAACACTCGAATTTGCCGAAGCCGCTGATCAGCAGGGCCCGGTCCTTCTTGATGGCGGTCTTCATGATCTCCAGGAGCTGCTCCACCACGTTTTTCACATCCACGCGGTTTTTGTCGGTCTCTTCGTAGATGGCCTCCACAATATCCGCTTTGGTCAGTGTTTTTTTCATCGTGAATTTCTCCGGCGCGTTCATGCCACGCTTCTGCGGCTGGCGGCCCCAAGCCGTCGCACAGGCGATCCCCGCGTCCATAGTTGAATGGCGCGCATCCGCTTCACACAAGTGACACTTTCTTTTATAAATACACGCAAGTCCTGGTCTGAGCAAGATTTTTCTTTTTTGCCCGGCTGTATTCACTGTCCCGGCAAAGGTCCACCCCTGTTGCTGCCCTGTTCTGTTCCTTGTCCCGTATCCTGTTCCGCGAGGCCCTATGCCGTCCGATTGCCTTTCCTCAGCTTTGTTCCCGCTGAACGCGCCCTGGCCGCCGCTCCCGCGTGCCCGGCCCATTGTGCCGGTATTTCTGCCTTTCCGTGGCTGTCCCACGCGTTGTGTTTTCTGCGCGCAGGACGTCCAGACCGGCCGGACCGATAAGAGCGAGGCCACGCCGGGCCGAATCCTGGACACGGCCCGGGCGGCCCTGGATCTGCGTGCCGCGCGCGGTCTGCCTCCGGCGGAACTGGCCTTTTACGGGGGCACTTTCACGGCCCTGCCCGAAACGGAGCGGGACGCTTGTCTGGAGTTTGCCGCCGCCGCGCTGGCGCGTGGGCAGATAACCGCCTTCCGCTGTTCCACCCGGCCCGATTGCCTGGATGCGGCCCTGCTGGCCCGTTTGCGCCAATCCGGTTGCGCGGCTGTGGAACTGGGCGTGCAGAGCTTCGCGGACGCGGCCCTGCGCGCCGCCCGGCGCGGTTATGACGGCGCGGCGGCCCTGCGCGCCTGCGCCCGGGTCAAGGAGGCGGGCCTGGCCTTGGGCGTGCAGCTGCTGCCGGGCATGCCGGGGACGAGCCCGGAGATTTTTCTGGCGGATGTGCCCCTGGCCCTGAACGCGGGCGCGGACATGCTGCGTTTTTATCCCTGTCTGGTGCTGGAGGGCACGGGCCTGGCCGGGTTCTGGCGCGCCGGAGCCTATGAACCCTGGGATATGGAGTCCACCCTGGACGCCCTGGCCCGCGGCTGGCTGTTGGCGCGGGCCGCCGGGACGCCGGTGATCCGCATGGGTCTCGCCCCGGAAGTCTCCCTGGCCGGGGCTGTGCTGGCCGGGCCCTGTCATCCGGCGCTGGGCGCGCGGGTCATGAGCCGGGCCCTGTTCATGACCGTGCGGGATCTGGCCGCCCGCGAGCCGGGAGGGCAGCCCCTGGCGCGTCTGGAGGCGCCGCGCGCCTGCCAGGGCTATTTCTGGGGCCACGGCAACGAACTGCGCCCGGCCTGGGCCGGGCTGGGCCTCGGGCCGCGCAACGTCCGCTACGGCGCGGACCCTGTCCTGCGGCTCTGGCCCAGGCCATAGGTGCGCGACAGGCCGCACTTTTCCTCCCTCTGGTTTTTCGTTCTGAACGGCGCTAGCATATTAGGGTCTTTGACATGCGGTGGCGGCAATATCGTCGCGACTATAATCTTTTTCCGGAATATGGCGAAAAAGCAAACAGGAAAGTGGTTCGTCATGTTTCAGAGCACCGGCCTTATGTCCATGCAGATGCCGTATCCCGGCATGTCAGGCCGCTTTATTCAGTATCGGGCACATTCCGGTCGGATTTTTCCAGGGCAGAGTAATTTTGAAGAATTACTTTGCGTGGGCGGTTGCCGAAGCGGACGCCCACGCCCGAATCAAGGCGGGACCGTGTTCCCGCCGCGGGAGGAGGGCAGCGTCAATGTTGGGGATGCTCATTCTCAATGTTAATCTGCCGCCGCACACGGTGCGGCGCGCCGCGAAGACCGACCCGAGGGGTGGCCCGTAGGGCCGTGCCTGTAGCCCAAAGGGCGTACAGGCGTCGAGAGCAACGCGGCGTGGATTCCGGCGAAAACCACGCTTTTCGCCGGAATGTCAACTTTGAAATTTGTAAAATTCAAAGTTAACCTGCCCTAAAGACGGAAAACCGGCATAGGCTCTTCATTTCGCCCGTATCTGCATGGGGTCTCTCCGGCCCGGATGTTCCGGTAGCGGGAGCCTGTTTTTTCGGCTTGCGTCTGCGCTGTGACGCCTTTTTCACGCCGCTGTCCGCGTCGTTTGATTGGAGAAGGGAGAGATGGCATGAAGTTGCGATTATTGCCCAAAATGTTGCTCTTTATTCTGCTGCCCGCGTTGCTGGGGCTCTGCGCGGTTACCTGGTTCAGCTATGTCAGCGCGGAAAAATCTCTGGAGGCGCAGATCGGCGAGGACCTCGACATGATGGCCTTGAGCGAAACCAGCCAGCTGGAAAGCGTGACCGGTTTGCTGCGCAATGTGTTGAACAACGGCGCGAATATTGCGCGCATCAACAACTTTCTCAGAGCCTCGTCTGATGAGGAGCGAGCTTCCCTGCGGCCCGGCATGCAGCAGGCGCTGAAAAGTCTGGCCGAGGATTTCCCCCTGCTCAAGGATGTGGGGCTGATCGGTCCGGACGGCATAGTCGTGGGCCATACCAACACCCAAAAGGGAAAGGGCATGGACCTCGGGGAGCGCCCGTATTTCACGGCGTCCATGCAGGGCAAAAGCAGCGTGCAGAACACGCGCAGCAAAACCACCGGCCAGGTCACCACCATCCTTTCCGCGCCGGTCATGAACGGAACCAAGGCGCTGGGCGTGATCTACGCCACGCTGGATCTTAAAAGTCTCAGCGCGGAAACCACGGACAGCATCAAAATCGGCAAGACCGGGGCCTGCTTCGTCTATGACGGCAGCGGCCTGCTGCTGATGCATCCCAACAAGGACTACATCGGCGACGAGGACGGCAAGCTGGACTGGGTCAGGCAGATCCTCGCCCAGGGCAGCGGCCGCCTGGTCTACGGCTGGGGCGGCAAGGAAAAGGTCGCCTATTTCCGCAGCATCCCGGCCATGAACTGGTTCGTGCTGGTGAGCGTGGAGCGGGCCGAAGTGCTCGCGCCCGCCAAGGCCCTGTTGCGCAGCAACAGCCTGATTTCCGGCGGCATCGCCCTGCTGGTGGGCCTGATCATCTTTCTGGTGGCCCGGAGCATCGCCGGGGCCCTGCGGGAAGGCGCGCACTTTGTGGGCCGGGTGGCCGAGGGGCATTTTGAGATTGACGAGACGCAGCGTCGCAGCCTGGAAAAGAGCGCGGCCCGCACGGACGAGATCGGGGCTCTGGCCCGAGGCGTTGGGGCCATGGTGGAAAACCTCAAGCAACTCTTTGCGGACAGCGAGCAAAAGACGCGGGAGGCCCATGCGGCCACTGAAGAGGCTCGCCAAGCCATGCGTGAGGCTGAGGAAGCCCGCAAAGCCGCCGAGGGCGCGCGCCGCGAGGGCATGCTGAGCGCCGCCGGCCAGTTGGAGGAAGTGGCGGCCGTGCTTTCTTCGGCCTCCACCCAGTTGTCGGCCCAGATTGAGCAGTCCGACAGGGGCGCGGCCGAGTCCGCCACGCGGCTCTCCGAAGCGGCCACAGCCATGAACGAGATGAACGCCACAGTGCAGGAAGTAGCCAGGAATGCCGACTCCGCTTCCAGCGCTTCCGCCGAAACCAAGCAGAAGGCCGAGGCCGGAGCCCAGGTGGTGGGCAAGGCCGTGCAGAGCATTGACCAGGTTCATCAGATGTCCCTGGCGCTCAAGGACGACATGGTCCAGCTCAACGAGCACGCCCAGGACATTACCCGGATCATGGGAGTGATCTCGGACATTGCGGACCAGACCAACCTCCTGGCGCTCAACGCCGCCATTGAGGCCGCCCGCGCGGGCGAGGCCGGGCGCGGCTTTGCCGTGGTGGCCGACGAGGTGCGCAAACTGGCCGAAAAGACCATGGCTTCCACCAATGACGTGGGCAATGCCATCAAGGCCATTCAGGAAAGCACGGCAAAGAGCATGACCGGCGTGGACAACGCCGTGGAGCGCATCGGCGAAGCCACGGAACTCGCCAGCCGCTCCGGCGCGGCCCTGGAAGAAATTGTGGCCACCGTGGAAGCCACGGCGGACCAAGTCAATGCCATCGCCACGGCCAGCGAGGAGCAGTCCGCCGCCAGCGAGGAAATTAACCAGTCCATCGTCCAGGTCAACGACATGTCCCGCCAGACCGCCGAGGCCATGGCCGAGGCCGCCAAGGCCGTGTCCGATCTGGCCGCCCAAGCCCAGGGGCTTACCACGCTGATTCAGGAATTGAAAGAAGCCTGACTAACACTGTTGCGGCCGGGAATAGCGCATTCCGGCCGCAGGCGGACGCGCTTGGACAGCACGCGTCCCTCTCCGAGGGAACCGGGGCCTTCACCCGGTTCCCTCACTTTTTGTCATGAAGCGGGAGCGCCCGGCCCTTGCCGGGCGATGGCCGGGCGATGGGCCGCATGCAACGAAAAAGGAGCGCCGAAGCGCTCCTCAGAGAAGATCAGCTTTGGAATGCTGTGCATTCCAAAGCTGAAATGTTCCGGAACAGCCGCATGGCCCGGCTGTTTAGTCTTTTTTGTCCTTCTTGAGCCAGGACATCATGCCGCGCAGATTTTTGCCCACCTGCTCGATCTGATGTTCGGACTCGTTGCGGCGGGTGGTCAGGAACATGGGGTACTTGGCTCGGGCCTCAAGGATGAAGTCGCGGGCGAATTTGCCGCTCTGGATATCCTTGAGCACGCCCTTCATTTCCTTCTTCACATTTTCATTGATCAGGCGCGGGCCGGAGACATAGTCGCCGTATTCCGCCGTGTTGCTGATGGAGTAGCGCATGCGCGAAAGGCCGCCCTCGTACATCAGGTCCACGATCAGCTTCATCTCGTGCATGCATTCGAAATAGGCCATTTCCGGCTGGTACCCGGCTTCCACCAGGGTTTCGAAACCCGCCTTGATCAGCGCGGAAACGCCGCCGCAAAGCACGGCCTGCTCGCCGAAGAGGTCGGTTTCCGTCTCTTCGCGGAAGGTGGTTTCAATGACGCCGGAGCGGGTGCCGCCGATGCCCTTGGCATAGGCCAGGGCCACCTTGAGGGCCTCGCCCGTGGCGTCCTGCTCGATAGCCACCAGACAGGGCACGCCGCCGCCCTCGGTGAAAGTGCGGCGCACCAGATGGCCGGGGCCCTTGGGCGCGATGAGGAAGACGTCCACATCCTTGGGCGGCTGGATCTGGCTGAAGTGGATGTTGAAGCCGTGGGCGAACAGCAGGGCCTTGCCCTTGGTCAGGTGGGGCTTGATGTCGTTTTCATAGACCGCCGCCTGCACTTCGTCGGGCAGCAGAATCATGATCAGATCGGCCTGCGCGGCCGCTTCGGCGGCGGACACGGGCGTGAAGCCGTGCTCCTTGGCCAGCTCGTAGTTGGCGCCGCCGGGGCGCTGGCCCACGACCACCTTGACCCCGGAATCCCGCAGGTTCTGGGCATGGGCATGGCCCTGGCTGCCGTAGCCGATGATGGCGACGGTCTTATTTTTCAAAACATTGAGATCGGCATCCTGATCATAATACACTTTCATCTGAACATCCTCTGTAATCGCTCACGGTTAAACAAAATACATCCCTGACCGCACACGCGGCGGGGAAATGGGGACAAAGGCAACGGGCCTGCGGACGAAACCGCCTCGGCCCATTCCGCCGGGGAACGGAACCGCTTACCGGCTACCCATGCTCCTTTGCGGGCGGCGCGTCAATCCACCTTCTTGGAGCGGCGCATGGCCACCGAGCCGGTGCGCGCCAGTTCCTTGATGCCGAAACGTTGCAGCAGGCTGATGATGGCCTCCAGCTTGCCGTGGTCGCCTGTGGCCTCAATGGTCATCTCATTGGTGCTGACATCCACCACCTTGCAGCGGAAGATCTCCACGGTGCGCAGGATTTCGCCGCGCATGGGGCCTTCGGCCTGAACCTTGACGAACATCATTTCCCGCTCCACGGCGGCGATGTCCGCAA
>OMGI01001151.1_pt1 | contig 16808 bp, 8 predicted proteins | sample 1645801 | NCBI WGS metagenome assembly OMGI01 (sample SAMN05578584, study PRJEB25193) | human gut metagenome | biome: Human Microbiome; feature: human-associated habitat; material: feces | host: Homo sapiens | place: USA:Birmingham
CGACCACCGAGATCTACACTCTTTCCCTACACGACGCTCTTCCGATCTTGATAGTCGGGATTGTCCGTACCGCGGGAAACCTTCACCTTCACGTCCACGGTTCCGTCGGCGTTCACCACCGGCTCTCCGACCCACTCCACACGCAGCAGGGGTTCGACTTCCCAAGTCTTCTCGACAGTGCCCGAAATCTTGATCCGCTCCTCTTCCAGCGGCACGAACGCGCCCGAAGGGGTGATGCCGTACTCGCCCTTGAAAACCTTGGTGTTGTTGAACGTACCGTCCATCTTGACGTTCATGTCATAGGGCTGGGGGTTGTCGCTCCAGCTGTACTCCATCATGCGGATACGGATACCCGTATTGCCGATGGCCGTCTGGAACGGCTCGCCCGTCTGCTTGTCGATGAACTTGCCGCGGAAAGTCTCCTGCGGCTCGTCGTAATTGTCCTTGCTGCACGAAGCTGCAAGCAGCGGCAGCGAAAAGAGCAAAAGATATATATACTTTTTCATATCGATCGGTTTTTATGCTGTCCGGATTAGAAACCGGGGTTATTCTTGAGGTTGGGGTTCTTGGTCAGTTCGCCCGACGGCAGCGGCTGGTAGTAGTAGCGGGTGTCGTAGGTGAAGATGTAGTTATACCCGGCCCGCGGCTCGGTGAAGCGCACGTCGAAGAAGTACTTGTTGACGTCCGTTGCGAAGAAGGGCATCAGGATACGATAGCGCGTGGTATTCTGCTCGTCGTAGAAGATGCGCCAGCGGCGGAGGTCCCAATAGGTCTGGTTCTCGAAGGCCAGCTCCTTGCGGCGTTCGCGGCGTACGATATCGACCGAATTGAGATCGGCGGCCGATGCCAGCAGATCGGCGCCCGCGCGTTCGCGGATGAGGTTGATGCAGCGGAAAGCCTCGTCGCGGTAGCTGTCGCCGTCTTCGGAGGTCGTCTTGCCGAGCTGAGTCAGCTCGTAGGCGGCTTCGGCACGGTTGAGCAGCACCTCGGCATAGCGGATGTCGATCCAGTGCTGCGTGGATTTGCCGCCCGAATTATTCTCCAGATCGGGATCGAGGTACTTGCGCAGGTAGGTGCCGCCGATGTTGCCGAAGTTCCAGCCGTTCACCGGACCGTTGAGACCCGTGATGAGCATTGACGTGACGGGCGTAGCCCCCGGATAGGGAGTATAGGGCGTCTTGAGCTGGACGGCAGGACCGCCGTTAAAGTTTCCGGTCAGCTGCACGTCTTTGAGTCCCAGCGTTTCGTAGGCCGCGGTCTCGCCCTCCTTGATCAGACGCGAGATACCTTTGCCCTCTTCCACCTTGCCGGTGTAGAGACCGCGGCGGATTTCGATATACTGGTCCTTGAACTTCGACATGGGGAGGATGACCGTACCCAGCAGGCGCGGCTCGGCGTTGGCGAAGGCGTCCATCGGGTTGTCGTAAAGCTTGTAATAGCCGTTTTCGTCGAGGAACCCGAACTTGCCGTCGGCATCCAGCTCGACGCCGTCGAACATCTCGATGAAATCGACCGTGGGGCTTACCTCCGAGTCGTTGCCGCCCGTCGAGGTCGAGCGCGGCTGCACCGAGTTGTCGTAGTCGTGCGTCAGGAATTTCTCCTTGTAATAGCGGGCGAAGATGGTCTCGGTGTTGGCGCTGCTTTCGTCGAGGAACAGCGCAGCGAAGTTCTCGGCCTGAGCGTCGCGATTACCGGCAGCCCATTTGGCCTTGTAGAGCGAATAACCGCCCTCGTCCACAATCTTCGAGGCTTTGTAAGCCGCTTCAAAATAATCAACGGCCCGTTCGGCAGGAATGCCGCAGATGCGTTTTCCGAGGTATTCTTCGCTGACGGTGTTGTACTTGGCGATCGAGCCGGCATAGAGCATGGCGCGCGACTTAAGGGCTGCGGCGGCATAGCGGGTGGCACGGCCGGAATCGTTCTTGTCGGGCAGGCCGGCGATAGCCAGGTCGAGGTCCTGTCCGATAAAGTCCCAGCACTCCTCTTCGGAGGCACGGGGAGTCCACGTATCCTCCAGCGTCGCGTTGGCCGGATAATCGATCACATAGTCGATCTTCGGAACGCCGCCCAGACGCTTGACCATTGCGAAGTACACGTAGGCGCGGATGAAATAGGCCTCGCCCAAGACCGTATTGTAATCGCTGTCCGAAAATCCGCTTTTGTATTTCGGAAGCCCCTCGATAAGCAGGTTGATTTCGCGGATCGTTTTGTAAGCGGCGTCCCACATGTTGCTGCCGGGTTCGGCGAAGAATCCCTGCGTGTCGCGGCCTACGGCTTCGCCCGTGGCGCAACACATCTGGCGGTACATGGCGCCCGAATAGCCGAAGCCGTGTTCGAAACTATACCGGAAATCCTCCATGGGCAAGACGCCGTACAAGCGTGCGAGGTAACTCGTCGCCCCTTCGACGTTGCCGAAGATATCCTTTTCATTGAAGATATTTTTCGGCGGTATATCCAAATCGGTGCACGCGGCGAATGCGCCCGCACAAAGAATCAGGAGATAATATTTCAGACGTTTCATTTTTTTGCTTTTTTAGAATTTGACGTTCAGTCCGATAGTATAGGTCTTGTTGATCGGATAGAAGTATCCCATATTGCTGGCCCCGCCATCCGACGGATGAATGTAGAACTCCGGGTCGAGATAATCCAGACCGGTGATCGTCAGCAGGTTGTAGGCGCTGGCATAGATCCGGACATTCTCGATACCCACCTTCGTCAGCCACTTCTTGGGCAGCGAATAACCGATTTCGAGATTCTTCAGACGCAGGTAGCGGGCATTCTGCAACCCATGCTCCGAGTTGGGATTTGCCGTCGAGCCCGTATAGCCGTATTCGCCGGCGACCCACTTCGTGGCGGGATCGTAGGGATTGGCCGTCGGATCGGCCGGATGCCAGCGGTCCATGTGTTCCGAAATGGCGTTGGTACGCGACCAGAGCGGCTCCTGCAGAAACTCGCGAGCGACGATGTAACGGTTTGCCCGACCCCTGCCAGAGCATCGAGAAGTCGATTCCTTTCCACGATGCGCTGATCGTCAGACCGAAATTGACCATCGGAACCATATCCGTGTAGCCGATCGGGTGTACGTCCAGGTCGTTGATCCAGCCGTCGCCGTTCCAGTCCTCGTAGAGATAGTCTCCCATCACGCTGCCGCGGCCGATATAGACGGGATTGTAGTACAACTGATCCCAGCTGGTGATACGCCCGCCTTCGCCGTAACCCCACCAGATGCTGTTGAAACGGTCGTTGTTGTTCTGACGCCAGTTCAGGTAGGAGTTGCCCGACTCGGCACGCTCGTAGTAGAGCGTCTTGCGGCGCGTGAACGAAACATTGCCCTTGACCGCATAGGAGAAATCGCCGACGCGGTTGCGGTGGCTCAACTCAAGCTCGAAACCGGTATCCCGGTCGCTGTTGAGGTTTTCCAGCGGCAGACTCGCGCCCACGCTGCCCGGAAGGCTCAGATTTCGTCTGGCATAGAGTCCGTCACGATGCCGGCGAAAATAATCGAAGGTCAGGCCGAGTTTGCCGTTCCATGCGCTGAAATCCAAACCGATGTCGAACATTTTGATGGTCTGCCACGTAATATCCTTGTTGGCAATGCCCTTGGGAACGGAACCGTTGACGTAATCGCCGCCGAGGATAGCTCCGCCGGAAGGATAGGTAAAGCCGGTCAGGAATTCGTAATTCAGATCTCCGTCGTACCCCGTCTTACCGTACGATGCACGGATTTTCAGATTCTCGATGAAGTCGAGCGAAGACTCTTTCCAGAAGTTTTCCTCCGAAATGCGCCATCCAACGGATACCGAGGGGAAGAAGACCCAGCGCAGGTCACCCGACGGGAAGCGCGACGATGCGTCGTAGCGGAAGACGAATTCGGCGAGGTACTTGCCGCCGAAGTCGTAGTTGAAACGGCCGGCCAGCGACTGGTAGGCATAGTCGTAAAGCGAACCGCCGCCTGACGACTGGTTGAACTGCTGCGTTTCGCCGTCGCCGACAAACACCTGATCCATAGGCAACACCACTTCGCGGCTGCCGTAGAAGTTGTCGCCCACCTTGTGCTGATCCTCGAAGAGCAGCATGCCCGATACGGAGTGACGGCCGAAGGTGCGGTCATAGCCCACCTGCACGTGCCACTGGCGATGTTCCTTGCCGTAATAGTTGCGCTGCACGAAATAATCGTGTGCGTCCCCCTTCAGGAAGCTGGTCGCGGCTCCGGTGGAGGTATAAGTATTGAACGCCTTTCTGTAGAACTTGTTGTCGTTCATGATATAGTCGTAGCTGAAGAAGCCCTTGGCATACAGTCCCGGCAGGAACGGCATGTCCCAGCGCAGCGAGAAGGCAGACTGGAACCAACGGCTGATCAGGCTCTGGTATCCGTTGGCGTCCTTGTCGATCATGGCCAGCGGGTTGACGATGCCCGTGTTGTCGTCCTTGGTATGGTACATGGTCTGCTCGTCGTCATAGTAGAACGGATCGAGCGGGGTGAAGAGCCACGTGCTACGCACGATGTCCGAAGAGGAGAAGTTGCTCATCTTCTTTTCATCCATATGACCTGCGAGGTTGACGTCGAGGGTCAGGTTCTTGGCGATCTTCGCGTTGATGTTGGCGCGCAGCGTGTACTTGTCATAGGTAATAGGCGTGTGCTGCAGGAAGCTCTCCTGATACTGGTAACCGAGACTGGTATAGAAGGTGACCTTGTCGTTGCCGCCGCTGGCGCTCACCGTATGCTGCGTCTGGGGCGCCGAATTGCGGAAGACGGCATCTTTCCAGTTGTAGGACTTCTTCTCGCCGTTGCGGTAGGCGGCGATATCCTCCTGACTGTACTGCGGAACAGGCGACATGTTGTCTACGGAGTGCATCGTGTATTTCTCGTTGTAGAGCGTCATCCAGTCGGCCGCATCCACGAGGTCGGGGAAGTTCGAGGGACGCTGCCACGATATGTTGCCCGAATAATTGATATTGACCCTGCCCTTGTCGCCTTTCTTGGTGGTGATAAGCACGACGCCGTTACCGCCCTTCACGCCGTAGATGGCTGCCGACGCATCCTTCAGCACCGAAACCTGCTCGATATCTTCGGGATCGAGCCGCGCCATGTTGTCGCGCGGCACACCGTCGATCACGATAAGCGGAGCGCCGAAGCCGCGGATGTCCATCGAGGTATTGAACTGGCCCGGTTCGCTGGAGTTCTGTCTCACGCGGAGTCCCGCGACCTTACCGGTCAGCATGTTCTGGACGTTCTCGTTCTTGGTCGTGATGATCTCTTCGTTGTTGATGGCCGAGATGGCTCCCGTAAGGGAGGCTTTCTTCTGGGTGCCGTAACCTACGACGACCAGCTCCTCGATTTCGAGGGCGTCGCTCTCCAGCACGAAATCATAGGTGGTCTTTCCGGCTACGACTTTGGCCGACTGCTCGGCGTATCCGACGAAACTCACCTTCAGCACCGAGCCGGGAACGACCTGCAGCGAAAAGCTGCCCGTCGTACTTGTTACATCTCCTTTTTGGGTCGTGGTGTCGAAGACCGTAGCTCCGATCACCGGCTGCCCGGAAGCATCCTTGACGGTACCCGATACCGTAAAGGCCTCCCCTTGCGCGCGGGTTTCGAGGGCCGCGAAAGCCAACGCCACGCACATACAAACCTTCAGCAGGTTCAAGAAGTTAGTACAAATTTTCATACGTTTTGTTTTTAAGTAGTTGGTTTCAAAAAACTCCAGCCCGACACGGGGTCCGGCCGGAGCCGGGAATTCAGATTTCCTTTTTCAACATAAGCGGTTTATAATTAGGTCTAATTGGCGTTGCTATTCCGTAAGCGACGTGTTAGGCTCCGGAGCGAGCGTGATTTTCAGACGGCCGCCGCGCACCACGTCCGCGAAAGGCAGCTGTACGCCCGTCAGGGGTTTGCCGTCGAGCTGCGCAGAACCGATATAGTAGTTCTCCGGAGCGTTGCCCGCGGTCTCGATCACGAATTCGCGGCCTTCGTAATAATCGGGATTCAGGCTGATCGTAATCTTGTCGAACAGCGGGCTGCAGAGCTGGAACGACGGATCGGGAGCCGTCAGGCCCTTCACGTCGAAGAGTCCCATCGAAGCCATGACGTACCATGCGCCCAGCTGTCCCTGATCCTCGTCCTGTCCGTAGCCGTAGCCGTGAATCTCCTCCGTACCGTAGAATTCGTTGCAGATCGTGCGCATCCACTTCTGCGAGAGCCACGGCTTGCCCGAAAAGTTGAACAGGCCCGAAATATGGAGGTTCGGCTGGTTGCCGTGGTTGTAGTAGGTATGCAGTCCCGCGAAGGCGTCGATGGTCTTGCCGCCGCCGAAGATATTTTCGCGCGAAATAAGGAACGTGCTGTCAAGCCGGTTGTTGAACTCCTCGCGGCCGACCATCTCCACCAGACGGTCGATATCGTGGGGAACATAATAGGTGTACTGTACGGCGTTGCCCTCCTGAAAGCCCACCCACGGCGCATAAGGATCGAAGTCGGCGATAAACCGGCCCTGCTCGTCGCGCGGACGCATCAGTTTGGTTTCGGGGTCGAAGAGCAGTTTCCACCCTTCGGAGAGCTTCGAAAGCCGTTCGTAATCGGCTTCATGTCCCAGCTGGCGGGCCATCTGGGCCACGGCATAGGCGCTGAACGAATATTCGAGCGTATGCGAAGCCGAGAAACCCGAACCGCGGGGCGTGGTCTGCATGTGCAGCTCCGTCGAATAGGGCGAATAGCCGCGCTCGACGAACTGCCCCACATCCAGCTTGCCGGCTCCCGCGGGACGGCCTTCGCTGCCCAGCTCGTTCTTGCGAGCGGCTTCGTAGCCGAGCGCCACGTCGAAATTGCGGATGCCGCAGTTGTAGGCCGCCGCGATGGCGAGGCCCGTAAAGTTGGTGCCCACGCCCGAAACATACTTGCTGCATGCGATGCCGTCGCCCAGCCAGCCGGCGTCCTTGTAAACCAGCAGCTGGCTCGAAATCCAGTCGGCGTAATATTCGGGATAGGCGATGCTCCACAACTGGGTCAGGTTCCAGAATCCGCCCCAAATGGCATCGGTATTATAGTGGTTATGCAACGGGTTGCCGGCGGGGTCGAGCGGAATCTGCCCGACGGTTCCGTCGTTCGCGGGATAGGCCCCGTTCACGTCGCTGGCCAGACCGCGTCCCAGCACGGCATGGAACAGCCCCGTATAGAATTTGACCCGGTCCTCCCGTTTGCCGCCCTCGACGCGGATGCGTCCGAGCGCCTCTTCCCATGCTTCGTTTGCGGCCAAGAGCGCCCCGTCGAAATCCAGATCGGCGGCTTCGGCCTGCATGTTCAGGCGGGCGTTCTCGACCGAAGTATACGACAGGCCGATCTTCACGCCGACGTCCCGACGCGCACGGGTATCGAAACGCAGGTACACGCCGGCGCCCACGCCCGTACGGCTCCGCTCACCGGCAAAAACCTCCTCGCCGCAGAAGGCGCCCCACGACGCAGGTTCGGCATCCACGACGGCGCTGAAATACATCTTCACGACGGCGCCCTTCTGATAGATGTCCACATAGACGGGTTCGGTCACCACCCAGCCCTCGATACGGCCGTCCTCGGTAAAGGTCACCGAAGCGTCGCGCGCAGGACCGCTTTCGCCCATCTTCGTGCCGATGTTGAAGATCAGGTTGGCCTCCTCCGAAGCGGGGAAGGTATAGCGGTGGAAACCGACGCGCTCGGTAGCCGTCAGTTCGGCTTTCACGCCGTAGTCTTTCAGCAGTACGGAGTAATAGCCCGGCCGGGCCACCTCGTCTTTCTTGTCGAAGCGCGAACGGTAACCCGCCTCCGGATCGTCGAGGGGACCGGGAACGGTCTGCAGCGCGCCGACGGTCGGGGCGATCACCACGCCGCCCACCTGAAATTCGTGGAAATTGGCGAAACCTTCGATCGAAGTATGGCGGGCATCGTAGCCCACGGCCTGCCAGCCGCCGGGATTTCCGAGGTGGCCGTCGGTGGTCGGCGCCAGTTTCGCCATGCCGAACGGCACCGCCGCGGGCGTGAAGAAGAACCAGCGCGAATGGGCCGTTCCGATACGGGGATCGACATAGTCGGTCAGCGGTTCGGGCGACGTGCAGGAGCTCATGCAGGCCGCCAAGGAAATCAGGGATAAAAAGAGTCTATTCATAGGTAGTTTGAGTTATTCGGTTTCGACTTTGAGCATCAGGTACTCGAAGGGCTTCATCCAGAACGAGCGGTCGTCGAACGGTGCGAGAGGCTGTTCGCGGTAGTCGCAGACGCTCACCCGGCGGGCCTTCATCCGGCCCCAGACGAATGCGGAATGCACGCTTTGATCGCCCATGTTCTGCAGACGCACGATATAGCCCGTCCCGTCCGCCGAAGGCGCGATGCCCGACACGGCGATCCGGTTGCGGCCTTCGAGCCGGAACAGCCGGCCGACAGGTTCGGGCCTGCCGCTCTCGACGGCGATCAGGGGCTGTTCGCGTTCGGCGCCGCGCTGTTTGAGTTTCAGATCGAACGGATCGCTGATCTGCAACGAATAGCGGAAGCTGGCCACGCCGCCCTGCGACGCCTTGTAGTTCGTCCGCCATGTATTGTTCATCACCCACGAATAGACCACGGGCGAAATCTGCGCCGAGGGCCACCAGCCGTAGCCGTGGCGGGGATTGAGCCGGTAATCTTCGCCCGAAGGCGTGCCCAGCTCGACGAACGGCGCGTCGAGGGTGGTCAGGCATACGGCGTGTTCCAGATCGCCGACGGCCATGCCGTTCAGCAGCGAATAGTAGTGCTTGTTGACGCCCGCGAGCTGTTCGCGTTCGGGGTGCATCTCGCTCATGGCGAGGTCCATCGTGATTTCGGGATGCGCGAAGTTGAACGGGAAGACGAAACGCACGCTTTCGTGCTCCAAAATATCCTGCTTGTCGACCGTATTGCGGATATCGACGCGGCCGAGTCCCCTGTAAACCGTCACGTCGCGCCAGAGGGCATTGCAGCCCGGAGCGTCGGAGACGATGCGCAGGGTCGCAGCGACGGGGCCGTCGTCGAGCACTTCGACGCGCGTCACCCGGTCGATGCCCCGCGGATCGGCGGCAATGCGGCCCGAATAGATATAATCGTTGAGTCCTTCGCCTGCGGCATATTCGTAATCGGCGCCCGCAGCCTTCAGCGAGCGGATCGTACCCTTCGCCGGATCGACCGCGACACGCACCAGCCCGTTGTCGAGCACGTTGCCGCCGATCATCGAAACCGGAGCTTCAAGGCTCTTCTTCGCCTTCGCGGAAGTTTTGGCCGGAACGATCCGGTAAACGGACGACGAAAGCGCGGGCTCCTCTTCGGCAAGGAAGATCCAGCCGCCGTCGTGCAGGCGCTGAACGGCGACCGGCTCTCCCGAAGGAGCGAGCAGCCGTTTGCCTGTGAGGTCGGCCGCCACGGTCACAACGTCCGTACGGGGCCAGAGGTTCGTATTGAGCACCTGAACATATCCCTCGCCGGCCGTTATGCCGGCCATCGCCTCGTCGCAGAGACGGCGCGACTGCACGTCGGCACTGTCAGCGTACATCTTCTTGCCGGCCCACAAGTCTTTCGTAAACTGCGAGTAGGGATCGGGACCGCTGGCCGACGCGCCCCACGTATGTTCGGAAAAGAGCAGCACGTTCTTCCATGCCTCGGCGAGTTCACGGGCAGGATAGTCGCTTTCGGGAGAAAGCATGCTCCAGAGAATTCCGGTACGGGTCAGACGGGCGGCGCTCTCGCGGTTCATCGCCGTTTCGCGGGCCGTCGAGGAGGCGCCGTCCTCCCACGTCGGGGTCATGTCGCCCCCGTAGGTGGGCAGGTATTCGCCGTACTGCTCTTCGAATGCCGTAAAGAATTCCTTGGTCGTCGTGATGCGGAACTGCGGCGAATCGTAACGCTCGTTCCACGCGCGGATCACGTCGGGCATCAGCTCGTCGGGAGGTCCGTTGTCGCCGTGGACCGTGTAGCGCAGGTAACAGGTGTTATAGGGAAATTCGTCGGTCTCCAGCTCCTGCAGGTAGTTCCAGATCGGCTCCACCCCGCACACCGAAAGGCGTCCGGCCAGCCAGCCGTGGAACCACGAATAGCCGCGTCCGGCCTGCCACACCAGCACCTTGTCGGTTCCCGACTGCGACAGCCAGTAGAAGGGCCGGTCGCCCCATTCGACGTGCAGGGCCGCGGCACGGTCGTTGCCGATCTTTCCGTAGAAAGGCACGTAATTGGGACCCGGCGAGTAGTACTTCACGCCGTTTTTGGACATGGCGGTGGCAAGTCCCCAGACCTGTCCGGGAACGTCGCTCATCATCGCCGTATTCACCTCCACGCCGATTTCACGGGCAAGCCGGTGCGCGTCGTCGAACATGTGCATCAGCTCCTCCTGCCGGCAGATGCCCGTCAGGATACTGCCCAGCGGGGCGTCGATGTTGATTACGCCGTCGCGTACGGCCTGAATCAGCCGTGCGGCCTTGTCGGTTCCGGCATAGGCTTCGAGATACCCGGCGATCGCCCACGTCGCTTCGGTATTCCAGCGGTAACGGGCGCCTTCGGGATAATCCTTCGTCCGCTCGGCGAGGTCCATCGCACGCTCCAGATTGCGCCACTGGAACTTCATCACGTCCATCTGACGGTGCGTGTAGCCGATGTCCTGATGCGAATGGGAGAGGAAATTGACGGTCCATTTACGGGCGGCAGGCACTTCGAAACGCTTTTCGACGGTTCCCTGACGGCTCGTCAGACGCACGACGAGCTTCGCCGTCTCCTCCATGTATCCCGCCGGGAAAAGGCCGTCGTAACGCACGACGCCGACGCCCGAAGGTGCGATTTCGGCGCTCCACGTACGGCCGCCGCATTCGAACGCGAGGTCGGCCCCGGCATATATCGGATTGTCGAAGCGCAGGGTGAATTCGCGCGACGGCCCTTCGGGCGTTTTCAGATAGCCCTGCGAAGCCGCGAATGACAGCTCCGAAACGGGAGCCAGCGTGCGTACGTCGGCGCGCTCCTTCGTATAGAAACGGATTTCGGCCAGCCCGTAATAATCGGGATTCTGGTGCATGTCGGCCGCTTCGCGCATGACGACCGGATCGTTGCGGTCGTAGTGGTTGCCCTCGCCGCCGGCAGCTGCCGTAAAACAGATATAGCGGGCTTTCAGGCCCGGTGTGTTCAGGATAAGGTCGGCCGGTTCGGGATTGCGCCCCACCGACTCCGGAATGACATGGTAGTCGAGCCGTCCGTCGGGCAGCAACTGCCACGTTTGGCCGTCGGCCGAATACTCGATATATACTTTGTTCAGCCCGCGGCGGGTGTGTTCGTTCTGGTTATGATTCCATATGCGGATCTGGTCGATTTGACGGGGGGGGAATTCTTATCGCCCACCTGACAGAGGAACCACACTACCCCTTCGCGCGTCGAGGGGCTGTAACGCACCGTTTCGGCCGAAGCCTGCGACACCCACATGCCATGCCCCAGATTGTTGGCTTCGTGCAGGTCGCCCCGCATGCCGGCGCCGTCGACCGCAGCCGTGGCGGACGAGCCCCTGAGCGTCGAACTGGCCGATGCCGTAATTTGATCGGAGGGTAACTGACGATAGATTTCGACACGCTGCGCATGCACGGCGACGGTCGTCGCCAGCGTCAGGAGCCATAAAAGGAGTAACTTCTTCATTTCTACAGGTTAGTCGTTATACGTATCCGGCGGGCCGGAAAGACATATGTCAGGTTGTTTTCACATATGTCCATACATTACCACATCGCAAATGTAAAAATATTTTCCGTATTCTGTCTGTTTCAAGCGAAAAAATTTCAAATATTTTTTCATACACTCCATACCACGCAACCAAACAAGAGACGCAAAGCACTACATTTCAATATATTAAATACAAATAAACGTATCAAGTACGCTCTGCTCCGAAAGACCGGACATGCCAGATATATTATTGTGCAAACAATAAAATACATACCGGAAACATACCGCACCCTCTGCGGCCAAAGATTCCGGCGGGAGGCTTAACGCCTTGGACACGACCGGGTTTTGCACCGACGGACAATCGGGCATGTCCGATGTCGGAAACCACAACGCCGACCGCCGTCACGCGCAAAACAGCCGTGCGGCAGCCTGTCCGACAGGGACAAAATATTCGCATTCCGAGAGCGAAGCCCGGACAACAACCGCCTTTTCCGTATATAATAATAGGTAAACACCGGGCAGGCGACTGTTTCAGACGGCAGGGAAAGCGCATATGTACCTACAATAAAAACCATAAAGCAGCGGCAAATTCAACTTTTTCGGGCAAAAAAGAGCTGAAATTTGCATTTGCACGAAAATTTTGTTTATTTTACGCCAAAATTGTATGAACATTTAATCAACCAACAAACCCAAACCATGAGAAAAACATTGTTTTCGGGAATTGCAGCATGCCTTCTCGCCACGGCGGCAACGGCTGCGGAGCAATCTCCTTCGGTTATATGGACGGTGGGACAGGCCGACCGGTCGGCGTCCGAATTCGCACTGGCTCCGGACCGCTTCCGCGACTTCCTCGCCAACGATTTCGGCTATGAAGACAAATATTTCCTCGTCGGGCACTCCGTTCCCGCCGCCGATTTCCCCTACGTCCTGCCCGGACCTGCCGACACGTGGGGCGGCACATGGCCCACGTCGGGCTGGCGCACACATCAGATCAATATCCTCTTCGGACTGAAAGAGATTCCCTCCGACGGAACCTGCACGCTCGTCGTCGATCTGCTCGATTACGCCAAAAACTTCCTACCGCTGGTCAAGGTTTCGGTCAATACGCAGGACGCCAAGTTCCAGCTCGACGCTCCGGGACTCAGCGTCGCCGACCAGCGCAAGCCCAACCAGATGGAGAAGATCGTCGATACGCTGTCGATCACGGGCAACCTCGCCAAAGCGACGCCCCGCCGGCTCGAAATCCCGATCCGTCCCGGCGTACTCAAGGCCGGCGGCAACGAGGTGACGATCACCGTGCTGGAAGGCTCGTGGATACTTTTCGACCGTGTGAGCCTCGAAGGCCCTGCCGGCACGAACGTGGAACAGCCGCAGCAGCTCTTCATCCGCAACATCGAGGCCGCTCCCTATGAACTGGCCGACGGCAAACGACGCGTCCAGCCCCTGCTGGTCGATCTCGAATGGCTCGAAGGCGCACCCGCGCTCAGCGTCGAACTCGACGACAAAGAGATACTGAACCAACGCATCGAAACGGGCCGTTACCAGCTCGAAGCCCCGATGCCGCAGGTGAAGAAAGCCAAAAAGAGCGCTTACCGGATTCTTTGCGACGGCCGTGAAATAGCACGGGGCAGCGTCGTACGCACGCCGCAAACGCTCCAGACGCCGGCCGATTACGTGGATACGCGCATCGGCACGGCCCACTCGCGCTGGATGATCGCGCCGGGACCGTGGATGCCGTTCAGCATGGTCAAGATGAGCCCCGACAACCAGAATACGGGATGGCAGGCCGGCTACCAGCCCTCGTTCGAGAATATCGGCTGTTTCAGCCATATCCACGAGTGGACGCTCGGAGGACTGGGCATCATGGCCGCAAACGGCGAGCTGAAAACCCGCGTCGGCGACGAACAGAAGCCCGACGAAGGCTACCGCTCGCGCATCGACAAACGCACCGAGCGGGCCGATATCGGCTACTACAGCGCCGACCTGACCGACTACGGCATCAAGGCCGAAGTGACGGCCACGACGCGCTGCGGCTTCGAGCGTTTCACCTTCCCCGCAGACCGCGGCACGGGCCGTATCCTGATCGAGCTGCATCCCGAAACCGAGTACGGCATCCAGCTCAAAAACGTCTCGGTGAAGCGGGTCGGAGAGCGCCGCATCGAGGGTTCGTGCCACCAGTTCTCGCCGGGCGTATGGAGCCACGACGCCGATCAGGACTACGTACTGCACTTCGTCGTCGAATTCGACCGTCCGATCCTCCGCGTGGGCAGCTGGAAGGACGACGTCGTCGCCAACGACATCCGGGAGCTCAGCAGCGGCCCCTGCAAATACGCAGGCCTGTTCGTGGAGTTCGATCCCGTGCGGAATCCCGTCGTGCAGGTTCGTTCGGGCATCTCGCTCGTCAGCGTCGAAAACGCCGCGCAGAACCTCGCCGCCGAAGTCACCGAACCGTTCGGCTGGGATTTCGAAGCCGTACGCCGGAATCAGGTGGACACATGGAACGACCTGTTCAGCCGCCTGACTGTGAAGACCAACGACCGGCTCGAAAAGGTCCGTTTCTACAACAACATGTACCGTGCGATCTGCAGCCGCAATACGTGGAGCGACGTAAACGGCCAGTGGGTTTCGACCGACGGCAAAGTGCACACCGTGGCCGATCCCTCGGAAGACGTCATGCTGGGCTGCGACGCATTCTGGAACACGTTCTGGAACCTCAACCAGTTCTGGAACCTCGTGACGCCCGAATGGAGCAACCGCTGGGTCAATTCGCAGCTGGCGATGTACGACGCCAACGGCTGGCTGGCCAAAGGCCCCGCAGGCATGAACTACATTCCCGTCATGGTCGGCGAACACGAAATTCCGCTGATCGTCAGCGCATGGCAGATGGGCATCCGCGACTTCGACGCCAAGAAAGCGCTCGAAGCCTCGGTCAAGATGCAGACCACCCCGGCGCAGAAGGTATTCAAGGGCTTCGCCGGCAACCGCGACCTGACCGCCTACATGGAACACCACTACGTCCCCTACGACAAGGGCCGCTTCTCGAATACGATGGAATACTCCTACGACGACTGGACCGTAGGCCAGCTGGCCAAGGCGCTCGGCGACGAAGAGACCTACCGCACGTTCAACGACCGCGGCTACTGGTGGCGCAACGTCATCAGCGACGAGGGATACTGCCACATGCGCGACAGCAAGGGCCAATGGCTCGAAAACTTCGATCCCTTCCGCAGCGGCGCCAACCAGCACTACGTCGAAGGCAACGCATGGCAGCTCACCTTCTTCGTGCCGCAGGACGTCCCGGCGCTGGTCGAGAAGATCGGCAAGCAGCGCTTCACCGACCGCCTGCTCTGGGGCTTCAATCAGGACGAGGCGTGGCGTTACAACGCCCCGAACGACCAGTATTGGGACCACCCCGTCGTGCAGGGCAACCAGCAGTCGATGCACTTCGCATTCCTGTTCAACTACGCCGACACGCCGTGGAACACCCAGCGCTGGAGCCGCTCGATCCTCGACCGCTACTACGGTTACGGCATCGCCAACGCCTACCTCGGCGACGAGGATCAGGGACAGATGAGCGCATGGGCGATCATGACCTCGATCGGTCTGTTCCAGACCGACGGCGGATGCCGCGTGGATCCGGTTTACGAAATCGCCAGCCCGATTTTCGAAGAAGTGACGATCGACCTCGGCGAACGTTACGGCCGCGGCAAAAAGTTTACCGTCAAGGCCCACAACGCTTCGCGCAAAAACATCTACGTGCAGAGCGCCCGCCTGAACGGCAGATAGCTCGACACGTTCCACTTCCCGGCTTCGGAGCTGCTGCAGGGCGGGGAGCTGGTTCTCGAAATGGGACCCGAACCCAACAAGAGCTGGGGTCTGAAATAACCCCGGAGATACGGACAAGAATAAAGGCGGAACTATGTTCCGCCTTTATTCGTATTGTCTACCGGCCTGCTCCGCAGTCCATAACCTCCCTACGGAACGCCCCGCCGCAAAGACCGAGTCCGACACTCCGGACCGTCTTACAGACCAACCCTGCGCCCGGTCTGTCTCTGCACCGCCGGATTCAGCCATACCGGACACCGCCCCGCCGTTGCAGCCACACTGCCGTTTCGGCCGCATCCGACACCGATCCCGCTGTCTCGGCCGCGCCGCCATTTCAGCCGCGCACCGCAGACCTGCATCCTGCCGTCTCAGTTGCGCACCGCCGGGTTCAGCCGCCGCGCCGTCAATCGTTGGTGAACTCGATCGAATAGGTAAAGCTGTCGGCCCGGTAATAGCCGATGTTGTATTCGACGGGTTTGTCGTTTACGTCGAGCACGAAGCGCTTGCGCACGAGAATCGGCGCGCCTTCGCTGATGTCGAGCTTGTCGGCCAGATCGGGACTCGCCGCACGGGCATAGATCTGCTCGCGCGAAGTCTTGACGACGATGCCGTAATTCTTCTGCAGGTTCTCATACAGCGGCATGGCCATATCCTCCTCGCCCGTCATCGGAATCGCCGGATTGAAATAGGAGATGAAATAGACGAACGGCAGTCCCGGACGTCCGCGCAAACGCTCCAGACAGAGCAGTTTCGTTCCTTCGGGAGCGTTCAGAAACGCAGCCGCCTCCTGCGAAGGGTGTTTGCGGCTGATATGCAGTTCGAAATTCTGCACCACCATTCCCTGCGCGTGCATCTCCTGCGAAAAACTCATCCAGTTGCGGGCGTTGCTCATCACGTTCTGCGGCGCAACAGTCGTGCCGTAACCCTTCTTGCGGATAAGCAACCCTTCGAAAACCAGCCGGTTGATGGCCTGCCGAAGCGTATTGCGGGATATGTTCAGTTCTTTGGAGAGTTCCACCTCATTGGGCATCAGCTTGCCTTTTTTATACTCCTCCTGCTGAATCATTGTGCGCAGCAGCTCCTCCGCCTGCTGATGCAGCGGCTGGGTAGAGTTCGGGTCGAGTCGAAGTTTCATTGCGCTATTTATTATCGTAATACGAAGTTACGAAAAGAGTGTAATTTATTGGAAATGAGCGTAGGTTAATTGCTCATGATAGTAATAGGTTACGATTTAGTTAGTTATCTACTGCATCATCCTTCTGCGCATTGCGTAACCTTCAAAGAACTCTTCGTATGCAAAAGTAACAATAAAACGGGAGAT
>OMGI01001164.1_pt1 | contig 16672 bp, 10 predicted proteins | sample 1645801 | NCBI WGS metagenome assembly OMGI01 (sample SAMN05578584, study PRJEB25193) | human gut metagenome | biome: Human Microbiome; feature: human-associated habitat; material: feces | host: Homo sapiens | place: USA:Birmingham
ACGAGATCGGGACGGGTGACTGGAGTTCAGACGTGTGCTCTTCCGATCTAAGTGGTGGTGACCGCTTTGGGTATGAAACGTGCTACTAAGGCTTTGGGGTATGCTGTAACCGAAATTAAGAGCGATGAGCTGAATTCTAATGTGGTAAATCCAGTTTCTGCTTTGCAAGGTAAAGTAGCCGGTGTTGAAATCTCGGCAGGTGATGGGGGACTTTTCGGGTCTTCCAAGATCTTGATTCGTGGTGCTTCTACATTGGGAAGTAACAACCAGCCGATTTATGTAGTGGATGGCGTCATTTTAGACAATGCAATTAAAAATGGTGATGCCGACTGGGCTGCTAATGATACCGACTGGGGTAATGAATTGAAGAACCTAAATCCGGATGATTTTGAATCGGTATCGGTTCTGAAAGGGGCTGCGGCAACAGCTCTTTATGGTTCCCGTGGTTTAAATGGTGCTGTTGTGATCACAACTAAAAGTGGTAAGGGAAAAAAAGGTTTTGGTGTTAGCTTTTCTCAAACATTCGGTATAGACCATGTATATGGAGGTCCTGATTTTCAGAACCATCGTGGTGATGGTTACATGTCAGGTTATGCAGATTATAAGTCGTCCGGTAATATGCAGGACACTAATTCGTTTTATCTGAATGGTAATGGCGACCGTTCTGTCGCATGGGGAGGTGGTGTTTCCTGGGGACCGAGATTTGATGGTAAGCCTATTGAATTTTATGATTATACTACAGTGAACTATTCTCCTTATGAGGATAATTTTGTTGATGCATATGATAATGGTTTCAATTCCAATACGAACGTTTCGGTTCAAGGTGCCAATGATACCTCTTCCTTCTATACCTCTTTATCTTATAAGTATGCTGATGGTAATACGCCGAACAATTCATTTGAACGTATTTCTTTCTTAGGTAAGGCTAGTCATAAGATATCAAAGGATGTGGAAATTGAAGCTGCTATTTCTTTTGCTAATTCTACTCCGAGACAGGGTGGAGAAACCAATTTTGGTGAAAAATTTATAGATGGTACTTTTAGCCGTATGTATGACACTCGTTATTGGAGAACCCGTTACAAAGGTGCACATGGCGGATTGGCGGATAATGCTTATAATGATGAATACGGAAATGCTCCAGGTAAAGAGGTCTGGTGGAGTGTGTATGAAAATGAATACATTCAAAAGGAAACTTCTGTACGTCCAAGCCTTAAATTGACTGCAGATTTGAACAGTTGGTTGAAATTTACAGCCGAAGGAAATTATAACTACTATTACAAACGCAATGAATCTAAAGAATTGGGTAGTGGCTATGCCAATGAGGGAGGATATTATAAGTTAGGTCAGTACACAAAGGAACAGACAAACTTGAATGCCAGTTTCTCATGGAATAAAGAGGTGAAGGATTTTAATATCAGTGGTTTCATTCGTGGAGAATATTATCATAATTTCCAACAGGAATTGCAACTCAACACCAATGGTGGTTTGGTTATCCCCGGTCAGTTCTTTATCGGCAACTCAAAGAATCCTGTAGGAACTTCCGGAAATATTTCGGGTGAAAAGACTATCTTGTCATTGGCCGGTCAGGTGGCGATGAGTTGGAAGGACCAAGTGTTCCTTGATGTGACCGGACGTAACGACTGGTCGTCTTCATTGGTGTATGCTGATAAGCATGGTAACTATTCTTATTTCTACCCTTCTGTATCAGCTTCTTGGTTGATCCATGAAACTTTCCGTGGAAAGATGCCGGAATGGATCTCGTTTGCTAAGATTCGCGGTTCTTGGGCTCAGGTTGGTAATGATACGGATGCGTATAAGATCAATACAGCTTATAGCTTGTATGGTATTGATAATTCTTATGGTTTGCAAGTACCGGACACTTATTACGCCGCTAATTTGAAGCCGGAACGTAAGAATGCTTGGGAAATAGGTCTTGACTGGCGTTTCTTGAGAAATCGTATTGGTGTGGACTTTACTTATTATAAAGAAAATACTAAAGACCAGATCATGACTATTAAGGTTCCATCAGAATCGGGGCTATCCAATCAGTTGATCAATGCTGGTAACATTCAGAACCAAGGTATTGAATTGGCAATCAATACGACTCCGATTGAAACGAAGGACTGGACTTGGGATTTGAATTTTACTTATACCAAGAATACTTCGAAAATAGTGGAACTGCATGAGAACGTAGCTAATTATATCACTTTGGTTGGTGACGCGGCTTATGGTAATTATCGTATCGCCTCTGTGGCCGAAGTGGGTGGCGAATATGGTTTGCTGAAATCTGATGCTACTCCAAATTACGACCCCAAAACCGGTCTGCCTATTTTGGAACTGGCTTCTTACAATAGCCGTCATTCTGTATATTATACGCGTTCAGGAAAAGTGGAAACTGTAGGTTCTATCCAACCGGACTTTCTGGGTTCTGTAAATTCTTCTTTGAGATATAAGAATTGGACATTGCGTGCGTCAATGGATATGCGTTTTGGTGGTATGGTGGCTATTTATGGTTCTCACTATGGTACAGCATACGGTTATCTGAAGAGTTCAATGAATGGTGTGGACGCTGAAAACGGAGGTATTACTTATACTTCCATTTGGGATGGCCTGACATACGATGACGGTATTATTCCGGAAGCTATCATGCCTGGTGGACAGACTATCAATACTCCGTCCGGTACATATACCATAGCTGAGGGGGGGGAACTTTATGCTGATTTGGTAAATCGTGGTATTGTTGACCCTCAACATGCTTCTTCGTGGAACTACTGGAACAACTCATGGGGACGTGCTGCTGTATGGAAAAATAATGATTGGTTCCATGAATTGAATTACATTGCATTGCGTGAAGTTTCTTTGAGTTACCGTATGCCAGGTAAAATTGCCGATAAAATAGGAGCATCGGGTATTAACCTGACACTGACCGGACGTAACTTGGGTTATTTGTTGAATTCTTTGCCGAACAATTTCAATCCTGAATCCCTGCGTGGTACTCAGGCCGGGCAGTTCATGATTCGTTCGGTAAGTCCATATACGGCAAGTTATACATTTACTATTAATGCAACATTCTAATAATTAGAAAAATAGATCAATATGAAATCATATAAATTACTTTTGGCAGCTCTTGCTTTCGGGTCTGCTTTGATGACTACTGGATGCCGTGATGATTTCTCGGAAATCAATCAGGATCCGTCTGCGGTAACAACAGGAAATGTTTCTTTCTTGTTTGCTGAAGCCGTTAATCGATTCGATCCTCAAGCCTATTTGGAGTATTTTTATAATGCCCCAATGAAATATTCTTGGTCTGGTATGGGAATTTCTACTGGTGGTGCCTCTGAAGGTATTTTGACTTTGAGCATTGACGGTGACCAAAGCAGACAATATCTGAATGTATTGCGTGTACTTCGTGCTATGGATAAAGAAATGGAGTCATTGGATGAAGACATGCGTGCTCAGAATCAGGGATATGTGGCTGCGGCTCATGTCTTGAGCATTTATCTGGGAATCTATGCGACAGACATGTATGGTTCCATTCCTTATGTTGAGGCTTGCCAAGCGGCATATGGTGGAACACTTACTCCAAATTTTGATAGTGTGGAAAGCCTTTATGACTTATGGCTGAATGAACTGAATACTGCAATTGCTTCTTTTACTTCGGGTGAGGTGGTTATGAAATCGGAAGAGGATGTTGTCTATGGTGGTAATACTGCTAAATGGGCCAAGTTTGCTAATTCCTTGAAATTGCGTATTGCTGTTCGCTTATTGGCACAGAATGAAAGTAAGGCCAAGCAAATTGCAGCTGATGTGGCAAGTGCTTCTTGTGGTTATATCGATGCTTTGGATGAAGATGTAAGATTTAATAAAGGTAAAGTACGTTTGACCGGTAATGAAGGGTATGTAAACGATTGTATTTATCATTGGAGTAATGGCTTTACCGGATGTGCCGGTCGTGAGACTGTTATTAACTTTATGGTAGAGAATCGGGATCCGCGTGTTCGTTTCTTTTATAAAAAGAATTCATGGAATTCCAAGATTGTACAGGGATATTATGATGCAGGTCTGGAAATACCGGAATTTATAGAGAAGAATGTTGTTTCGGAAGTAGGTGCTGACGGTAAAAAGAAGTTTGTAAAATGGGGTGGTCCGGGTGAACCGTGGGTGCGCTATTATGGCATGACCGAAGCATGGATGGCAAGTAATGATAATACAGGTAAGTATAAATGGTTCTTCCCTTCATCCTATACAAATGCTGACAAGGAATTGTACTTGCATAATAGTGAAGGAAATAATCCGACTAGTTATACCGTTTATTCCACTTTAAATCAGATGATGATTATTGGTCGTTATTACAATGCTGCCGATCAGGTTTCGGGAGCTACTTTGCCGGATGATACCTATACATTCACTACTACTGATCGTCCTTGGTATGGTATGTATATGAGTGCGGCGGAAGTTAATCTTTATCTGGCTGAGTTTGCTATGCTGAACAATCAGGAAGCACAGGCCAAGACGTATTATGACAAGGCTCTTGCTCTTTCTGTTCAATCGTATGACGCATTGGCAAAAGATAATCAAGTGGCTTATTATAGTAATGTGCAAGGTTGTTTTGGTTATGATCCCAATGAAGGAGCCATTGACTTGAAAGATGGAGAAATTGAGGCTATGATGAGTAGTGAAAAATATGCTTTCACCGGTACGGCAGCTGAGAAACTGGAGAAAATCTATCTGCAGGAAATGCTTCATTTTACATTGTATCCTAATGAAGTGTATATTACAGCTCGTCGCTCCGGATATCCGAGCTATCATTCAACTATCTTGCCGCGTATAGACTATGCAGAAGTGCCGGCAACCAGCATACCGCGTCGTTTCCCGACAGGAGCAGTTACTGATGATGATATTGCTGGTGATATAAAGAAGGCGGCTTATGCAGAACAAGGGTTGACTATTACATCTTCTGGTATGTATAATTCTGTGCTTGCTACAGAACGTTTGTGGGCTGACAGGAATGCTCCGGTATGGGGCGCAGGTCGGTAACATGGGCGGATCTTCACTGTTTTTTTGAATAAAGGGGAGACAGAGAGATTTCTCTCTGTCTCCCCCTTTATTTCTTATATTAATTAAGGTAAACTCCAATGAAAGCGTTTCTAACTTTTTTCATCTTATATTTTTTTTCTTTGTCTGTTTCTGCGCAGCAGTTTAAACGGATATTTCTCTTTAATGATTTTGTTCAGGCCCAGATTAAATTTCGTAATCATTCTGTTTCTGTCGTTTCACTTAACTATGATGCTTCAAACAAAACAATGCTTTTTCGACAGGGAGAGGAAATGATGGAGATGACAAATCCTGCTCAAGTTGATACGGTCATAATAGGAAAACGTAAATTTGTTCCGGTGGGCAGAGGATTTTATGAAGTCGTATGTAGGAAAGAGGGAGTTGTTTACATTGACTGGTTGTTGAAAGATGTGAATATAGGTTCCAAAGGAGCACTGGGAACAGTGACACAAGGAAGTGTTAAGAACTTGCAGATGAGTGATCTGGGATTGAATGGAACTGAGATGTATACCCCTTATGAACGTCAGAAGATAGGAAGTACGGAAGTATATCGCCGGAAAAATGATAATACGTATTATATAAAGGTAGAAGGGAAATTGGAAAAAGTGAAATCTTTGAAACATTTGGAAAAGATATTTATTGGGCATAAAGACGAGATCAGAAAATTTGCCAAAGACCATAAAATAGATATGAAAGACATTCTGGATGTATTTTCCATTTTAGATTATTGTATGGAATTGGAACAATGAAATTGTGATAGGAGAATGTATCTTTTCTGTAAATCACCGGTTTGTAAGTTGGTGAATTATTTGAATAAAGCTAAAATGAATATTGTTTAGTTAATCTTTTGTTTTAATTTTAAAGCGGATTTAGTATCCATTATTACATGTTTGTATTGTTGAAACCTGCCGGGGTAGCAAAATGATTTATTTTATAAAATATTGTATTTGAACAAATTATTTATGAAAAACCTGAAGAAACTACTAGGATGTGTGGCTTTGGTCACTTTCTCAATGAGCTTGAGTGCTCAGGAACAGGTGCAGGGATTTGTGCACCAACAATCCAAGGCTACGGATTATGTGTGGCCTACTGATCAACAAGTATTGGATAAACTGGCTAAATGGCAAGATCAAAAATTTGGAGTGTTGTTTCACTGGGGCTTGTACTCTGTGCCGGGCATTGTAGAGTCATGGTCCATTTGTTCGGAAGATGTGGATTGGATAAGCCGTAAGGGAAATTTGCCTTATGATGAATATAAAAAATGGTATTGGGGCTTGAAAGATTCATTGAATCCTGTGAATTTTAATCCGGAACAGTGGGCGGAAGTGATGCAGGATGCAGGTATTAAATACATGATTTTCACAACTAAGCATCACGATGGTTTTTGCACTTTCGATTCTAAATACACTGATTTTTCTATAGCTAATGGTCCGTTCAAAAATAACCCGCGTAAGGATGTGGCGTTTCATGTGTTTGATGTTTTCCGCAAGAAGGGTTTTATGATGGGATGTTATTTTTCCAAGCCAGACTGGCATTGTGAATGGTTCTGGAATCCTTATTTTGCTACTGCCAACCGTCGTATTAACTACAAAAAAGAGAACCATCCGGATTGGTGGAAGAATTATCAGACCTTCACACAAAACCAACTGGATGAGTTGATGACTCGTTATGGCAGTTTTGATATTTTGTGGTTGGACGGAGGTTGGGTAACTGGTGATGATATCAATCTGGATGGCATTTTAGAGAAGGCTCGCAAACAACATCCCGGTTTGATTTCGGTAGACCGTAGCATTCGTGGCAAGAATGAGAACTATCAGACCCCAGAACGCGGCATTCCTGAAACACAGCTGGACTATCCGTGGGAAAGTTGCATCACGCTGAGCAATGACTGGGGATGGGTTCCCAATGCACCGTTTAAGTCACCTCAAAAGGTGATTAATATCTTAAGCGAGATTACGGCTAAAGGTGGATGCTTATTGTTGGGAGTAGGACCTACAGCGGATGGAGTTATTGAGGAAGAAGTGACAAAACGTCTGCATGAAGTAGGAAAGTGGCTGCGTTTCAATGGAAAAGCTATTTATAATACCCGTATAACTCCGGTGTATCGGGATGGTAATGTATGGTTTACTGCTGATAAGGATGGAAAGACCTTATATGCTATTTATGCGTTGCCCGAAGGCGAGAAGTTGCCGGAGGTCATTGAATGGAAGGGCAATTTGCCCAAAGGGAACATGAAGTTGTTGAAGGGGAATAAGCGTGTGAAATATGTTTTGAAAGGCGATAAAGTGGAGGTTACCTTGCCTAAGGGAATAGAGAATGAACCGATAGCGTTATCGTTTGTTTTAAAGAAATAATGATTATGGTAAGAAGGAAGAAGTTATTGTCGGGAGTGCTTCTCCTGTCCGGTATGTTATGCACCGGACGGGTTATGGCACAGCAATGGCTCTATAAACAGGCAGCTGTTCCTATAGAATATAGAGTGAAGGACTTGTTGGGGCGGATGACCATTGAAGAGAAGGTGGGGCAGTTATGTTGTCCGTTGGGTTGGGAAATGTACACCAAAACGGGAAAGAATGAAGTGACGGTATCCGAATTGTATAAAAAGAAGATGGCAGAGGCACCTGTAGGCTCATTTTGGGCTGTACTTCGCGCGGATCCGTGGACACAAAAGACATTGGAAACCGGACTAAGTCCTGAGTTGTCGGCAAAAGCATTGAATGCACTTCAAAAATATGCTGTGGAAGAAACGAGGCTGGGTATTCCGGTTTTGTTTGCCGAGGAGTGCCCACATGGACACATGGCTATCGGAACTACCGTATTTCCCACAGCTTTGTCGGCTGCCAGTACCTGGAACGAGGGGCTGATGTTGAAAATGGGGGAAGCTATTGCCCTGGAAGCCCGTTTGCAAGGGGCGAACATTGGTTATGGTCCGGTGCTGGATGTTGCTCGCGAGCCGCGTTGGTCACGCATGGAGGAAACCTTTGGGGAAGACCCAGTGCTGACTACCATCATGGGAGTGGCTATGATGAAGGGAATGCAAGGTAAAGTGCAGAATGACGGGAAGCATCTGTATGCCACATTGAAGCATTTTGCGGCATACGGTGTACCCGAATCCGGACATAACGGATCTCGTGCCAATTGTGGTATGCGCCAGTTGCTTTCTGAATACTTGCCTCCTTTCAGGAAAGCGGTGAAGGAGGGAGCAGGTACCCTTATGACTTCTTACAATGCGATAGACGGAGTGCCTTGCACTGCCAACAAGGAATTGCTGACTGATGTGTTGCGCAATCAATGGGGATTCAAAGGGTTTGTCTATTCGGACTTGATCAGTATAGAAGGTATTGTGGGTATGCGTGCCGCCAAGGACAACAAGGAGGCGGCAGTGAAAGCACTGAAAGCCGGTCTGGATATGGATTTGGGTGGAAATGCTTTTGGAAAAAATTTGAAGAAGGCATACGAAGAAGGCTTGATTACCATGGCCGATCTGGACAGGGCGGTCGGTAATGTACTTCGTTTGAAGTTTCAGATGGGCTTGTTCGAGAATCCGTATGTGTCGCCCGAATTGGCAAAGAAGCTGGTTCACTCTAAAGAACACAAGGAACTGGCACGGCAAGTAGCTCGTGAAGGGGTAGTGCTGTTGAAGAATGAGGGAGTGTTGCCATTGAGCAAGCATATCGGACATTTGGCGGTCATCGGCCCTAATGCGGATGAAATGTACAACCAGTTGGGCGATTATACCGCTCCCCAAGTTCGTGAAGAGGTGGCTACTGTGCTGGACGGCATACGTGCAGCTGTATCGGAAAGCACTCGGGTAACTTATGTAAAGGGATGTGCGGTGCGCGATACGACTGCTACTGATATTCCCGCTGCTGTGGCAGCCGCACAGAAAGCAGATGCGGTAGTGCTGGTAGTGGGCGGTTCCAGTGCCCGTGATTTTAAGACGAAATACATCAGTACCGGTGCTGCTACCGTTTCCGAAGATGCAAAGACATTGCCCGATATGGATTGCGGAGAAGGGTTCGACCGTAGTTCTTTACGTTTGCTGGGTGATCAGGAGAAGCTGATTAGTGCCGTGGCGTCTACGGGAAAGCCTTTGGTGGTTGTGTATATTCAGGGGCGTACCATGAATATGAATCTGGCGGCGGAGAAAGCACAGGCTTTGCTGACTGCTTGGTATCCAGGTGAACAGGGAGGAATGGGAATTGCCGACATTTTGTTTGGCGATTACAGTCCGGCGGGACGTCTGCCGGTGTCTGTTCCGCGCAGTGAAGGACAATTGCCTGTTTTCTATTCACAAGGTACGCAGCGCGATTATGTGGAAAGCAAAGGTACACCGCTTTATGCTTTTGGGTATGGTTTGAGTTACACCCGGTTCACTTATAGTGGTTTGGAACTCCAAAAAGGCACGGAGATGGAAACTTTGCAGACAGTTGCTTGTACGGTGACCAATACGGGTAATCGTGATGGCGAGGAAGTGGTGCAACTTTATATTGGCGACAAGGTGGCTTCTGTTTCACAACCTCCTTTGTTGCTGAAGGCCTTTCAGCGTATTTTCTTGAAGAAAGGAGAGAGCCGGCAAGTGATTTTCCATTTGAAGAAAGATGATTTGGGCATCTATGATTCGGAGATGAATTATGTGGTGGAGCCGGGAGAGTTTAAAGTGATGGTAGGTGCGGCTTCCAATGATATCCGGCTGGAAGGAGAGTTTGTGTTATAGAGATAGAATCGGATGAACCCATCCGGATGCTTTGTGATGTATTTTCATGCGAATGACGCAGATAACAAGGATAAACTAAAGGTAAATCCGTGTCATCTGCGTCATCTATATGAAAAGGTATCTTATTTCATCTTATAAATCAGCGTTCCTCCTTTCAGGATATCTTCATGAGAAATATAATTCTTTGCATAAGGTTCTCCATTCAGGGTGATGCTGTCAATATACTTGTGTTCCTTTGATAATCCTTCGGCAATAATGGTGAAAGTCTTTCCGTCTGCCAGGTGCAATACGAATTCTGGCATCTGCGGAGCACCGAATACATAATTGCCGCTTACCGGATCCACCGGATAGAATCCCATAGCCGAGAACATATACCATGCTGACATCTGTCCGCAATCATCATTGCCGCACAGTCCATCGGGTTCGGGGCGATATTGAGTATTAAAGATTTCGCGGATCAGTTCCTGGGTACGTTCGGGACGGCCTGCCAGCGTATATAAATAGGTAATGTGATGGCTTGGTTCATTGCCATGTGCATATTGACCGATCAGACCGGTCACATCCGCTTGGGTGGTTTCCAGTTTCAGGGTGAATAATGAATCCAGTTTGGTCAGGAATGGTTGTTCCCCGCCAAATAACCCGATCAATCCCGGTACATCGTGTTGTACGTGCCAAGTGTACTGCCATGCGTTTCCTTCGGTATAGTCACCTCCCACGCTTTCCGAGTGTCCTACCTGACTGGGATTGAACGGAGATTTCCAAGTTCCGTCTGCTTTTCGCGGACGCATGAACTGGGTTTTCGTATCAAACAGATTCTTATAGAAGTCGGCACGTTTGGCAAAATAAGCTGCGTCTTCTTCTTTGCCCATTCGTTTGGCCATGTCGGCGGCGGCATAGTCGTCATAAACCGACTCCAATGTGGAAGATACGGATTCTGTCTGAATCAAGTCGGTGGGCAGATAGCCATATTTCATATAAGTTTCCCAGTCGGATTTCAACTTGTGAGATGTTGTCTGGGTCTTTTTAATAGCATTGAAAGCTCGTTCGGCGTCAAAACCGCGGAAACCTTTGCGATAGGCTTCGGCTACTACGGATACTCCATGGTTGCCCACCATGCAATAATTTTCTTTTCCCCAAAGTCCCCAGATAGGCAGGAAGCCCTGTACTTCAGCCTGTTCTACCAATGAATTGACGAATCCGTCTACTTTTTCAGGAACCATTAAGGTGTAAAACGGATGGGCGGCGCGATAAGTGTCCCATAAGGAGAAAGTGGAATAAAAAGCTCCGTTACCGGCTTTAACGATGGAATCGGCTGCATTACGGTACCATCCGTCTACGTCCGAGATTTGGTTGGGCTGTATCAGGGCATGGTAGAAGCTGGTATAGAAGTTGGTCTTCTCGTCATCCGTACCGGTTACTTCAATGCGGCTCAGATAATTGTTCCATTCGTTGTGGGCTGCTTGCTTCACTCCTTCAAAATTCCAGTCGGCTATTTCCGCTTCCATATTCTTCTTGGCTCCATCCACGCCGGTGGTGGACATGGCTACTTTCATCAGCAGTTCCTCTCCCGGCTTCATGTCAAAAGTAGCGATGATGCGTTTCCCTTTTTCAGTTTCGGCCATGGGCAGATACAGGGTATCTATGACGGGACGATTGAACTTCATAACAAAAAAGTAATCCTGGTTCACCCATACGCTGTTGCGTACATGTCCGGTCAAGGTTTGTGCATCTTCCCAATTGGTTTCGCAACTTTGTACTTGCGAATGGTATTGGTTTTCGTTCCACGCAGGTCCGTGCTGAAGGTCAATCAATACAGATGCCGAGTCGGCGTTATGATAGGTATAACGGTGCAGGGCGGCATGGGGAGAGGCGGTCAGTTCGGCCTTCACGCCGGGGTCGGTCAGCTCTACGGTGTAGTATCCGGGAGTCGCTGCTTCCTTGTCTTTGGGGAAGTGGCTGCGATAAGCGTCCCAGGCACGGGCGCGTGTTCCGGTAACCGGCATCACCAGGATGTCTCCCAGGTCCATACACCCTGTTCCATTAAGGTGTGTCTGGGTAAATCCCCATATCAGGGAGTCGGTGTACACATATTCCGAGCAATATCTCCAGCCGACAGCTCCGGTTACGGGGCTTGTCTGGATCATGCCGAAAGGACGGCAGGCACCGGGAAAGGTATGTCCGTTGTCTGCTGCTCCGATGAACGTGTTAACATACTGCGTGTAGTCAGTTTCGCCTGTCTTCTGCTGTGTTGTGGAACAGCCGAAGAGCGAGCCTGCCAATACAAATGCGCAAAGGATAGAATTGGTTTTCTTCATAGATTCGCAATTAATAAATATTTTGCGTAAAGATAAAGAGTTTTCTGGAAAAATGGGTCAAGAAATCAAAACAAGAAACGAATTAATAAGAAGTAAATGAATATCTTTGCATCTCTTAAATTAATAAACGACATGAAAAACCTTAGTTTGGGATCTCTCATGAGGATACTCTCTGCATTCATTTTCCTTTTATCGAACCTTCTTTAGATTAATCCGAAATGTTTCAACGCATTGGCTATTCCGTCTTCATCTACGGAGGTGGTCACATAGTCGGCCACAGCTTTTACATGAGGTTCGGCGTTTCCCATAGCTATCCCTGTGGCTACGTGTTTCAGCATGGGAATATCATTGCCGCCGTCACCGAAAGCCATGGTGTCTTTCAGGTCAATGTCAAAATATGCCAGCACCTTGTCTATTCCCGTACTTTTACTGTTTCCCCGTGCAATGATGTCGGCAAACAATGGATACCAGCGCATTGGCTCGCAATGGGTCAGCACTTTGCCGAATATATCTGTTTCTTTTTCCTCTTCGGCCGTAAAGTACCCCATTATTTGCAGGATGTCTTTTCCACGGGCTTCTTCTATGGAGGCGACAGGGGGAACAGGAATTTCAATCAGATCGGAAACAGCCTGTACTCTGTCATTCACCTCAGTGACGAACATTTCATTGCCGTATGCAAAAACGAAAGGTACCGGATGGCTCTGTTGGAAAGTGATAAGCCGTTCAATGTCTTCTTGCGGGATGCAACCTTTATAAATGGGCCGGTGGCCGGCGGTAAAGCAATAGCTTCCGTTTACGGTGATATACCCGTCAAACTCTAAGTCACCCAGGTTGTTTATTAAACATTGTGGGCGTCCGGTAGCAATAAAGATTTTAATGCCTTTATCACGGAGTGTCTTTAATGCTTCTTGGGTCGAAGCAGGAATCTTATGTGTTTCAAAAGAAACCAGTGTACCGTCAATATCGAAAAAAATAGCTTTAACCATACGTTTGCCTATTGAATATTATCGTTATATATTTTCATTTTGCAAAGATGAGAATTAAAATACATGCACACAAATACGATAAAGGTTAATTTTTGGCTTATTTGACTTTACAGATTGATTTTAATATCTATATTTGTGTTTCTAAAATAACAAGAGAAATGGCAGTTCAGTTTACAAGAATAGCAGTAAAGATCGGTAGTAATGTGTTGGCGCGTAAAGACGGTACGCTGGATGTGACGCGTATGTCGGCATTGGTAGACCAGGTGGCGGAATTGCGCAAAGCCGGGGTGGAAGTCATTCTGATTTCATCCGGGGCGGTAGCTTCGGGACGCAGCGAGATCAAGCCTTCCAAGAAATTGGATAGCGTGGAGCAAAGGCAGCTTTTCTCGGCGGTGGGCCAGGCAAAACTGATCAACCGGTACTATGAGCTGTTTCGCGAACACGGTATTCCCGTCGGGCAGGTGCTGACTACGAAAGAAAGTTTCGGCACGCGCCGTCATTACCTGAACCAGCGCAACTGCATGATGGTGATGCTGGAGAACGGTGTCATACCTATCGTAAATGAGAATGATACCATTTCGGTCACTGAACTGATGTTTACAGACAATGACGAGCTTTCGGGAATGATCGCTTCCATGATGGATATGCAGGCGTTAATCATACTGAGCAATATTGACGGCATATACAATGGTTCTCCTTCTAACCCCGGTACGCAGGTGATACGGGAGGTGGAGCAGGGAAAGGATCTTTCGGACTATATACAGACGGAGAAATCGGGATTCGGCCGGGGCGGCATGCTGACCAAGACTACCATTGCCCGCAAGGTGGCCGATGAGGGCATTACCGTCATTATAGCCAACGGCAAGAAAGACCATATTCTGGTCGATTTGCTGCAACATCCGGCAGAGACGGTTTGTACGCGCTTTATTCCGGCAGAAGGCGGAGTATCCAGCGTGAAAAAGTGGATTGCCCATAGCGAAGGCTTTGCGAAAGGCGAGCTGCATTTGAACGAACAGGCCGTGAAAGTGTTGAAAGGACAGAAGGCGGTAAGCCTGCTTCCTGTGGGAGTGGTCCGCATAGAAGGGGAATTTGAAAAAGATGATATAGTGAAAATCATAGACCACCGGGGCAGGCAGATAGGAGTGGGACGCATCGGATTCGATTCGGCAGAAGCGCGTGCATTGCAGGGGAAACATGGACAGAAACCTATGGTACACTATGATTATTTGTATTTGGACTGATGCGGTGTGGTAATGATTTAGATAAAATGAAGTGACTATGGAACAGATAAAAGATATTTTTAAACAGGTGCGGCAGGCAAAAGGATCTCTTGCTTTCTGCAAGGAGGAGATCATCAATGACACTTTGTATGCATTGGCCGACAGGGTGGAGGCTGCTACGGATCGGATTCTGGAAGAGAACGCCAAAGATTTGGCGGCGATGGATCCCTTAAATCCCAAATATGACCGTTTGAAACTGACGGCGGAACGTATTCGCGCTATAGCTGGAGGCATACGGCAAGTAGCCACGTTGCCTTCTCCGTCGGGGAGAATACTGAATGAGACTGTGCGTCCCAATGGCATGAAGCTGACCAAGGTAAGTGTGCCTTTTGGGGTGATAGGCATTATTTATGAAGCTCGTCCTAATGTGACTTTGGATGTGTTTGCACTTTGTTTCAAGTCAGGCAACGCTTGTATATTAAAAGGGGGAAGCGATGCCGATTTCTCCAACCGTATTCTGGTGGAGATTATCCGGAATACATTGCTGGATGTAGCCCACTTGTCTCCTTATCTGGTGGCATTGTTGCCGGCAGGACATGATTCGGCCGACGCGCTGCTCCATGCCCGCGGCTATGTGGATCTGATTATCCCCCGCGGCGGCAAGGGGCTGATAGACTATGTGCGGCAGAACGCCACGATTCCCGTTATCGAGACAGGAGCCGGTGTGTGTCACGTTTATTTTGACAAGGAGGGTGATGTGGCGAAAGGAGCCGCCATTATCCGCAACGCCAAGACACGCCGTGTCAGCGTGTGCAATGCCTTGGACTGTCTGATTATAGATGTGAACCGGCTGACCGACCTTTCCACTCTTTGTAGCGGCTTGCAGCAGGACAACGTGGAAATCTATGCCGATGACTTGTGTTACAATTATCTGAAGACTTCTTACCCTTCCCACTTGCTGAAACATGCTTCTACGGATACTTTCGGAACAGAGTTTCTGGACTACAAAATGGCAGTGACGGCGACTATGACCATACAGGCGGCTGTGGCCCACATTTCTATCTATGGTTCGGGACATAGTGAATGTATTGTGACGGAGAATGACCGGGCGGCCGATTATTTTATGAAAATGGTGGATGCGGCTTGTGTCTATGTGAATGTGCCTACTTCGTTCACCGATGGAGGTGAGTTCGGACTGGGAGCGGAAATAGGTATCAGCACGCAGAAGCTTCACGCCCGTGGTCCGATGGGACTGGAGGAACTGAACACATACAAGTGGATTATTCAGGGGGATGGACAAATAAGACAATAATACTATAAATGAAAAAATTATGAGATACTTTACAAACGTACACGATTTGGGCGACTTGAAGAGTGCCCTTGCCGAAGCTTTCGAAATCAAGAAAGACCGCTACAAATATGAAACCCTGGGAAAGCATAAGACTTGCCTGCTGATTTTCTTCAACAACAGTCTGCGTACCCGTTTGAGCACCCAGAAGGCAGCCCGTAACTTGGGCATGGATGTGATTGTGCTTGATGTGAACCAAGGTGCATGGAAGCTGGAAACTGAGCGCGGTGTCATTATGGATGGCGACAAGAGTGAACATTTACTGGAGGCTATTCCGGTGATGGCTTCTTATTGTGATATCATCGGTGTGCGTTCGTTCGCTCATTTTGAGAACCGCGAGGATGATTATACCGAAAAGATTCTGAATCAGTTCATCAAGTATTCCGGCAAGCCTGTATTCTCCATGGAAGCCGCTACCGGTCATCCGTTGCAGGCTTTCGCCGACCTGATTACCATCGAGGAGTATAAGAAGAAAGACCGTCCCAAGGTGGTCTTGACTTGGGCGCCGCATCCGCGTGCATTGCCTCAGGCCGTTCCCAACTCGTTTGCCGACTGGATGAACGAGGCCGATGTGGATTTTGTCATCACTCATCCCGAAGGCTATGAGCTGGACCCGAAGTTTGTCCGTGGTGCGAAGGTGGAATACAACCAGATGAAAGCCTTTGAAGGGGCTGACTTTATCTATGCCAAGAACTGGGCATGTCCCGGTGTCACCCGTCCTGCCGACTATGGAAAGATCCTGAGCAAGGATATGAACTGGACGGTAGATGCGGCGCACATGGCAGTGACAAACGATGCTTTCTTTATGCATTGTCTGCCGGTGAGAAGAAACATGATTGTGACCGATGAGGTGATTGAAGCGCCTACTTCGTTGGTTATTCCTGAAGCGGCCAACCGGGAAATTTCTGCTACAGTTGTTTTAAAAAGAATGCTGGAAGGGTTGGAATAACCGGCAGTCGGAATGACGTATTCTTCCGTAAGCATTCGGCCTCGTGCGTGTTTCTCTCCAAGTTATAATAAAGTCAAAAGCC
>OMGI01001191.1_pt1 | contig 16454 bp, 10 predicted proteins | sample 1645801 | NCBI WGS metagenome assembly OMGI01 (sample SAMN05578584, study PRJEB25193) | human gut metagenome | biome: Human Microbiome; feature: human-associated habitat; material: feces | host: Homo sapiens | place: USA:Birmingham
AGGCATACCTACACGACAAACCTCTTATCCAACGGGGCTCAGCCTAAGGATGTGCAGGAACTGTTAGGACACTCAGACGTGAGTACCACCATGAATGTCTATGCCCATGCTACAAGGGAAGCAAAGCGGACTTCCGCAAGACTTCTTGATAAAGTGGCAGGCAATGATTAAACAACTATTGACATTTTGTTACTGGAGTAGTGGAAAATACTTCAATGTAAGCAGATTTTAACACACTTTCAGATGGAAGAATCGCATGAATATAGCGAAAGAGTAAGAAAAAGCGACCGGCACATGGGGATTGGCCCGCCCGGCAGAGGTGCTCCCGAAAGAGCGACTAGCGCAGTACCTTAGCTGCGTAGCGTTAGCTCGTCGGGAGCACCTCTGCCGGGCGGGCCAATATTATTAATTATTGTGCAGCATCAGGAGCCACATACGAGTATGCATTGGACATCTTTGCAGCATTGTTTGTCAGAGTGACAGCCTCTCTGTAGTAGGCAACAACAGGAGTGCCCTTATCCACAGCATTGAACAGCTGCTCTGCAAAAGCAGGAGGCACATTGATACATCCGTGTGAGCCCGAGGTTTTGTAAATGGTTCCTCCGAAGGTATCACGCCAGCTGGCATCATGGATACCTATATTGTAGGCAAACGGCATGAAATAGCTGACAGGAGAAGAGTATCCCTCGCCGACAAGAGTAGCATTTCTCTGCTTGTAAACAATCTTGTATACACCATCTACTGAGCCATTTTGACGGGCGAGATTACCTGATACGAAATCAGACTCCATCTGGAGAGCACCATCCTTGTAATACCACATGTGCTGCTTTGTGTAGTCAATCTCTATGTATGTATTACCTATGTCGTCAGCACCGCGGTGAAGAGCAGTCTGCTCGTAAACAGGCTCTCTTTCTACAGGCTTGCCTCCCTCTAAATCTGAAAGGAGCTGGGCTTTCTCATTTTTCTTGCTGACTACCCATCCGTAGTCTCCACCACCTATTTCAATAGTGTCACCGGACGATGTCTTGAATGAGCGTTTGCGGCCGAAGGTATTGTACTTGGAAGCAAGCTGCTGGACATATTTAGTGACCTTGGCATCATCTATGCTCACGCTGCCATCATCTGAGATGCTTAGCATATCAAGGATTTTGGCTGAGTCAAGCTTCTCGTCGGCACCTTCAATTTTGTAAGTGATGGTTGAAGCAGTGTATTTGTCGAGGGCTTCTTTTTCATTTTTGATTGTATCACTGTTTTTTGTGATTTTTGGAGCTTCATAACAGTCATCACTTAAGGCAAGTTTTGGAAGCTCGTTGTCCAGGGCGTCCTTTACCTCGGTAAGGATGCTGTCATATATCGGCTTGCAGCCTTTTTTCTCTTCAATCACATCGTATTCGCCGTCTTTTATCTCGATATGGGCATCCTCCGGATTTTCAATGTAGTCATCACTGAAAATATCAAGAGCCTTGAGCTTTTCCGCCAAAGCGGCATCGTCATATTTGGATGAACCCTTTAGAGTATAGTTTTGAGCTTTGAAAAGACTGACAGGCCATGTAAAAGCATTCTGACTTTTTAGGATTTGCTCCTCGTCACCGTTTGAGACATATTCATAGGAAAAATCAGGTCCCTTAAGTGAAAAGCTGTTGCCTTTTCTATCAGTGATTGTGAGCAGATAGTCGCGGCTTAGGGCTGTATTTTTTTCTAATGCTTCTTTTAAGGTTTTCCCTGCGTATTTTACAGAGTTAATCTTTGTGTTGAACAGATAGTGGCTGCTAAAATAAAAGGCAAAGCCAAGATAAACAGCCGAAAGCACACCAAGCACAACGGCGCAGGTTATAAGCACTTTTTTCTTCATGTAAATCGACCTCCTTGGAGATATGCTGTTGCTGCCCACACCGGGGTGTAGGCGGCAGCTAAAATCAGTTACATTTGTGAAGATGTGACACATCCATATAGTCAGGCAGACCATTCTTGTAGACTACAGCGGTTTCTCCCTGAATAAGTGGCTTTAAGTATTCGATAAGCTCAGGCTTCACATCATTGCCAGCATCATTGATCCACTCTCTTGGCACAGACTTGGCCTCGTTTGCGATATCCTTGATAGCAGAATATGTGTATTCCACCTGATAAGGATTATTTGAGATGCGCTTTAAGCATACCATTGATGCGGTCACACCCTCTGCTGCAATAGTGACACCCTTTTTACCCTGAGCAAAAGATTCCTCGATATCGGTTAATGATGCAAGATGTGAGGCACAGCGCTGGAGCACATTTACCTCTACAGAGCGCACCTTGACACCGATGTTTTCCTTTACGATGAACTCAAGAGCTTTTCCGGCACCGCTTAGCTGCTGGTGTCCGAACTGGTCACATGCGGCATTTGATGATGTAATGTATGAGCCGTCTGCGTCATGTATTCCTTCAGATACGGCAACTATTACATTGTTAGTGTGCGTAAGGGCTTCTTTTATATCGGCAACAAATTTGTCCTTGTCAAAATCCACCTCAGGCAGATATATGAACTGAGGCGCTGTATTGTACTCATTACGTGCGAGAGCGGAAGCGGCAGTGAGCCATCCTGCGTCACGTCCCATGATTTCAACGATTGTCACACTCTTAACAGCATAGATAAAGGTATCATGGGCTATCTCAAGCATGCTTGATGCGATATATTTGGCGGCAGAGCCAAATCCCGGAGTATGGTCTGTCATGCACAGATCATTGTCGATGGTTTTTGGAATCCCTATAATTTTCACATCACTGTTGATTTTTTTTGCATAATCGGATAACTTTAATACGGTATCCATCGAATCATTTCCACCGATGTAAAAGAAAGCCTTTATAGAAAGCTTATCGAACTGGTGGAAGATGTATACATATGGTGAATCATCATCCTTGTAATCAGGGAGCTTGTGGCGGCATGAGCCAAGATACATGGCAGGTGTGGTCTTAAGCTTTTCAAGATTAGCATCATCTGCAAAAATATCTGACAGATTGAGATAATTCTCATTTAATATGCCGAGTATTCCGTTTACGGCGCCATAGCAGATATCGTATTTCTCAGAGCTTTTTACTCCTGCGATGACTCCTGCAAGGCTTGCGTTGATTGCAACAGTTGGGCCGCCTGACTGGGCGACGATACAGTTTGACTGATTCATTGTAATCTCCTTATTGTGTATTTTAACTATTCTCTTCTGTAAGAATAGTTATGATATAATTTGAAAATGACTACTGAAGGCGCATGGCATATGCACCGCATAATCATATAGATTGTAGTATCAAACATTATTTTTAGCAAGGGTTAAAATGAAAAATATGAATAAATACGAGAATTGCTTATTGTGTCCCAGAAAATGTGGCATAAACAGAAGCACCGGACAAACAGGTGTATGTGGCGTTTCATCTGAAATAAAGGTGGCGCGAGCAGCGCTTCATTACTGGGAGGAGCCGTGCATATCAGGAAAAAGAGGAAGCGGGGCAGTTTTTTTCTCAGGCTGCAGCCTGCACTGCGTGTTCTGCCAGAACAGGGAGATCTCTGACGGAAAAGCGGGAAAGCTAATCAGTAAAGAGAGGCTGAGTGATATCTTTATGGAACTTGCTGACAAAGGCGCAAATAATATCAATCTGGTCACACCGGGGCAGTATATCCCTGATATAGTGTGGGCGGTAAACGATGCAAAAAGCCGCGGCATGAAGCTTCCTATTATATACAATACGAGCGGATATGAAAATGTGACAGAGCTAAAGCTGCTTGAGGGTATAGTGGATGTGTATCTTCCGGATTTTAAATATATGGACAGTACGCTTTCGGCAAGGTATTCAAGGGCAAAAGATTATCCGTCTGTCGCAAAGCAGGCGCTTTCAGAGATGGTCAGGCAGCAGCCGGATGTCGTGATTGACGATGCGACAGGACTCATACAAAAGGGAGTTATTGTGCGACAGCTTCTACTGCCGGGACATGTGAATGATGCAAAGGCTGTACTTAAGTACCTGTATGATACATATCATGATCACGTATATATAAGCATGATGAGCCAGTTTACGCCGATTGCACTAAAGGATTATCCTGAGATAAACCGCACAGTGACAAGGAGAGAGTATGAAAGGCTTGTTGACTATGCCCTCGAAATAGGAATCACGAATGCATTTATACAGGAGGGTGACGTGGCAAAGGACAGCTTCATTCCGGCATTTGACTGTGAGGGAGTATAATATTTACCGTTTTTCTTAATAAAATAGTAAGAATTGGCAGGCAAAAATGACTGGATTTTGTGACGCCGGTGTAGTACTATGGTTATGTGATATTTTTTAGCTGTGAAGGTACTGAACAGTTACGATATTTTGTTATTACTCACATCCCGGTGTGACAGACGATAATGTTTTTAATCACACAGGATACATCATTCAATAGAGGATACAGTGATGAAAAATATAGAAGAACAGCAGATAATAATTGAATGTCCGAATACTATCTTTCATCTATACATTGACAGTGAGGATGAGCTTTCAAAGGTTAAGGTGTTTATGAACAATATGAAGAATGTTGATTCGATAAGTCTGCATGATATATACAACTGGTGCAACAGACAGCATGTGCAGTACACGACGACATTTAATTATGACAGTAAAATGACCTTGACAGAAATGATAAAATCCTACATATTTTACTTCAGACAGAAGCTTAGATATGTAAATAATAGTGATAGGATGATAGAAACATGAGATACCCTGAATTTCTAAAGGATAGAGGAACAATAGGCTTTGTGGCGCCTTCGATGGGCTGTACAACAGAGCCGTACAGGAGTGCCTTTGACAATGCCATTAAAAGGTTTCACAGCATGGGTTATAAGACGATAGAGGGACCTAACTGCAGGTGCGACAGTGGCATAGGTATCAGCAATACACCTAAAAAGTGCGCAGAAGAGCTGAACGAGAGCTATGCTTCTGTTGACAGTGATGTGCTTATATCCTGTGGTGGTGGCGAGCTGATGTGCGAGGTAGTGCCTTATATTGATTTTGAGCGCGTGAAGCAGTCAAAGCCTAAATGGTACATGGGCTATTCCGACAACACGAATTTCACATTTTTGGAGGCTACTATTGCAGATACAGCAGGTATTTACGGGCCGTGTGCGGGCAGCTTTGGCATGGAGGTGTGGCATGAGTCACTTACCGATGCATTTAATCTGCTTTGTGGCAGGAAGCTTTCATTTACCAATTACCCTATGTGGGAGAAGGAATCGATAAAGGATGAGAATGCTCCGTTTGTGGGCTACAACCTGACTGAAAAGTCGTGCATCAGCTCTATTCCCACGGTGGCAAAGGAAAGCAGGCTTACCATGAGAGGCAGGCTGCTTGGTGGCTGCATGGATTGTCTTATCAATCTGCTTGGTACATCGTTTGACCATGTAAGGGAATTTAATGAGCGCTACAGTGATGATGGTATCATATGGTTCCTTGAGGCTTGTGACCTTAATGTGATGGGCATGAGAAGGGCTATGTGGCAGATGAAAAATGCAGGATGGTTTTCAAATGTAAAGGGCTTTCTTATCGGACGCCCGGCGCACTTCGGAGAGGAAATGTTTGGCATAGACCACAGACAGGCGCTTTCATCACTGCTTAGAGAGTTTAATGTGCCAATTATCATGGATCTGGATATAGGTCATATGTCACCAATGATGCCTGTGGTATGCGGAAGCATGGCAGATGTCAGCTTCGACGGAAGCAACTTTACAATTTCGTATGATATAGAGCAGTAGATTGGAGGAAAAATGATTAGATTAATAAAGAAAAAAGCAAAGAGTATTGTATGTAGCGTGCTTGCTGCGGTGACATTGTTTACAATGAATCCGGCTGTATTTGCAACAGAGACAGCTACGCAGACTGATACAGTTTCAAGCGTTGATGTATCAGGTAGTGACAGCAGTGACGCAGCTGATAAGAGTAACACAGACAGTACTGCAGACAGCACAACGACAGCCGGCAGTGAGGCAAACGACAAGGTGACCATCAGCAATAATGATAAGCCATACTTAAGTCTTGGAGCAGACCTCACACCGGATCAGAGAGCGACAGTGCTTGGATTTATGGGAATCGAGCTCACTGATCTGGACAAATACGATGTGGTCTATGTAAATAATGATGAGGAGCACAAGTACCTCGATTCATACATCAGCAAGAGCGAGATTGGCACAAGGTCACTTTCATCAGTACTCATTACAGAGGATAAAAAGGGTGCGGGTCTTAGTGTTTCCACGCACAATATCAATTACTGTACGGTAGGAATGTACAAGAATGCGCTTGCCACAGCAGGCATAGCTGATGCTAAAATCATAGTCGCAGGACCTTTCCCTATTTCCGGAACGGCAGCACTTGTAGGCACACTAAAGGCATACGAGGAGATGACAGGCAAGAAGCTTGACGACAAGGTGACAGACGCAGCGATGGATGAGCTTGTCACAACAGGAGAGCTCAACAAGAGCATTGACGGCGATTCGCAGGATATCGAGGCAATGATTGCAGACCTAAAGAAGCAGCTTGCCAATGGAAAGCTCAAGGATGAGAGCCAGATAAAGGATGCGATAAAGGAGGCTGCAAAGGATTACGACCTGAAGCTTTCTGATGATGATATTGCAAAGCTTACATCTCTTTTAATGAAGCTAAAGGATGCCAATATCGACTGGGATTCAGTCATCAACCAGGCACAGGACTGGGCATCAAAGCTTGGCGATAAGATAAATGACCCGGGCTTCTGGGAAAAGCTTGGCAACTTTTTCATAGATTTGTGGGATAAGATAAAATCCCTGTTCAGCTAGAAAAAGCTACAGGAGACAGTAAGAATAAGCAGAATATGAATCAGGCAACTCCCTGAAACGTAAGCATGAGCTGTACGTTGAAGGGAGTTTTTTTATCATTAATAAAAAAATAATAAATTTCTGCCGAATACATTGATACAAAGGTCATATTCTATTATAATTAAATGGATAATGGATTAATGTAAACAATGCACATAAGAAAGATGGGATTTGATGATAAAGATAAATAAATTTCTGGCAGCCTCTGTCGTAACATTGTCATTAGCCGCATGTGACCTGGCAACATACAGCAGCATAGCAGTCTATGCGGATCAGGCGGCTAAGGTTGTGTGTGATGAGAGATACTGGGTAGCGGCGAGAAGCGGACCGGGAACAGAGTATGAGCTGGAGCACAAGCTTTTAAACGGCAAGGATATTACTATTCTTGAGCAGACCACAGGTGCAGACGGCAAGGTGTGGTACAAGGCAAAGTACAATCTGGCAGCAAATAACGAGGAGTGTGTCAGCTATATCAGGTCTGATTTTGTATCAGCAGGTACCGGCACAGCTGCATCAGACAATGCGCAGACAGGGGATGCTTCGGCAGACACCGGCAATGCGGATGCCATACAGCAGAATAATGAGGAGCAGCTTGCCCTTGCAACCGCATCGGGAGCATATGCTACAGGTACGATTACAGGTGGCAATGTGTATGTCCGCAATGCAGCAGGCACATCCGGCACTACCAAGGTTGTCTCACTCAACTGGAATCATCAGGTTGACATAATTGGAGAGACTAAGGTAAACGGTGTGGTCTGGTATAATGTCAAGGGTACTTTAAACGGCAAGGCATTTACGGGCTGGACTATCAGTACATACATAAAGGTGACATACAATAATAGCGGAGACAATACTGATTTTGTCACGGCTATGAAGAATGCAGGCTTTCCTGATAGCTATATTCCAAACCTTACAGCTCTTCACAATAAGTATCCAAGCTGGACATTTGAGGCTGTAAATACAGGTTTGAATTGGGGTACGGTGATTAAAAATGAGAGTATCAATGGACTTAATCTGGTATCCAAATCAGCAGACAATGCCAAGAAATCCACAGCTGCCGGAGCATATAACTGGTCAACAAATACGTGGGTTGAGTATGAGCCGGGCTGGGTGTCAGCAAGCAGTGCTTATATTGCTTATCTCATGGATCCAAGGAACTTCCTTGATGAGACCAATATTTTCCAGTTCCAAAGCCTTGCATACAGTCCGAATGAGGCACTTGAAGGTGTCAAGTCCATAGTAAAAGGCACATTTATGGAGGGAACAAAGACATATTCCAACAATGGTGAGAAAATCAATTATGCAAGCACATTCATGGATGTGGCAAAGAGCAGTGGAGTAAGTGCATACCATATAGCATCGCGTATAAAGCAGGAGCAGGGCAAAAAGGGAACGAGCCCTCTTATTTCGGGTACATATTCCGGATACGAAGGATATTATAATTATTTTAATTTTAGTGCAACCGGAAACACGAAGGATAAGATTTATAAAAATGGTCTGTCTTTTGCCAAGAAGCAGGGCTGGAATACAAGAGTAAAGTCCATAAGCGGCGGAGCTGTAAAGGTGGGCAGCAATTATATAAATAAGGGTCAAAATACACTGTATTTTGAGAAGTTTAATGTAGTAAATACAAGCTCGCTGTATTTCCATCAGTACATGGGCAATGCCACAGCGGCTCTTACTGAGGGACAGAGTCTGGCTAAAGGATATTCAGACAAGAATCAGGCTTTTGTATTTAAAATACCTGTATACAACAATATGCCATCGTCAGCAGTGGGCTTCGATAAAGCTGGCGATACCAATAACTATCTGCAGTCGCTTGCGATAAGTGGTGTAACACTCACACCGGCCTTCAATGGAGCGACAACAAGCTATTCAGCAGTTGTTTCAAATGCTATAAGCTCAGTGACTGTTTCGGCAGATGCAGTTTCAGGAAACAGTGGTGTTTCAGGCACAGGAAGCTATTCGCTTGCTGTCGGAAATAATACAATTAAGGTAAAATGCAAGTCGCAAAGCGGTGATACAAGAACATACACTATCAATATAAACAGGCAGGCGGCATCTGTAAATAATGCAGGTGGCAATAATAATCAGAACAATAATAACCAAAATAATACAGATGTAAACATAACATCAGGTAAATACAGTATAGGTACTTATATTACAGGCATTGAGCCTGGAACCGGTGCAGCTGATTTTGTGAAGAATATAGCCGTATCAGCATCAGGTACTGTAAAGCTTCTGACAAGCTCAGGCTCAGAAAACAGCGGAAAGATTGCAACAGGCAATAAAGTGGCTGTTTATGATGCTTCAGGTAATCTGAAAAAGACATACGATATTGTTATATATGGAGATATCAATGGTGATGGTGCTGTAAATGCTCTTGATATGATTAAGCTCAACAGACATATTTTAGGAAAGGGAACACTCACAGGTGCTTATCTGGAGGCAGCTGATGCTAACAGAAAGCGTGATGGAGGAAATGCCCTTGATATGATAATCATGAACAGACACATACTGGGCAAATCAAAGATATCGCAGAATTAGAAATGTGAGGAAAGATATGAAGAAATTATTTGGATGTATATTATCACTTGTTGTGGCGGTGATGCTTGTTTTCACACCTGCCGAGCATGTATATGCGCAGGGACTTGGTCTCAGTGTCAGCTCAAGCTCTATAGCTGTTGGAAAAACAGTTAAGGTGACTGTTTCCATGCCGTCTGGATATTTTGGTACTGTAGTTATCTCAAGCTCTGACGAGGGAGTACTGAGTAACGGAGGAGATGGTGTGGCCAATATTGGTGACGCCGCAGGATATCCCACATCGCAGTCATTTTCATTTACGGCGAAGGCTGCAGGAAGCTGCACTATAAAGGCATATTGTACAGTTGTAGGAGATGCAGAGGGCAACGATGCCGGAGGTACAATTACCGGTGCCAGCACGAAGGTGACGGTAACAAGTGCTTCATCAAACAATGATTCAAACAGCAACAAGGACAATTCCGGCAGCAATACCGGCAATGACAACAATGCGAATAAAGATAATGAAAACAAAGAGGAAAAGAAATCCTCAAACGCATCTCTTGGTTCGCTTGTTATCTCAGCAGGTACGCTTTCCCCTGAGTTTTCTGCTGCGACAAAGGATTACACAGCTACAGTAGATTACAGCTGTTCAAGCCTTGCGGTTACAGCAAATCCGGCTGATTCCAAGGCGAGTGTGACATCGGTCACAGGCAATGATTCACTTGAGGTTGGAGAGAATACGGTCAGCGTTGTTGTGACAGCAGAGGACGGCAGCACAAGCACATACAATATAGTTGTTACCAGAAGAGCCGAGGATGATCCGGAGAATGCAGATAAGCAGGATAACTGGAAGAAGTTTGATATAAATGGCACAGAGTGGACTATGGTAAATGACATTCCGGAGGATGTTGTTCCTGAAGGCTTTGAGCACTCAAAGACAGTGATTGACGGACTTGAATACAATACCCTTCATGGCACCTTTGGTGATATCACGCTTGTGTATTTACAGTCGGAAAGCGGCAATGGGCTTTTTGTATATGATGCAGCACAGAATGCAGCATATGAGTTTGTCCGTATCAATTCAGAGTCGCATTTTATAGTGGTTTTACTACCTAAGGTGGATGATGTGCCTGAGGGATATAATGAGATATCGCTCTCCATAGAGGGCAAGGGTGTGGCAACAGCCTACCAGACCAAAGTCGAAAAAAAAGATGATCAGACAAAGGATTTTTACCTCGTATACGCTATGAATGACAATGGTGAGAGTGGCTGGTACACATATGATAGCGTAGATGGCACATATATGAGAACTGAGCTCAGTACACCTACAGTGGCACAGGAGGAAAACGATACAACAAAGAGTGAGCTTGTCCCGGGAATTGCCAATAAATATCTTGTTTTAGCTGCAATACTGGTTCTTATTATCATTATTCTGTTACTGTTGCTTATTGTATCAGCTGTGAAAAACAGAAAATATAAGGCAATGGACTATCATGATGACGATGATGATGTAGATGATGCAGCAGAAGATGTATCAAATGAAGCTTTGGAAGAAACAACTGATGAAACTGCGGACGAGATAGCAGATGAGCTGGAAGAAGAGGTTACAGAAGAGCCGTTAGATGAAGTGGCAGAAGAAGCTGCAGAAGAGTCGGCAGGTGAAGCCGCAGAAGAAACAGCAGATGAAGCTGTAGAAGAGCCGGCAGATGAAGTCGCAGAAGAAACAGCGGAAGGTGCTGCAGATGAGCAAAAGATGGCTACGGATGAAAATATATCAAATGCATCCTATGTCGGAAGAACCGTAGAAATTACACCTGATTCTAAGAAAGCTGTTGAGAATGAAAACTCTGAGTTTGATTTAAAAGACGATTCAAGGCAGGAAAACGTTTCTGACACAGAAAACGATGCTGATGAGGATGCTTTAAAGAATCAGCTTCAAATGGCACTTGATGGCTTTGTCAATGAGGGAAATAAGCTGTCTGAGACTATAGACAGCAGTGCAAAGGATGACAATGAAGATGACAGCGAGGATGATGATTTGCAGTTCATCGACTTAAATTAGTGAATATGACTGGAGGATATGACTTGAAACCATATACAAGTAAGGCTAAAAAAGCAATAGATTTGGCTGCACGTATATCAAAGAAAATGAATTACAGCTATGTTGGAACAGAGCACATACTGGCCGGCCTTATAAAAGAGGGCACCGGTGTGGCAGCTGAGGTTCTAACAGCCTGCAATGTGGAATATGATAAGCTTATTTCGATGATTGAAGACCTGATTTCACCGGGGGATAACATCGAAGTGATGGACAGGGATGGCTATTCACCAAGGACACAGAGAGTATTGGAGCGTGCATCGGAGGAAGCCGATAGATTTGAGTGCAATGAGATAGGTACAGAACACTTGCTGATGGCTATAGTACTGCAGGGAGACTGTGCAGCTGCAAGACTTTTAAACACCATGGGTGTTAACAGTCAGAAGATGTTTATAGATATTCTTGGTGCGATGGGTGAGGATCCGTCTGCATACAGGGATCTGATGAAAAGCTATGGTACATCATACAATTCTGCGACTCCTGTATTAGATCAGTATTCCAGAGATTTGACAGATATGGCAGAGGCAGGGCTTCTTGACCCTGTTATAGGCAGAAAAAAGGAGATGGAGCGCGTTATCCAGATACTTTGCCGCCGTGGCAAAAACAATCCATGTCTGATTGGAGAGCCGGGAGTGGGCAAGACCGCTATAGTAGAAGGACTTGCGCAGGATATAGTCAGTGGCAATGTTCCGGATATTCTTTTGGGAAAGAGACTGGTTTCCCTTGATATGTCCGGGCTTGTAGCCAAATCAAAGTATCGTGGTGAGTTTGAGGAGCGTATCAAGAAGGTGATAAGCGAGGTTTCAAATGCCAAAAATGTACTGCTTTTCATTGATGAGCTTCACACTATAATAGGTGCAGGAGGAGCAGAAGGCTCGTTAGATGCATCTAACATATTAAAGCCGGCACTTGCCAGAGGCGAGGTACAGGTAATCGGCGCCACTACCATAGAAGAGTACCGCAAATACGTGGAAAAGGATGCTGCGCTTGAGCGCCGTTTCCAGCCGGTGATGGTTGAGGAGCCTGGTGTGGATGAGACAATAGAGATACTCACAGGATTAAAGGGACTCTATGAAAAGCATCATGGTGTCATCATAACAGATGAGGGTGTGAAAGCAGCAGTAAACCTTTCTGCACGATATATAAATGACAGATTTTTACCTGATAAGGCGATAGACCTGATGGATGAAGCGGCAGCCAGGATAAGGCTTAAGAATCTGACATCATCTGACGAGCTGCTTGCTCTGAAAAAAGAGATAACAGATATGCAGAATCGGGTGGAAAATGCTTTGTCGAAAGGAGATCTCGCAGCTGCCGGCGCGCTTATGTCAGAAAAGGAAGTACTTGAAAATAAACAGCAGAAGCTTATGAGAAAGAACCGTCGCACAGGAGCCAAAAACCAGCCTGTAGTCGGCGAAAATGAGATAGCGGATGTAGTATCGGGATGGACCAAAATACCTGTAAATAAGCTTACAGAGTCAGAGGCAGGACGACTTGCAAAGCTTGAACAGATACTTCACAAGCGTGTAATAGGACAGGAGGAGGCTGTTTCTGCTGTCGCAAAGGCAGTCAGACGAGGCCGTGTTGGTTTAAAGGATCCTAAGAAGCCGATTGGCTCATTCCTGTTTTTGGGACCGACAGGAGTAGGTAAGACGGAGGTGTCAAAGGCGCTTGCTGAGGCTGTCTTTGGCAAAGAAGATGCCATGATACGTGTTGACATGTCAGAGTACATGGAAAAGCATAGTGTTTCAAAGATGATTGGTTCACCACCGGGATATGTGGGCCATGAGGAGGGTGGACAGCTCTCAGAGAAGGTCAGACGCAATCCTTTTTCTGTTATACTGTTTGATGAGATAGAAAAAGCACATCCTGATGTGTTCAATATACTTTTACAGGTGCTTGATGATGGTAGAATCACTGATTCACAGGGGCGCACGGTTGATTTCAAGAATACAATAATCATCATGACATCAAATGCAGGAGCTTCTTCTATTATAGAACCAAAGCGCCTTGGCTTTGGCGCTGGTGAGGATGAAAAGCAGGATCACGAGCGTATGAAGAACAGTGTCATGGAGGAGGTCCGCCGTATATTTAAACCTGAGTTTTTGAACCGAATCGACGAGACTATTGTATTTAGAGCTCTCAACAAGGATGATATGAAGCATATAGTGACACTTCTTGTAAAGGAGCTTAAGAAACGCTGTAAAGAACAGCTTGATATAGAGCTCACAGTGCGCGACAGTGCAAAATCCTTTATCGTGGACAAAGCCTATGACAGAAAATATGGCGCAAGACCTCTTAAACGAAAGCTTCAGGAGGAGATTGAAGACCGTATGTCAGAGGATATTATTACCGGCAAAATTAAGCGCGGCGATAAGGTAATAATTTCTACGAAAAACAAACAAATTTCATTGACTGTTGAGTAGAATTGGATTTATAATTAATATATCAATATAGCTACGGGAGGATAAAAATGGCTGTAATAAGTGAATTAATCCGTACTGAGGAAAACGGAAAGCTCAGCTTCGGAGATTATACATTGGCTGCAAAGGCAAAGCTTGACAATTTTGAGAAGGATGGAGATATCTACAAGGTAAAGACCTTTAAGGAGATTACAAAGCTCGAAAGAAACGGACTCTTTGTATACGAGTCTGTTCCGGGAACAGCGGTTATGGATTTCGAGGAGACTGCTGATACAGTGACATTTACTGTGGAGGGACCTGAGGATGCTCAGATTACTCTTGGCCTTGAAGAGGAGACAGAGTACGAAATTGATATAGCTGGAGCTGTTGCAGGTACTATGAAGACAAATCTCGGCGGCAAGCTCAGCTTAAGCGTAGAGCTTGAGGGTGTTGATTCAGTCGATATCAAAGTATCAAGAAAATAGAGCATATTTTTAGCCCGGTGAAAGCCGGGCTTTTTGTATTTTATAAAGGAGAACAATATGGCAAAAGGAAAGACCTCTGTATTTTTCTGCCAGGAATGTGGTTATGAATCGGCAAAATGGATGGGACAGTGCCCGGCCTGTAAGGAATGGAATACATTTGTAGAGGAAACCGTAGATAAAAAATCAATAAGCTCGTCTGGAAAAGTAAAAAAAGAATCAAAGGCGGCACAGGTTCTGCCTCTATCGGCAGTAAAAAGCGAGAAAGAGGAGCGTATAGTGACAGGTATAGCCGAGTTTGACAGAGTGCTTGGTGGAGGAATTGTGAGGGGATCACTTGTGCTTGTGGGAGGAGACCCGGGTATAGGAAAATCCACGCTTCTACTTCAGGTATGCAGGGAACTTTCACAAAAAAAGGTGCCATTACTTTATGTGTCAGGTGAGGAATCCCTGCATCAGATAAAGATGCGTGCCGACAGACTTGGCGATTTTACGGATTCACTGGAGCTTTTATGTGAGACAAGTCTTGATATAGCAAAGGACGTGATTCAACGAAAAAAACCGGAGGTTGTTGTAATAGATTCCATCCAGACTATGTACAATGAGGAGATAGCGTCGGCACCGGGCAGTGTCTCACAGGTCAGGGAGACAACCGGAGTGCTTATGCAGCTTGCAAAGACTCTGGGTATTTCTGTTTTTATAGTAGGACATGTGACAAAGGATGGTGCGGTTGCGGGGCCGAGGACGTTGGAGCATATAGTTGATACTGTGCTTTATTTTGAGGGTGACAGGTATGAGTCGTACAGGATACTTAGAGGCGTCAAGAACAGATTTGGTTCGACCAATGAGATAGGCGTATTTGAAATGAAGGCGGAGGGACTTGTTGAGGTGGAAAATCCGTCGGAGTATATGCTTAGCGGTAAGCCCGAGGGAGCATCAGGATCAATTGTCACATGTTCCATAGAGGGAAGCCGCCCGATACTTCTCGAGATACAGGCTCTTGTATGTCACAGCTTTTTTAATAATCCAAGGCGTACAGCAAATGGTACAGATTATAATAAAGTAAATCTACTCATGGCGGTCCTTGAAAAAAGAGCCAACCTGTCACTGTCAGACTGTGACGCTTATGTGAATATAGCAGGCGGTATAAGGATGAACGAACCGGCGATAGACCTTGGGATAGTGCTTGCAATCGCATCAAGCAAAAAGGATATTATAGTGCGTGAGGATACCATATGCTTTGGAGAGGTGGGCTTAAGCGGAGAGGTACGCGGAGTTACCATGTCCGAGCAACGTGTGGCTGAGGCAAAGAAGCTTGGCTTTAAAAAGTGTATTGTTCCCAAAGTGTGTCTTGCAGGAGTGTCACATATTAGTGGAATTGAGATTGTCGGTGTGGCAAATATCAAGGAAGCGATAGAGGCTGTCAGATAGTAATTGTGAGAATTGCATATAATAAACAGACAATTTAGAAAATTTGTGTTTTTTAAGATAGTTTTACTACTTTAATTAATTGCAGTAAATCCGTTGACATATGTGTGCCGGGATGATATTATATCAAAGCTGACTCGCGGGACACATTGAGTTGTAGAGCTTGTGAGTTGCAATTTACAGACATGACTTTATAATATTGCTTTGAAATAAGCTGATTAAATAAGTTATGAAAAAAGTTCTTGACAAATGAAAAACATTTTGATAGAATAAACAAGCTGTCGCAAGACAGAGAACTTAAAACAGAGTTCAAAAAATAAAAAAGTTCTTGACAAACGAACAGCGATTTGATAAAATAATCAAGCTGTCGCAAGAGAGCAAAACAAAGAACATTGATAACTGAACAGTGAGAAACCTTGAAAGATTTTGAGAATCAATCAGAACGCTTCAATGAAAATTGAAGACCTTTAAAACAGTAAATTCAGAATTTGTGCGAAAGCGATGAAAACAATCTGCTTGCAGAATTGTTTGAGGAGCTACGGACAGTTGCAAATTTATTTGCAACCTGAATGAACGAATTAGCCAAGTTTAACTTGACTGAGATCAACTTTTTAACATGAGAGTTTGATCCTGGCTCAGGATGAACGCTGGCGGCGTGCTTAACACATGCAAG
>OMGI01001196.1_pt1 | contig 16366 bp, 11 predicted proteins | sample 1645801 | NCBI WGS metagenome assembly OMGI01 (sample SAMN05578584, study PRJEB25193) | human gut metagenome | biome: Human Microbiome; feature: human-associated habitat; material: feces | host: Homo sapiens | place: USA:Birmingham
CGCATGATCATAACCGGTCAGGGTGGAACCGTAAAGGCAGAGAACCGCAAGCCCGCAGGAGCCATGTTCACCATCCGATTTTATAAGGGAACCGTCTGACGCCACAGCCCGGTAAGGCGATAATTTCAAAACACTGAAAGATGGCATTTGCAAAGGCGAGCAATAAGGCTCTGACTCAAAAGGTCGGAGCCTTATTGTTTTCTATCTATAATGTAATTGCATCTTTGAATTTCTGCACCTCTATAAGTATAATGAAAGCATCAGGAGGTGTCAGACAATGAAAGAACAGAAATATCATATCTACCTGACCAATCAGGAACGGTCAGAGATTATTGAGTCCCTAATTGATTTCAAAAACCTCCGTATGCAGCAAGGGAAATATACCGATGCCGTTGATGAGGTGTTGGTAAAGGTAATCCGTGCAAAAAAGAAGAAACTCAAAGTTGTCTACATTTAAACATAGCTTGGGCTGCTTATTCCCCGCTTGGGGGTAAGCAGCCTTTTTCATATTATATAGCCTTAAATCCTGTGCCGCTTTTCCGCTTTCGGAAAGGCAGCTTTTTTGTTTTCAGAGGGTCACGAAAAAATTTTTTCAACTTTTTTTGAAAAACACCCTGCCAAAAGCCGCCCCTAATTCAGAGTAAGTGAAGGGGTTAATTCCTGACTTCATTCAGGAGCTTCTTCGTGATCCTTGAAAATTGAATATACAGGCACTTGGGACATTAGTTCTGATGATAGCCCGAAGATAGGTACGCCGTGACTGTTCCTTTTCGGAGCAAGAGCGAGAACCCCTGATCTGAAATTCGGTTTGCCACCGGAACGGCGATGACAGTCAGAATGATAATGATACTTCTCTACGGAGCTGGCGGAGAACCCGGCAGAGGTGAGATCCCTATGAACACGGAGCAGCACACCGTGACCCAAGTGTTTCCCGTAAGGCAAAAGCCGCCGCAGGGGGCGTTGAGAACAAATACTGCGGACATATACATAGCCGTCGATTTCAGGCGGCTATGAAATCTACAAAGAAGGAGGAAAAGCGAAAGATGCCAAACTGTAAAACCATAGCGATATGCAACCAAAAAGGCGGCGTGGGGAAAACCACCACGGCAGTAAACCTTGGCGTAGGATTGGCTATGCAGGGCAAAAAGGTGCTTCTCGTGGACGCTGACCCGCAGGGCGACCTTACTACCTGCCTCGGTTGGCAGGATGCGGACAGTTTGCCGCAGACTCTTTCCAATAAGTTGTCTGCGGTAATGCGGGAAGAACAGCAAGACCCGTTTGCCGGCATTCTCAGCCACGAGGAAAAGGTTGACCTTGTTCCGTCAAACCTTGACCTTTCAGCGTTGGAGATGAGCCTTGTGACTGCAATGAGCAGAGAGAGCGTGATGAAAAACTATCTCAGCCAAGTGAAGGACAGATACGACTATGTACTGATAGATTGTATGCCGTCCCTTGGTATGATAACGCTCAATGCTCTGACTGCGGCAGACAGCGTAATTATTCCCGTGCAGGCACAGTATCTCCCCGCAAAAGGTATGACGCAGCTTTTATCGACGATTGCCAAGGTGAAGAAGCACACCAATCGGAACCTGACAATCGATGGTATTCTGCTCACGCTTGTAGACGGTAGAACCAATCTTGCCAAAAGTACGGTAGAAGCGCTGCGAGAGAACTTCGGTTGTCGGATCAGGATATACCGGACGACCATTCCCATTGCAGTAAAAGCCGCCGAGGTTTCATCTAAAGGGAAAAGCATATACGCCTATGAGCCGAGCAGCACCGTGTCTAAGGCTTACACGGATTTTACGAAGGAGGTGTTAGCCGATGGCAGGCAGAAAGAGCGACTTCACGCTTCCCACGAACACACTCGATGAGCTGTTCTCTACGCAAGAGGAACGGGATGATGCTAAGCTCAGTAAAATCCGAGATATTCCCCTTGAGCTGATCGACGATTTTCCCGACCACCCATTTAAGGTACGGGACGATGAGGATATGATACAGCTTGTGGAGAGCGTCAAGGAGCGAGGAGTCATTACTCCGGCTACCGTGCGTCAGAAAGAGGACGGTAGGTATGAACTGATTTCCGGTCACAGGCGAAAGCGAGCTTGTGAACTTGCCGGGTTTGAAGCACTTCGCTGCGAGGTCGTAGACCTTGACCGTGACGCCGCCACCGTCCTTATGGTGGAAAGCAATTACCAGCGGTCGCAGATACTGCCCAGCGAAAAAGCCTTTGCCTATAAGATGAGGCTGGAAGCGATGAACCGACAGGGACAGCGAACAGATTTAACTTCGTCGCCACTGGCGACGAAGTTATCACAAGGTCGTTCTGATGTGGAACTCGGTGAACAAGTTGGCGAAAGTAAAGACCAAGTTCGCCGGTATATCCGTCTGACAAACCTTGTGCCGGAGCTTCTTGACCTTGTGGACGAAGGCAAAATCAAAATGCGACCTGCGGTGGAGCTTTCCTATTTGGACGAGGACAGTCAGCGGGCGGTGGTTGATGAAATCGACCTGAACCAATGCACCCCTTCCCACGCACAGACCATTCGGATGCGCCAGTTCTTCACAGATGGAAAACTTACGCCGGAGGTGGTGTCCGCCATTATGAGCGAGGAAAAACCAAATCAGCGGGAGAAGATCGTCCTGCGTGGGGACAAGGTGCGAAGTCTGATCCCGAAGAATATCCCCGTAAGCCAAACGGAGGATTATGTGGTCAAAGCACTGGAGCATTACAGCCGCTTTCTTCGTCAGCGGGCAGAGCGTGACAGCCGATAGGTACACGGAGTATGTTTCCTACTGTCCCCTTCCTCACACTCCAACCCCTGAGAACTACCAGACTATCCGAAATAAACTATCTCCTGATTTATCTCTATCTCTCTAAGCTAAATCTATCTAAGAGCAAACGGAGTTCGCACAATTCGGAAAACTGCGTTTTGGCGGTATGATAAAAAGTTGCGCTTCAAAACGCACCTTTGTCGGAGCAGTTCTCATCGGGTAGAATGTAGTCGAAGGGAGTGAAGCGTATGAAATCCAAAATCGCAGTTCTTTTTCTCATTGTCCTTTTGTGTCTGACTACGGGATGCAACAACGCCTCGCATATTGCAGAAACGCCTGACCCTATTTCTTCTTCGGACAGTAACATCATCCCCAGCGAATCAGAAACGGCTCAGGCAGAAAAGAAAACGGAGGTTGACCATCCCCAAAGCACAGAATCACAAACGGATAGCCGTGCCGCAGAGTTCCCGGCAAGCGTATCGGAAAGTGACACCCAAACAACAGAGGTTCCCGATCAGGCTGACCACAGCACGGCAGTGCTGCCACAGCCGAGCGAACCTGAAAAGAAAACAGACGAGTCCGAACGCCGACCGGAAACCGCTGCACCGACAGAAAAAGAACAGCCCACACCTCCGGCAACTGAGGAATCGACGCCACTGGAACCGCCGAAAGAAGAACCGACTGAGCCGGTCTTTGACATTGACTACTGGATCAGCTTTGCCAAGAGCTACGCCGAGAGCATCGGACTTGCGCTGAACAGTGAAGCCGTGTACTGCTGGGACAACCCCATTGATGCAGATGCCGGCTGTATCTATCTGGAACGGGACATACAATCCCGACTCAATCGCTATGCGGCAGATGCGGAAATCACCGATGTGTGGGTCTGGTATGAGCCCGTCTCCGCTGGCAGCTATCTGATCTACATCGGATACGCATAAATCAAACATTTTGAAATCAGCATCGCAGCAATGCGGTGCTTTTTTCGTATCTACAAGGAGGTACGCAAATGAAAAAACTCTATCGCAGAAGCATTTCAGGGCTTATGGCGCTGCTGATCTGCTTCACAACTATTCTCGGCGGCGGTATCACCGCCTTTGCCGCTTCCTCTTCCGGTGAGGTGGCAAAATCCTATTCCATCGGTTTCCCCCGAAGTGGGGATGCCAATCTCGATTACAGCGGCACTTGGGGGCATGATGAGCTGCATTATATGAACGGCTGGACATCCGGTGAGGCAACCTGGATGACCACACTGCACACCATCGGCTCCTTCGATGGCCCTGCCTGCTACTGCATCGAGCCGGGGGTTCCCCGTCTGCTGGAGAAAACCTATACAAGATACGGCGAGGATTATTGGAAGAACTATCCATCTGATTACAACAGCACGATTGATGCCGATACCATCAAGACACTGCTGGGCAGAATCATGCAGTATGGTTATCAGGGTGACTTGTCCCTCGACTGGCGTTCGCAGAATGAAGCCGATGCTGACAAAATGGCGCACATGATGGCTACGCAGGTGCTGGTATGGGAAACGGTCGTCGGAGAGCGGGATGCAAACTTCAACCATGTTGACCCCGGCAGTGCTGATGCCGTGAAATCCGTGTACCGCACTTCTCACCCGCTGTATAGTCGATTCTCTGCTTACTACGACAGCATCGAAGCCAGCGTTCAGAGTCATACGGTTATTCCCAGCTTTATGAGCAAGACCCCCAACAAGGCGCAGACGGTCGAGCTGAAATGGGACGGTAGTCAATACACAGCTACCTTGACCGACAGCAATCATGTGGTGTCGAACTATACCTTCAGCAGCAACCTGTCCGATATTGTCTTTACGACCAATGGTGATACGCTGACCATTACCGCAAAGACTGCCCCTGCGGAACCTCTGACCATTTCCGCCAGCAAGAACAATATTCGCAAGGGTGTTGTCGTATGGAGCGACGGTCACTATGGGCCTGACGGAACCATGCAGGATGCGGTCACTTACGCAGCCACCATTATGGACCCCGTGCAGGCATTCCTCAATCTGAAGGTGTCCTATGGCTCTGCCAAGATCGTCAAGACCTCGGAGGACGGCAAGGTGGATAACCTCACCTTTACCGTCACCGGCAACGGCGTCAATCAGACCGTCAAGACCAACGCCAAGGGCGAGATTCAGATCGACAACCTGATGCCCGGCGTTTACACCGTGACCGAAATGGACTACGACAAGTATGAGCCGCAGGAGTCCCGCCGTGTGACGGTGGTTTCCGGTCAGGTTTCTACCGTGACTTTCAACAACAAGCTCAAGCGTGGAGATTTGCAGATCGTGAAGTCCTCGGAGGACAATCTCAACGAGGGTGTGACCTTCCACCTTTACGGCACTTCACTCTCCGGCATTGCCGTGGACGAGTATGCCGTAACCGATGCAAACGGCGTGGCGACCTTTGAAGCTGTCCTTATCTCCGGTTCCACACCTTATACCGTGGAGGAAGTGGACACTGCTGTTCGCTATGTTGTTCCCGAAGCGCAGTCTGCGCCTATCAACTGGAACGAGGTCACGAGCCGCAGCTTCCTCAATATTCTGAAGAAGTTTTCCGTGACCGTTACCAAGAGCGATGCCGAAACCGGCACGGCGCAGGGTGATGCTTCTCTTGCCGGTGCTGTATACGGCATCTATAAGGGCGAAACCCTTGTGGATACCTACACCACCGACAAAAACGGGCAGTTCGTTACCAAGGAATATATCTGCGATAACGACTGGACGGTGCGAGAGATCACTCCCTCTGAGGGTTATCTGCTTGATACCACCGTCCATAAGGTCGGTGCAGAGCCGCAGCTTTATACCGTGGAGCATAATCAGACGGCAAATGATGTGACCGAGCAGGTCGCAAAGGGCAATATCGCCATTATTAAGCACACCGATAACGGCGAAACGCAGATCGAAACACCCGAAAATGGTGCCGAGTTTGCGGTGTATCTGAAAGCCGCTGGCAGCTACGAGGTTGCCGAGGATACCGAGCGTGATTATCTCACCTGTGATGAAAACGGCTTTGCTCAGACAAAGGATATGCCTTACGGCATCTACACCGTCCATCAGGTTTCCGGCTGGGAAGGCAGTAAACTGATGCCCGACTTTGATGTGTTCATCTCTCAAAACGGGGCGACTTATCGCTACCTTATCAACAATGCACCCTTTACCAGCTTCATCAAAATCGTGAAGCAGGACGCAGAAACCGGCAAGACCATCCCTTATGCAGGTGCAGGCTTCAAGATTTATGACCCGGACGGCAACCCCGTAACAATGACCTTCACTTACCCGACGCCCACCACCATTGATGTGTTCTACACCAATGCAGAAGGTTCTCTTGTCACGCCGGAAAAGCTGTCCTTTGGAAAGGGGTACTCTATTGTCGAGGTACAGGCTCCCTACGGCTATGTCCTCGATGAAACGCCCGTGTACTTCGATGTCACGGAGGATAATTCCACAGAAGAAAGCGGGGTTACGGTAGTAAAAGTGGATAAGCCCAATATGGCACAAAAAGGCACCATCACCGTGGAAAAAACCGGCGAGGTGTTCTTTGGCGTTTCCGTCATCGGCGGCATTGATGAAAGCGGAAACGAACTGCCCACCATCTATCAGCCGCAGTATGAAAAGCGTGGACTTCCCGGTGCGGTCTATGAGATCATCGCCGCAGAGGATATTATCACGCCGGACGGCACTGTCCGAAATCAGAAGGGCGAGGTCGTGGACACCGTTACAACCGATGCAACCGGCACAGCTGTGAGCCGTGAACTCTATCTCGGCAAATATGAGGTTCGTGAGATCACAGCACCCCACGGGATGGTGCTAAACCCGGAACCTCACTGCGTCGAGCTTGTTTACGCCGGTCAGAATGTTGCCGTAACAGAAACGGCGACTTCGTTCGAGAACGAGCGTCAGAAGGTGGAAATCAGCCTTGTAAAGTCCATCGAGCAGAATGAGCGCTTCGGCATTGGCAATAACGGTGAAATGAAGAACATTTCCTTTGGGCTGTTCGCCGCCGAGGAAATCGTATCTGCCAGCGGCACCTCCATTCCCGCAGACGGTCTTGTTGAAATCATCTCTCTGAATGAGGACGGAACGGCAAAGGTTAAGACCGACCTTCCTTTTGGAAGCTACTATGTGCAGGAGCTTGCCACCGACAGTCACTATATGCTGTCCGATACCAAGTATCCCGTAACCTTTGCGTATGCCGGTCAGGATACGGCAGTTGTAAAGATTGCCGCTAACGACGGCAAGGCAATCGAAAATGATCTGATCTACGGTTCTGTTTCCGGTAAAAAGGTCGATGAAAACGGCAGTGCTCTCGGCGGTGCGCTGATTGGACTGTTCCGCGCGGATGACGGCGAGTTTACAAAGGAAAACGCTCTGATGACTACCGCTTCTGCTGAAGATGGTAGTTTTTCTTTTGAGAACATTCCTTACGGCACTTGGTATGTCCGTGAGATCGAACAGCCCGCCGGCTTCGTGCTGGACGATACCATCTATCCCGTGACCATCGGCGCAGACGGTCAGGTCGTGGAGATCGAAATCGTCAATGAGTATGTCCGTGGCAACATCCATCTGACCAAGGTGGATTCCGAATATCCCGATAATAAGCTGACCGGAGCAACCTTTGAGGTCTACAAGGACAGCAACGACAACGGCAAGCTGGACGACGGTGATGAACTGCTCGGCACACTGACCGAAAAGGAAATCGGTGAATACGGTATGAATGACCTGTTCTATGGTCGCTACTTCGTCAAGGAAACCAAAGCCCCGGAGGGGTTTGTCCTTGATACCGGCGTGTATGAAGTGATGATCGACACCAACGGCAAGACCTATGAGGTGGAGAACAAGGCAGGCGTCGGCTTCATCAATGATGCGATGCGTGGCAACCTGAAGATTGTTAAAACCTCCTCTGACGGCAAGGTCAAGGGCTTCGCTTTCCGAATTACCGGAGCAAATGGCTATGACATTATCCTTGAAACCAATGACAAGGGTGAGATCTTCATTGACGGGCTTCGCATCGGGGACTACACCATTTCTGAGGTAAGCAACTCGGCTTCTTCGATGTATGTTATCCCTGCTGATAAGAAGGCAACGGTCAAGCTCGGCTCCACAACCATTGTGGAGATGCACAATGTTCTGCGTGATACGCCCAAGACCGGCGACACAACCAATCTGCCGCTGCTCTATGCCCTTGCAGGTCTGTCCGCAGCGGGCATCGCTGTGTGCAGCGTTATCGGATTTAAGAAAAAGAAGAAGGAGGATCGTAACTAATGGAACCTAAAACCATCGTGGCTATCGTACTGGTAGCCTTTATCATCGGCGGCTTTATCTTCTTGCAGATTAGATCGAAAAACAAGAAGTGAGCTGATTATCCAAGGGGCGGAGCAAAAACTCCGTCCCTTTTCTACTACCCAAAGGAGGGATTCAATGAATCAACAGAAAACCGTGGAAAGCCGTGTGCTTTCTATCTTGAAGGACTGTCCGAGAGCAAGGTTCGACGATATGATCCTTATTATGCACTACTACAACCGCTATGCAGATTTCCTACGAGCCGGTGAACTGCCCCTCAATGACCTTGCGTTCAACTACAAAGTCTACGGACTGCCGTGCTTTGAAACCATCCGCAGGGCAAGGCAGCGTGTGCAGTCACTTTTTCCGGAATACTCCCGCAACGCCGAGCAGGATGATATGGTTATCATCATCGGCATTCTCTGAGGTAACGGCTATGGAAAATGAAAAGAGCATGGTCGGTGATTACACCGTCCTCTGCGTTGTGAATATCGGCTCCCGTGAAATCATCCTTGCCGAGAATGAGCAGAGCGCCAGCGGAGAACGCTTCCTCTGCTGCTACGGAGAGCGCAACGACATATTTGAAAAGTTTACCGAATGCGCTGTTGGCGACGATTATATTGATGCTGCTCTGTTCTTTGCAGAACGCATCAAGCAAGACGCCGAAAAGTTCCGGGCAGAGATGGAAAAGCTGGATATTCCCGTGACGGTTATCACCCAAGCGGACTGCATCCCCGACCACTATAAGAACGACATCAACGGCAAAATCATCGCCATCAACCCGGCTGTCCTCAAGCCGGAGTACCAACGAGCTGACCGGCAACTCTATTATGTGACCGGTGGTTTCGGTGCATCGGCAAATGCCCGTGGCAGCGCCGTATTTTGCAAAAATCTCTTTGACGGCAAGAATACCCGCTATGAGCGTACGGATGTGCTGGGTGAAATTAAGCCAGAGCGTATGCCTGATTGGGCAAAAGAAAAAGCGGCTGCTTTTAGCCGCACAATTCAAGGAAAAGACCACGAGCGATAAGGAGGTAAACATCTATGGCAACAAAGAAAACCGCAGCCGAGCAGGGCTTGCAGCAGAAAATGAAAGTGCTGACAAAGCTCTTTGACGCAGGCTGTAAAACCGAAAAGGATTTGAAGGCGCTGACCTTGCCGACAATTCTGAAAATCCCCGATGTGACCGTGCCGGATATGACGGTCATCACCGAGCTTCAGGAGCAGGTCGCAAAGAACCGCCTTTTCTCATACTTGGGAGGTGGAACAGATGAGCCAAGCGACACGACCGAATGACCGCCACATCATTTGGAGCAACCAAAACCTTGATGTGGACGACTGGCGAGAGGACTACAAGGAGTTCCTTGAAGCCAACGAGCTGGACGATGACCCGAATGATGAGCAGGCACTCTATAAGTGGATGGAGGAAACCAATTACGACTACCTCTCCGATGAGCGAGTCAACCTGAATGTTCAGCTTTCCCAGCCGATCATTGTCATTGGCGACATCGGCAGATGGAACGGCAGAGTGATGGGCTACAAGGACATCCCCTCCGGCAACATCCGAGATTGTCTGTATGCCGACACCGACTATACCGAATGGTATGTAGATAAGTACGGCGATCTTCGTGCCGATGCAACTCATCACGACGGCACAAATCACTATCTCTACCGTGTGTTCAAAGACGGCGTTTCCGAAACGCAGATGGAGAACCTGAGAGATAAAATCTATCACGGCAAAGCCACACGAGCCGATATTACCCGGCTGACCCGGCGACTTGGGGATGAGATCGCCGCCGTTTACGGCTTTGACATCCCGAAACAACGAACACCGCAAGAAAGGGGCGCAAGATAATGACAGATTTCACACTGCGACCGCTGACCGTTCCCGAACGCAAATACACCTATGCTCAAAGCTCGCAGCTTCAAGGGCAGACAGGCAATATCGGTTATCTGCGTGGGGACTTCGGCTCAAGCGGCGATCAGTTTTATACCACTTGGTTTGATACCCGACCGCAATGGAAAAGCGATGAGTTCAAGCGGGACTTGGATGATGTAATCAACGCCCTGCGCTCCGAGGAGTACGGATTGCTTCAAAGCCGTTCTCAGATGGTGCGTTATGGGCGTGAGAACAAGGAAAGCGAAATGCAGGGTGCTTATACCACTGAGTTCGGCTTCCGAGCAGATACCGAGAAATATGCGTTCGTGCTTCGCTGTAATCCAACGAGGGGCGACTATAACTTCTACTGCCTCTGCTATGTAAAGGAATGGCTGGACAAGCACATCGAAGAAGCCAACCGGGATATTCGCTTTATTGACAGCCACTATAAAGAGCTGTTCCGTATCCCGGACGGAGAGCGCATTATTGTGACCGAGCGTGACGGTAAGACGGAAAGCTATCCCTGCCGCTATATTGACGACTATCACTTGGAGGTCGGGTGCAATCTCTTTCACATCTGCGAATTTGCCGAGCGTATGGAGCAAGGCGGCTGTATCTACGCTCCAATGGAGCCGCCCTTGCCTCCGATGTGCTATTCCATACTCCCGTCAACCGGCGAAGTCATTCAAATCGACCGCTGGCAAAAGGGCTATACCGCTACAAGGTTTAATGACGGGAACCGTGCGGAGAACGAAGCAATCAAAGACAAGTTCAATGAAAAGCTGGGTGTCAGCAAGGCGCAGGAGCAGGCGATGCTTGCAGGTTCTATGATCCGGTGGGACTCCATTGCCGCCAAACCCAAGAGCTATGATGAGAACGGCAAAGCCATCAAGCCAAAAGACTATGAACGATAAGGAGGTGTCCACCGATGGCACGAAAATACGACTTCATTTCGGAGCTGTATAACCGAACCTGCAAAACGGTCGTTGCAAACCCCGAAAGCTGGGAAGCGTTTCTGCGCTCTGCCTGCTACAACTACCGTCTGCGTTTTGATGAACAGCTTTTGGTTCACGCACAGCGACCGGACGCCACCGCCGTTCTTCAGATTGACGACTGGAACCAAAAGTTCGGGCGATGGGTCAACCGTGGGGCGCACGGCATTGCCGTCTTTGAGGATGCCGACCAACGACGCCAGCGGCTTGTCCACTACTTCGATATTTCCGACACGCATCCCAGCCGCTTTTCCCGCAGAGTTCCCATTTGGCAAATGCGGGACGAATACACGGCAGAAGTGATCGACACGCTGGAAAGCACCTTTGGCGAGTTGGACGATAAGGAAACCCTTGCCGTTGCCATCGAGTCGGCGGCGAGAAATGCCGTGGAGGATAACATCCCCGACTATCTCACCGACCTTCTTTACAGCGTGGAGGACAGCTTCCTGGACGGCGTATCCGAAGAAGAAATCACCCACATTTTCAAAACGGCGGTTCGCAACAGCATCGCTTATATGATGATGACCCGCCTGGGCATTGAAGCCGGAGAATACTTTGAACCCGATGATCTTCGGGATGTGGTGAATTTTACGACCCCTGCCACGCTGAACGCCCTCGGCTATGCCACCAGCGATATTGCGGAGATGGGACTTGCGGAGATTTCCCGCACCATTTTTGCCCTCGACCGTCAAAATCGCATAATTGCAGAGAAAACCAAAGCCGATTACAATGTAGGCAAAGAAAAAACCGAAAGGAGTCCTGACGATGAACGAGATCACTTACACGAGGCAGGGAGATTATCTGCTCCCCGATCTGACAATGCCGGAGCAACCGGAGCTGTCGATGGGCAGGTACGCCCGGATGCGGAAGAAGTTCCTGAAGGAGCATCACAAGGTGCGATACTACAACCTGCTGACGAGCTGCGCCCTGAACGAGCATCTGAACGACACGGAGCGCAGAGCGAACGAGATGGAACAGATGCTGACGGAGCAGATGGCAGCGTCGGAGGGCGTGACGGAGAATCTGAAAGCGACGGATATGATGAGCTGGGTTCGGAAGATGAACAGTATCCGGAGCCGGGTTCAGGAGATCGTGATGGCGGAGGTAATCTTCGCTTAGACTACTACGACCGAAGCCACGAGGATAAAAGCCTGCCGTTCTTTGGCGGCGATGATACAATTCGTGAAATTCTCGGCACTACGCCGCACCTAAAGGCAAGCAAAGACGAGATACGGGCATTCTTTGAAGCTACCGCTGATGAGAACGCCCGTATTTCTTATATCAAGCGCATTTTCAACAACGACTATACCGAGGTCATTCTGAGCGATGGACGGCGTGTGGGCTACAAGACCTATCAGAATGTGTTGCAGCTTTGGGAGGGCAGTTATCTCTCCCGCACGGCACAGAGTTTCTATGATTGGGGCGTAATTGCCCAGCATTTTGAAGCGATGCGGCTGCTTGGGGAGTTGCAGGACACGATGAAGCCGCTGCCGTCCATTAATGGGCAGATGAGCTTAATGATGGAAGGAACAGAGGAGCAAAAAACCTCTGCTTTTGCTTTCTCTCAGGAGATCATCGACGCTGTTCTCACCCGTGGCAGCGGCATCTCTGAGGGAAAAATGCGAATCTATGAGCAGTTCCAAAAGAGCCTGTCTGCAAAGGAAAATGCCGACTTTCTGAAAGAGGAATACGGCTGGGGCGGTGCTTATCCAGTAATTGCCGGAACCGGCATTGATGAGCAACACGACGGTAAGGGTATCCGCATCTCTAAGGGTATCGGAAACGATAAGCCCCACATCGACCTGAAATGGAGTCAAGTGGAGAAGCGTATTGCCGAACTGATAAGGCTCGACCGCTACCTGAACCCCAAGGAGATGGCACAGTATCCCGAATGGCTGAAACAGCGGGAAGAACGCCGCGCAGAGCTTGCCGAGGAACGCAGGAACAGAGAAATCCTGTCTACCGCACCTGCTGAAAAGACAGAGCCGAAAAACGAGCGATATGAGTACCATCTCGGCAGCACCGTCTATCTCGGCGCAAACGAGTATGAAATCCTGTCCTTTGATGACGAGCGTGTGATGCTCTATGATACGCAGTTTCCGCTTTTCAACAAGGAAATGACGAGAGCTGAGTTCGACAGCAAGGTGCAGGAGAACCCGCTGAATGACCATTTGAAGGTCGCAAAAATACAGCCCGAAGAAAAAGAGGTCGAGTATGACATCGGGATGGGCTATCTCGGCAACGGACTGACCGTTTGGAACCGTGCCGTGGAGGTCAATGGGGACTATCAGAACATTGCTCATATTTCCCCCGAAGGTGAGATCACCTTCTATGTGCAGGACTTGCCACAAAGCGTTGTGGAGCGTATCAAACAGGCGGCAGAAAGAGAAAAGCCAAAGGATGCTGCTTTGCCGGAGTTCTATCAGGCGTATCTTAAAACCAAAGCAGACGATCCGAAAAGCCTTTTGCTGTATCAGGTGGGTGATTTCTTTGAAGCCTATGCTGATGATGCAGAGGTCGTCGGGTCTGCTCTTGACTTGACGCAGACGCCCCGTGCCGTCGATCACAACACCCGTGTCCCAATGGTAGGATTTCCGCAGCACCGCTTGGAAACCTACCTAACAATGCTGACCGACAGAGGGTACGATGTAGCGGTCAACGCTTTGGAGGACGGTAAACGCATTACCCGCACCGTGGTTTCCACCACGAAGGAAGCACCCATCGAGTCCAAACCTATCGGCAGGATCGACTATCTCGGCACGGACGGCAAGGTCGGTGAAAGCATCGAGTACACCAGCCCTTATAGTTTTGAGAAAGACATCAAGGAGGAAAACTACTACGGTGTGCCGATGAGTATTGTTCTGTATAAGGACAAGGACGGCAACACGATTCCGCACGGTTTTATCGCACAGCTTGACCCACCGCCCAAGGGCTTTGAGATCATCGACAGCCCGTATTTGCCGGAAAATGCTCTGGATAAAGCGAAGCATCTCATTGATGATTTTTGCCGTGAGGAGTATCAGCGTGAGGGCGGTGCGGATTACACCGACCTTACCAATGTAGGTATTGCCTACACCACCACAGAGGATGACAAGCACGAGATTCAGGCAAGGGTCAACCTTGTGGATTTTCGCATTGAAACCCTTGCGGATGGAAAAGTCGTCCGCAGTGAACAGTATGCTTCTCTTGAGGAACTGACCGAAAAAGGACTGCAAGCATTGTCCTTTGACGACCTTGTTTATCTCTCCGAGGAAGAATTGGCACAGGTGGAAGCACCCCTTACCCCTGTTTGGGAGCATCCGAAGAAAAGCCGGGTGCAGACCTTTGATATTCATCCCGAAATCCCAATGGCAGACCGTCATACCTTTGACCTTGCTTCTCACGAGGTCGAGGAGGTCAACAAGAAAGAACGCTTCCACCGCAACTATGCGGCGATCACCGTTTTGAAAAGGTGTCAGGATGAAAATCGCTTCGCCACACCGGACGAGCAGATCATCCTCTCTAAATATGTGGGCTGGGGCGGTATTCCCGAAGCCTTTGATGAGCGAGCCGGTTCTTGGCAGACAGAGTTCAGTATGCTAAAAAACATCCTGACGCCGGAGGAATACGCTTCCGCAAGAGAAAGCACTCTGACCGCTTTCTACACGCCGCCAACGGTTATCAATGCCGTGTATAAGGTGATGAAACAGCTTGGCTTCCGTGAGGGCAACATCTTGGAACCTTCCTGCGGCATCGGGCATTTTATCGGTATGCTTCCCGAAGAAATGAAGGAAAGCAAGATCTACGGTGTGGAACTGGACACAATTTCTGCCGGTATTGCACAGCAGTTATATCAAAAGTCCTCTATCGCCGCACAGGGCTTTGAGGAAACCAACCTCCCCGACAGCTTCTTTGATGCCGTTGTGGGGAATGTACCCTTCGGGGATTTCAAGGTTCCTGACAAGCGTTACGACAAGCACAAGTTCCTCATCCACGACTACTTCTTCGCCAAATCCTTGGACAAGCTCCGTCCGGGCGGCGTAATGGCTCTCATCACCAGCAAGGGAACGATGGACAAGGAGAACTCCGCTGTCCGCAAGTATATTGCTCAGCGAGCCGACCTGCTTGGTGCTATCCGTTTGCCGAACAACACCTTTAAGGGTAACGCCGGAACGGAGGTCGTTTCGGACATTCTTATTCTGCAAAAGCGTGACCGCATTGTGGATATAGAGCCGGATTGGGTACAGCTCGGCACAGATGAAAACGGTATCCTGATGAACAGGTACTTTGTTGAGCATCCCGAAATGATACTCGGAGAGATGAAAATGGTGTCGGGGCGTTTCGGTCCCGAAGCCACCTGCGTCCCTTACGAGGGGGCAGACCTTGCCGAGCAACTCAGCGAAGCCGTTTCCAATATTCACGGTGAGCTGACCGCATATGAGGTGGAGGATGAGCTTGCAGAGGAGGACAATTCCATTCCCGCAGATCCCACCGTCCGCAACTTCTCCTATACAGTGCTGGACGATAAAATCTACTTCCGAGAAAACAGCCGTATGGCTCCGGTGGAGGTATCGGCTACCGCAGAGAACCGCATTAAGGGTATGATCCGCATCCGTGATTCGGTCAGAAAGCTGATCGAATTGCAGACGGAGGATTACCCCGACTCGGAAATTAAAGCGGAGCAGGAGCGATTAAACGCTCTTTATGATACCTTTTCCAAGCAGTACGGACTTATCAACAGCCGTGCCAACAGCTCCGCATTTTCGCAGGACAGCTCCTTTTCTCTGCTCTCGGCTCTTGAGGTCTTGGGCGATGAAGGGCAGCTTGAACGCAAGGCGGACATATTCTACAAGCGAACCATCAAGCCACACACCCCGGTCACTTCAGTAGATACCGCCAGTGAAGCACTTGCCGTTTCTATGGGCGAAAAAGCCCGTGTGGATATGGATTATATGTGCGAGCTGACCGGCAAGACCGAGGAAGAAATCTTTGCAGACTTGAAGGGCGTTATCTTTCTGAACCCGATGTACGGGTACGGCAATTCCACGCAGGCAAAGTACCTGATGGCAGACGAATACCTCTCCGGCAATGTCCGTGAAAAGCTGGCACTCGCCCGAAAGTCAGCGGAGCTTTACCCCGAAGATTACACCGTCAATGTGGAAGCACTGGAACGGGTGCAGCCCAAAGACCTGACCGCCAGCGAAATTGCCGTTCGGCTCGGTGCTACTTGGCTGCCGACCGAAATTGTCGAACAGTTTATGTTTGAGTTCTTAGGAACACCGAGGTACGCACAGTGGAACATCAAGGTTCATTTCTCTGCCTACACCGGCGAATGGAACATTGAAGGCAAGTCCTATGACCGCAGCAATGTGAAGGCATACAGCACCTACGGTACGGGGCGCATCAACGCCTATAAGATCATCGAGGAAACACTGAACC
>OMGI01001240.1_pt1 | contig 15932 bp, 17 predicted proteins | sample 1645801 | NCBI WGS metagenome assembly OMGI01 (sample SAMN05578584, study PRJEB25193) | human gut metagenome | biome: Human Microbiome; feature: human-associated habitat; material: feces | host: Homo sapiens | place: USA:Birmingham
CTCCTTCTTGACACGTTCGGCCAGCGCCGTGGCGCCGCCCGTCTTGGGATTCTCCGCGACGATCACGATCGCCGAGTTCTTGCTCTTGCGGAACCCGTGGTTGATCAGTTCCGCCAGCTGGTCGACCTCGGTCTCCATCTCCGGGATGATCGCCGCCTCGGAACCCGTCGCGATGGCGCTGTTGAGCGCCAGGTAACCCGCCGTGTGGCCCATCACCTCGACGAAAAAGAGGCGTTCGTGGCTTGACGCCGTGTCGCGCAGTTTGTCGACCGACTCCATGATCGTATTCAGCGCCGTGTCGTAGCCGATCGTCGAGTCCGTGCCTCCGAGGTCGTTGTCGATCGTTCCGGGAAGCCCCACGATCGGCACGTTGTATTCCTCGGCGAAAAGTCCCGCGCCGGTCAGCGATCCGTCGCCGCCGATCACCACCAGAGCGTCGATGCCCGCGGCCACCATGTTGTCGTAAGCCGCCTTGCGGCCTTCCACGGTCTTGAACTCCTCGCTGCGGGCGGTTTTCAGAATCGTGCCGCCCAGCTGGATGATGTTGCTCACGCTCTGCGATTTGAATTCAACGATCTCGTTGAATACCAAACCTTTGAATCCGCGCATGATTCCTTTTACGGTAAATCCGTTGTAGATTGCGCTGCGCGTCACCGCGCGGATTGCCGCATTCATGCCCGGCGCGTCGCCGCCCGATGTCAGAATGCCTATGCTCTTGATTCCGGCCATACTCTCATTTGTTAAAAACAAAACCGTTCAAAGGTACGAAAATATTTCAAAAATTTCAAAAATACGGGCGGCCCAAAAAGGATGCCGCCTGATAAGCCGGGAACTTTTTATTTTAACGCGAATGATTTTCGGCTTCGCTTACCGGGACCGGGCGGCGCTGCCGCGGGTCGTTTTTGCGCTGTCGGCGGCGTCGGTTTCCCGGCGGATCGTCACCGAGGCTTCGTCGCCGGTCTCGGAGGCTTTGACCGAGACCTTCCGGCCGTCGGCGTTGACCCGCAGTTCGCCCTGCTTCTTGTCGACGGTGATGTCGATGGATTTCGAGGGCACGGAGATGTGGAGCGTCTTGCGGCCCTCCTCGATCACGCTTTCTTCGTCGTAATCTTCCAGCAGGCGTTCGAGGGTGGTGGTGTCGCCGTCGATGACGATTTCGCTCTGGAACACCTGTTCGAGAACCCTGCGTTTCGTCCGGAACTTGTCGCCCACGTTCTCGCGGATGGCCACGCACGATACGGCGATGATCGAGGCCAGCCACAGCAGGAAGATGGCCAGCACGGTCTTGCCGCCGGGTTTGCGCGAGGCGATCAGGCACATCAGCACGTAGATCAGCAGGATGATGGGGATGAGCGTGGCCAGGATGCCCAGGCTCGCGATCCAGATCGACACCGTGTTGCCGAAGACGGCGGGCGTGAAGAAACCCTCTCCGCCGACGATCAGGGCGAACATGCCGATGATCAGGGCGCAGGCCGCCATGATGAGTCCGAAGACGATGAACCCGGCGATGATTTTCAGCAGGATCAGCACCACCTTGCCGAAGACCGATACGACTTCGGCGACGATCGGTTTGGCCTTGGCGTCGGGTTCGGCGCAGGCCGTGGCGGTGGCCGCGGTGACCTCGCCGATGGATTGTGCGGTGATCTTCTCGCCGTTCATTTCGAGTTTCTGCCGCGCCGAACGGGCCGCCGGAACGGCGAACCACATGATGAAATAGCAGATCAGGAAGATGCCGAACAGGTTGCCGAACATCGGGCTGAACCAGTGCAGGAAGGGAATCCACCCGAAGCAGGTGAACAGCAGGGGCAGAAACAGCCCGAGGCGCACCCACACGGGGTCGATGTCGAAATATTTGCCGATTCCGGCGCAGACGCCGCCCAGCTTGGCGTTTTCCGTGTCGCGGTAGAGCCGGCGGGGGATGCGCGGCGTGTCACAGTGCAGGTCGCGGTCGACGCTCTCCCGGGAGATGTCCTCGGCCGAACCCATCTGCCGGATGATGTTCAGGATCAGCGGTTTCTCCACGATGCGGGTGTTGTCCTGCGCCGAGAGGATCAGTTCCGCGATGCGGGCTTCGATGTCGGCGACGATCTCCGCGCCGTCGGCCGTGTCCTTATAGGTTGTCTTGAGGCTTTCGAGATAGGTTTCGAGGGCCTCGTAAGCGTCGGCGTCCATCGTGAACGCCACGCCCGAGATGCTGCATTTTTTAACCTCTTTCATGGTTGTCGCGTCGTTTCGGAATTCAGAGTTTGCGGATGCTGCCGCCGCTCGACTTTTCCAGCGAAGTCTGGCAGTCGCCCGAGTAGCGGACCGACGAGCCGCTCGATGCGCTGGCGGTGAGTTTTCCGCTGCAGTCGATCGAAGCGCTGGCGGCGCTCGACGTGTCGATCGTGGCGTTGACGGCCGAGAATTTTTCGGCGTTGAGTTTCGATGCTGAACTCATGTCGGCCCTGAACGTCCCGGCGGAACCTTCGAGGATGATTTTCGATGCGCTCGATGCGTCGAGCGAACAGCTTTCGGCCTCGACCGAGGCCTCGACCTTCGAGGCGCTCGATGTTTCGATGGTGCAGGAGACGGCTTCCACCGCGGCTTTGATCTTGGCGGCGCTCGAAGCCTCTATGCTGAATTTGCCGGCTTTGAGCGTCGTCTCGCCGATGATCTTCGAGGCGCTCGAAGCGTCGAGCGAGCGGATTTTCCCGTTGGCCGGGACGGTGATCGTGACGTTGCCGTTCTGGATGTTGTTCACCTTTTGATCGAGGGTGGCTTCGAGTTTGCCCTTGACGGTCCGGACCACCACTAGGTCGATCAGGTTGTCGTCGGCTTCGATGCGGATGTCCGACACCTTGTCCGAGATGACGACTTTCACGGCGCGCGAGGCTTCGATGCCGTCGAAATCGGGTGCCGGAACGGTTTTGGCGACGATCTTGCCGCTGCCCTTGATGTTTTTGCCCAGCAGGGGCGCTGCGACGCAGGCGACATAAGCGGTTGCGGAGAGGGAGGCTACGATCAGGACGGCTATCAGCAGGAGTTTTTTCATGGTTTTATTTTTTTGGGGGGCTTAATTGTTTTTTCCGTGGCGGATGAGTTGGATTTGTCCGACGAGTTCATCCCAGGCTTCGTCGAGCGTTGCGAGGTATTCGCGGCCTTTGTCCGTGAGCGTGTAGTACTTGCGCGGCGGACCCTGCGGGGATTCCTCCCAGCGGTAGGTCAGCAGTCCGGCATTTTTCTGCCGGGTGAGGATCGGGTAGAGCGTACCCTCGACTACGATCATCTCGGCCTGCTTGAGTTCGGCGATGATCTTCGGAGCATACGAGTCCTCGCGGGAGAGAATGGCGAGGATGCAGTACTCCAGAATTCCTTTGCGCATTTGCGCCTTTACGTTGTCTTCAGCCATGGTGCTATGCGTTTAACCTTTTGGGGGCTTTGGGAACGATCAGCCAGAGGATGATGTAAACCCAGAGCGAGAGACCTCCGAAGAAGATCAGGAGCAGGGTTGCGATGCGTACCAGTGATGTATCGAGTCCGAAGAATTCGGCCAGGCCGGCACAGACGCCTGCGATGATGCTGTCTTGGGAACGGAATAACCGTCTGTTTTCGTTCGTTGCCATGATTTTATCGGTTTTTGCTGTTGATATTGAATTTTCGGGCCGGCTCCTCGGGAATGACGATCCAGAGGATGATGTAGGCCCAGATCGAAAGTCCGCCGAAAAGGATCAGCAGGAGCATCAGCAGCCGGATCAGCGTCGGGTCGGAGTCGAAATACGCGGCGAGACCCCCGCAGATGCCGGCGATCGAACGCTCGGTGCGCGAGCGGTAGAGTTTGCGCAGGGGCGGCTGTTCGGCGGATTCGGTTCCGGTCCCTCCCTCGGCGGACTCGGACCGCTCCGCGCCGCGGGGTTCGCCGAAATCGGCCGGACTGCCCATCTGGGCCATCGTCGCACGGACGACGTCGAGCGTAATGACCCGCATGGGCGAGGCGACCCGCTCGCGGAATATCTCCGCCACACGGGCCTCGATGTCGCCCATCGTTTCGGCGTCACCCTCCGGCAGACGCCGCCGGATGTCGTCGAAATAGCTGCCCAGTACCCGGTAGGCGTCCTCGTCGAGGATGAATGCCACGGAGCCGATGTTTACGTTTACAGTCTCTTTCATGGTCGTAAAAGTATTGTCGCGGTTTGATGTTTTGCGGGTTTTACTATTATTACAATGCAAATATAATACGAATTTTAGTATTATGCAATGCAAAGTACTAAATTTTTTCAATTTTTTTCACACCTATATATAGACCGGGGATTGTTTCCGTGAAAAAATTCCGATATTTGGACTTGCATTGTTGCGTTTTGCCCTTCAATTTCGTCTTACAGATACAATGAAGGAATCCGAATTCACCTCGCTTGTCCTGCCGCTCCGCGACCGCATGTTCCGCTACGCCCAGAGCCTGCTGCTCTCGCCGGCCGAGGCGGAAGATGCCGTGCACGACCTGCTGGAGCGGCTGTGGCGGGAGCGCGGCCGGCTGGAGGAGTGCCGCCGGGTCGATTCCTTCGTGATGACCGCCGTGCGCAACCGTTGTTACGACCTGCTGCGCCGCCACCGGGCCGACAGTCGCCGGGACGATGCGGTGGCGGGGTGGACGGAGTGTTCGGCGGCTGCCGAGGCCGACCGCTGGGAGATGCGCGAACTGGTGCGGCGGGTCCTGGGCTGCCTCCCCGAACGCCAGCGGGAGGTGCTCCACCTGAAGGACATCGAGGGCTACTCCACCCGCGAGATTGCCGGAATGGTCGCCTGCGACGAGGCGCAGGTGCGCGTGATCCTCTCCCGCGCCCGCAACGGATTGCGAGAGGTACTGAAAAAAATGACGGACGATGAACGAACGACAAGAACGGATTGAACGGCTCGCGGAGCGCTGGTTCGCAGCGCAGGCGACCGATGCGGAGGAGCGCGAACTGCGCGACTGGTTCCGGCAGGCGGCCGGCGTGCCGGACTCCCTGCGCGAGGCGCAGATACTGTTCGGCGGACTGGATGCGCTGGCCGGGGAACGCTCCCGGGAGCGGTGGAAACCCCGCCGTGCCGGGCGCATATTGCCGCTCTGGGGCATTGCCGCGGCCGTGGCCGTGGTGATAGGGCTCTTTGTCTGTGCGGACCTGCTGCGCAAGCCCTATTGTTACATCGACGGCGTGGCGGTCTATGACAAGGAGGTGGCTCTGCAAACGACCGTCTACCTCGAATCGTTCTCGGCTTTCGAGGAGTCGGGACGGATGGTGGACGAACTGATCCGAAACAATTAAAAAACGATATGCCATGAACAGACACTTTATTTTTGCGGGTATTTTCATGCTGCTGGGGCTGTGCGCCGCAGCGCAGCCGGCGGATTCGACGGCCGTGGATTCCCTCCGGCGGATCGGGGATGTCGATACGGGGCCGGTCACCATGCGCCGGGCCGCCGACGGGGATAACATGGTACTCGAGGTGGCGGGCTTCGGCATTACGATCGGCCCTTCCACCATTCAGGGAGCTTCGAATCGGGACACGAAGAGCCGTCCGCGGGTCTGCGGGCTGTTTTTCGACGGGATCGAAATGGGCTTCAATTTCCTGACCGGGTCCGACTATGCGGGTTATCCGGCAGGAACGGGGGATTTTCTCGACGTGCGGGGCGGCAATTCGTTCCATTTCGGCGTGACGCCCGTCGGGATGTCGGTGCGCCTGGACAAACGGGGGAAATTCGAATTTTCGACCGGCCTGCGCTACACGGTCGACAACTACCGGCTGTCCGACAACTCGATTACGCTGGGACGTGTGGACGGCCTGATTGTGCCCGTTCCGTTGGACGAGAAGGCAGACAAGTCGAAATTCCGCACCACGTCGCTGGGCATTCCGCTGCAATTCTCGTTCGATCCGGTCCGGCGCCTGCGGATTGCCGTCGTGGGGTACTGCGATTTTGTGCTCGGGTCCAATGCGATTTATAAAAGACCGAAGGAGAAAAACTCCCTCTCCGGGGTCAATCCCTTCCAGTTCGGGATCGGAGGCTCGGTCTCCTACCGCGGATTCGGCGTCTACGCCCGCTACGGCGTGACATCGCTCTTCAAGAGCAGTGTGGGGCCGTCATGCCATCCGGTGTCGTTCGGTGTCTGCGTCTTCATGTAAAATCGTGCGGCCATGAAACGATTGCTATTGATTCTGCTGGTCATGCTGCCGTTCCTGGTCCGGGGACAGAACGCCTCGTGGAAATTCTTCGACCGTTATACCAAAGCCGAAGGATTCACCAGCGTGCAGCTCGAGCGGAAGATGATGCGGATGATGAGCCGCCAGGCGGCGGAGAAGGGGGATGAAGGGTTGTCCAAACTGCTCGGCGGCATCGAGTTTATCCGGATTGTGGCGCTCGACAAGGGCGACGGAACGCAGTTTGTCGCCGATGCGGAAAATCTGGCGACCAATCCGGAGTACAAGTTTCAGCTGGTGATGTCCGGAACCGAGGAGGGGCAGACGACGCGGTTCTATATCCGCGAAGCGGAGTTTTACGACAATTCGGAACTGCTGATGCTGACCTACGGTGCGAAAGAGACCGTCGTGGTGAACATCTACGGAAAGTTCGACCTCAAGCAGGTCGCACGCCTCTCGACCATCCGGCCGAAGAAATAGGTTTGTACCTTTTGATGTCAAAAGGTACCCTACAACACGGGCTTAAGAAGCCCGTGTTGTAGGCGGCTGCGGGTTTTCCGCTGACTATCCTGTTCTGCGCTCCCGATCCTCGCTATACCCGTCGAAAAAGGGGCCGGACATTGTGTCCGGCCCCTTGGTCTTATTGCTGTCGGCGGTCGTTAGTCCTCGAACTTGGCGGAGAGGAACTCGCGGTTCGGCGGGGTCTCTTCTCCCCCCCCCCCTTTCAAAGGGAGGCCGGGAGGGATTGTCTGTCTGGATGCGCGACGCGCATATCGCCCGGCATAAAAAGGGCCGGAGCAACGCTCCGGCCCTGGTCGTTATCGCTGCTGCGACAGTCGTTAGTCCTCGAACTTCGCCGAGAGGAACTCGCGGTTCAGACGGGCGATATGCGCAATGGAAATCTGCTTGGGGCACTCGGCCTGGCAGGCTCCCGTGTTGGTGCAGTTGCCAAATCCCAGTTCGTCCATCTTGGCGACCATCGCCTTGGCGCGGCGCGCACCCTCGACACGGCCCTGGGGCAGTTTGGCGAGCGACGACACGCGGGCGGCGACGAAGAGCATGGCCGAACCGTTCTTGCACGTCGCGGCGCAGGCTCCGCAGCCGATGCAGGCGGCGGCGTCCATCGACTCCTCGGCGTCGGCCTGCGAGATCGGAATGGCGTTGGCGTCGGGCACCGAGTTCGTGCGCACCGAGATGAAGCCTCCGGCCTGCAGAATCTGATCGTAAGCCGAACGGTTCACCACGAGGTCCTTGATGACGGGGAACGCCGCCGAGCGCCACGGCTCGATGGTGATCGTCGCGCCGTCCTTGAACTTGCGCATGTAGATCTGGCAGGTCGTGGCTCCCTGGCTGGGACCGTGGGCCTGTCCGTCGATGTGCAGCGAGCACATGCCGCAGATACCCTCGCGGCAGTCGTGGTCGAAGGCCACCGGCTCCTTGCCCTCGTGGATGAGATTGTTGTTCAGGATGTCGAGCATTTCGAGGAACGAGGTGTCGGCCGAAATGTTCTCCACCTTGTAGCTCTCGAAAGCGCCTTTGGATTTAGCGTCCTTTTGACGCCATATCTTTAATGTAAAATTCATGGTTTCGATTCGATATTAAAGTTCAACGTCAAATGGCCTTAATCTTTGTAGTTGCGCTGTGCGGGGTGCACGAACTCGAAGTTCAGCGGCTCCTTGGTGAGTTCCGGAGCCTGGTCCATGCCCTTGTACTCCCATACGGCGGCGTATACGAAGTTCTCGTCGTCGCGCTTGGCTTCGCCCTCCTCGGTCTGGTGTTCCGTGCGGAAGTGGCCGCCGCACGACTCCTCGCGGTTGAGGGCGTCGCGGGCCATCAGTTCGCCCAGCTCCAGGAAGTCGGCCAGACGCAGCGCCTTTTCAAGTTCGACGTTGAAGTCGTTCTCCTTGCCTACGACCTTCACGTCCTTCCAGAACTCCTTGCGCAGGGCCTGAATCTCGGTGATGGCCTTTTCGAGGGACTCTTTCGTGCGGGCCATGCCGACGTTCTCCCACATGATGTGGCCCAGCTTCTTGTGGATGTCGTCCACCGACTGCTTGCCGTTGATCGCGAGGAGTTTGGCGATCTTCTCCTTGACGCCCTTCTCGGCCTCGTCGAAGGCCTTGGTGTCGGTCTTCACCTTCGGGGCCTGGATCTTGTGCGAGAGGTAGTCGCCGATGGTGTAGGGCAGCACGAAGTAACCGTCGGCAAGACCCTGCATCAGGGCCGATGCGCCGAGGCGGTTGGCGCCGTGGTCCGAGAAGTTGGCCTCGCCGATGGCGTAGAGACCCGGGATGGTGGTCATCAGGTTGTAGTCGACCCAGATGCCGCCCATCGTGTAGTGCACGGCGGGGAAAATCTGCATCGGCTGCTCGTAGGGGCTGACGTCGGTGATCTCCTCGTACATGTCGAAGAGGTTGCCGTAACGCTGCTTGATAATGTCCTTGCCCAGACGCTCGATGGCGGTCTTGAAGTCGAGGTATACGGCCAGACCGGTCTCGTTCACGCCGTAGCCTGCGTCGCAACGCTCCTTGGCGGCGCGCGAAGCCACGTCGCGCGGCACGAGGTTGCCGAAGGCCGGGTAGCGGCGTTCCAGATAGTAGTCGCGGTCCTCCTCGGCGATCTGCGAGGGTTTGAGCTTGCCGGCGCGGATGGCCTTCACGTCCTCGAGTTTCTTGGGAACCCAGATACGGCCGTCGTTACGCAGCGACTCGGACATCAGCGTCAGCTTCGACTGCTGGTCGCCGTGAACGGGGATGCAGGTGGGGTGGATCTGCGTGAAGCAGGGGTTGGCGAAGCCGGCGCCCTTGCGGTAGCACTGGAATGCGGCCGAGCCGTTCGACGCCATGGCGTTGGTCGACAGGAAGAAGACGTTGCCGTAGCCGCCCGTGGCGATCACGACGGCGTGGGCGCCGTGGCGCTCGATCTCGCCCGTCACGAGGTTGCGGGCGATGATGCCCTTTGCCTCGCCGTCCTCGATGACGATGTCCAGCATCTCGTGGCGCGGGTAGCTCTTCACCGAACCGGCCGCAATCTCCTTGTTGAGGGCCGCGTAGGCGCCCAGCAGAAGCTGCTGGCCCGTCTGGCCGCGGGCGTAGAACGTACGCGATACCTGCGCGCCGCCGAACGAACGGTTGGCCAGCAGGCCGCCGTACTCGCGGGCGAAGGGGACGCCCTGGCCCACGCACTGGTCGATGATCAGGTTCGAGACCTCGGCCAGACGGTAGACGTTGGCCTCGCGGGCGCGGTAGTCGCCGCCCTTGATCGTGTCGTAGAACAGGCGGTATACCGAGTCGTTGTCGTTCTGGTAGTTCTTCGCTGCGTTGATACCGCCCTGGGCCGCGATCGAGTGGGCGCGGCGGGGCGAATCCTGAATGCAGAATACCTTGACGTTGTAGCCCAGTTCGCCGAGCGAAGCGGCTGCGGAGGCGCCTCCCAGACCCGTACCGACGATGATGATGTCGAGCTTGCGCTTGTTGGCGGGGCTTACGACCTTGATAGCTGTCTTATGGTTGCTCCACTTTTCGGCCAGAGCACCGGCAGGAATTTTAGCATCTAATTTTAAAGCCATATCGTTTGTGTGTTTATTATTCTACAAAGGGGGTGATTAGCATGCGCCTGTGATGCAGGGGCAGAAGAAGTAGACGAGCACCACGGCGGCGAATCCGAGGAATATGATCGTGGCCACGATGTTGGCGATGCACTTCAGGCGGGGATACCACGTGTCGTTGGCCCAGCCCACGGTCTGGAACATCGACCATACGCCGTGCGTGAGGTGGTACCACTGCGAGAAGGTGTAGGCGATCAGCGAAGCTCCGTCCGCGGGGTCGAGTCCCAGCGAGTTCTCGTGTCCGCCCAGAATCTCCACGAGCTGCATCTTCGACCAGAAGTTGAACAGGTGGATCAGGAGTCCGCCCAGGATGATGAAGCCCAGTACGAGCATGTTTTTCGAAGCCCATGCCACGCCCGGCTCCTGCACCGTCACGGCGTAACGCTGCGAGCCGCGCGCCTTGTAGTTGTTCAGCGTGAGGATGACGGCGTAGAGGAAGTGGACGAAGACGCCCAGCGCCAGAACGGCCGTTCCGGCCAGCGCGTACCAGTTTGCGCCCAGCAGTTCGCAAATCATGTTGTACGCTTCGGGCGAGATGATCGCCGTGATGTTCATCGACATGTGGAAGAGGATGAAGAGCACGAGGAACACGCCCGTCACGCTCATTACTAACTTCTTGCCAAGCGAGGAATTAGATAGAAAACAGCTCATAATGATTTTAATTTGTTATATTTGTTAATGATTTGTGTTCCGGCGCTTTTATTTTACGCACGCAAAGATAGCCATTGTTTGCGGAATAACAATAGAAACGGACGGGAATTTTATGCCTGAAAGGAGGGTTTTATGACCAAAAAAGAACTGCGCGCCGCGATGCGCCGGCGGAACCTCGGAATGGACGCTGCGGAGCGCGCCGAAGCCTCGCGCCGGATATTCGGCCGGGCCGGGCGGCTGGAGGCTTTCGGCGCGGCCCGGACGGTGGGTGTTTTCTGCTCGCTTCCCGACGAGCCGGACACGGCGGAGACGCTGGCGCGGTGGAGCGCCGTGAAACGCATCGTGGTTCCGCGCGTCGAAGGGGATGTGATGCGATTCTGCGAATACGACCCGCAGACGCTGCGTCCGGGGGCTTTCGGCATCGCCGAGCCGGGACCCGAGGCGCAGACGTGCGACCCGTCGGAGATCGACCTCGTGATCGTTCCCGGCACGGCGTTCACCGCCGCGGGCGCCCGTTGCGGCCGCGGCCGGGGTTACTACGACAAATACCTCTCCCGGCCGGACGTGCACGCCGTGAAAGTCGGCGTGTGCTTTGCCCACCAACTGGTCGGGGAGCTGCCTGCGGAGCCGCACGACGTGGCGATGGATTACATAATAACGGATTGAATGATGGATGCGAAAGAGTTTGCCTCCGCCTATGGCGAGGCGTTCGGACCCGCCGCGGGACTGCCGTTGCTGTTCTGGTATTCGGACGGGCCGGTGCGTGCCGTGCCCAAAGTCGAAGGATGTTTTTTCAAGGCGCTGGCCGAAGCCCGCGAGGGGTCGGCGGTGAGCCTCAATGCCGCCAATATCGGCTGCGGGGGCGGGAAGTTCTACACCGGCTTTGCACCGATGCCGCCCTTCGTGCCGGCCTTCGTGTCGCAGAAGGAGCACTACAAGCAGACGCCCGAAATGGTGCTGGAGTTCATCGGGCGGCTCGGCGTGCCGGAGGCCTCCGGTGCGTGGCTCAATTTTGCGCGCATTGATACGCCGCAGGCCGCGGAGGCTTTCGGTACGGCCGACGGGGCGCTGTTTTTCGCCACGCCCGACATATTGTCGGGACTGGTGTCGTGGGCCGTTTACGACAACAATGCCGACGATGCCGTGTGCGTGCCCTTCGGGTCGGGATGCAGCGCCGTCGTGACGCAGGCCGTGCGGGAGAACCGCCGGGGCGGACGCAGCGTCTTCCTGGCGTTGTTCGACCCTTCGGTGCGTCCGTGGGTCGACGCCTCGGAGCTGGGGTTCGTCGCGCCGATGTCGCGTTTGCGCGAGATGTGCGGCACGATGCGTGCAAGTTGTCTTTTCGGGACCCATGCGTGGAACAAGGTCCGGGTCCGCATTAATGGAGGGAATATATGAAAAAGAGAAGAGTGGCGCTGGTGCTGGCAGGCGGCGGCGCACGGGGCGTGGCCCATATCGGGGCCATCGAAGAGTTGGAGAGGCAGGGATTCGAGATCAGCGCCGTGGCGGGGACCTCGATGGGTGCGCTGGTCGGGGGCGTGTATGCCTCGGGGTACCTCGAACCGTTCAAGGAGTGGATGCGCGCACTCGATAAATACAAGGTTTTCAGCCTAGTCGATTTCGCGTTGAGCACCGAAGGGCTGGTCAAGGGAGACCGGGTGATGGAGGCGATGAAGGAGTTGGTCCCCGACGTGCAGATCGAGCGGATGCCCGTGCCTTTCGCCGCCGTGGCGGCCGATCTGCTGACGGGCGACGAAGTGGTGCTCGATAGCGGGGGATTGTACGACGCCATCAGGGCTTCGATCTCGATTCCTTCGGTTTTCAGGCCCGTGCACCGCGACGGCCGGGTGCTGGTCGACGGCGGCACGGTCAACCCGCTGCCGCTGAACCGCGTGCGGCGCGAGGAGGGCGACCTGCTGGTCGCCGTGGACGTCAGCGCCCGGTTCGGGGCCGATTCCGTCCGCCGGGCCAATGCGTCGCTGAATTATTACAAGGTGCTGATCGCTTCGTCGCAGATCATGCAGCAGCGCATCACGCAGCTGATGTGCCGTCTGTACAAACCCGACATCATGGTCGGGCTGCCCGCCGACAGCTACGGCATGTTCGAGTTCTACCGTTCGGAGGAGATTCTCGAGGCGGGGCGTGCGGCGACGCGCGCGGCGCTGGAGCGGCTGGAAACCGACGGTGAAAACGGTATGGTTTTTGCTGAAAGCGAAGAAAAGATTGCGACGGCCCGTTTTTGAAGAATTCAAAAGTAGTGACGCAACTTCACACAGATTTTAGGGCCGTCGCAATGTATTCGAGGATGAAGGAGATGGCGGAAAACATTTCCGGATTCCTTACGGGGCAAAGATAGAGAAAGTTTCCGGATTTGCAATCGCTTTGCCCGAAAGTGATATGGGTGCGTCCAAAATTCCGAAGGGGCGGGCCTTTTTCGCGTGGCAAATCCGTTTTTTTTCGCGCTGCGGCCGCCTGTCCGGGTGCCCGGTCCGGCCTGCGGGACGCATTCGCAAAGCAAATTCCCGGCTCATCGAGCCGGGAATTTGCTTGTTTGCGGGGTGGGGTCAGCGTCTGTCGCCTTCGCGGACGTAGGCCGCGATGCGGTGGCTCCGCTTGCCGATGGGGATGCCCAGGCCGAGCGTTACGTTCATCGAACTCTGCTTGATGGGGACCCACTGCGGTGTGTGCTTCGAAGTCAGCACGTCGGTTGCCAGATAGAAATTGATCCAGTTGGGGCAGAGGTTCAGCGCCAGGCCGACGGCTCCGCCGCGGTTGTCGATCACCGAATAGCTTCCCGACACCGTGAACCAGCGCACGGGGTGGAAATTGACCGATCCGGTGATGTTGTGCATGGTCTTGTATTCCCAGACGCGGGCCGTGTAGAGCAGGCCGATGCCGATTTTGTGGCGCCACACTTCGTATTCGAGTCCGGCGTTGACCGCCGCGCGGAGCATCTTGGTCGTGCTGCGCCCGTCGACCTGATTGAATTTCAGCATTTCGAGGTCGAAATCCGGAACCGGCTCCGAGGCGTTTTCCGGAACCGTGGCGCCCGTGAATTCCGTCTCCTGCGTCGAGACGCCCATGACGGAGTTTTTCTTGCTCCAGCTGATGAATCCCAGGTCGGTCACGGCCAGCGACGCTTGCAGGTTGGGCAGGATGTCGTACGTGGCGCCCAGATCGAGGGCAAAGCCGTATCCTGCGGGTTTGGTGGGTTTGAAGTCGAGATCGCCGATCTCGAAGGTCTCGCTGTCGGGGCCCGTTTCGACTTTGGCCCCGGCGGCCGTGAGGTCCAGCGTGCCCTGGGTGAGAACGGCCCAGCGGTCTTCGCGGAGCGAGATGTCGAAGCGGTCGTAGGTGACCTGCGCACGGGCGAGTCCGGCGAGGAACTTACCGCGGATGCCGATGTAGAGGCGGTCGTCCATCAGCGGGAACGAGTAGCTGAAAGCCGCCTCGAGGTAGGTGTCCGTCGAGGTGCCGAAGTTGCGGATCTGGCCCTCCTTGCCGAGTTTGATGAATTCGAAGAGCGAGTAGGGCAGGTTGGCGTCTTCGTTGACCCGCACGTTGAGGTCGAACGACCAGAAATTCTTGTGGTTTTTGGTAAAGGCGCCGAATCCGATGACGTTCATGCGGAAGTCCATGCCCAGCAGGTTGTTCTGCTTGAGGCCCGAGAGTGCGTCGGCGGCCGACACGGAGCTGTCGAGCAGCGTCACCAGCTTGCCGTCGCGGGAGAAGAGGATGTTGTCCACGGCGATGTTGCCGCCCACGTTGATGTTCACGCCGCCGATGGCCGGGATGTTGACGTAGCCGCGCAGCGGCGCGAAAGCCGGGTTGAACTGGCTGCGGAAGGTCGAACCCTCCATGAAATAGGCCGTGGGGTTCTGGGCTGCGGCGCCGGTCGCCAGAAGCGCCGCCGCGATGAGGGTGTATATTTTTTTCATAATGGAGTGCGGTTTAGATGTCGAGTTTCAGTCCTCCGTTCTTGAGCAGGCTCAGGCTGATGACGATCTGGTACCGGTCGTCGCTGAATCCTTTGCCGGGATAGTATTCCGTGAGCGTCACGGGAATCCGGATCGTGATGCCCTCGACGATCTGCCGCAGGTCTTCGGCGAAAAGCTGCGTTTGGGGAATGTCGTTCGATGCCTTGTCTGCGCCGACTCCGACCTGGAACGTGATCTCCGTGGGCGAAAAACTCGGATCGAGGAGCAGCGAAAGGGGCAGCCCGCTGGTGATCTGGCCGTAGAGGAACAGCGTGTTTCTGGCGTTGGGCGTGCCCTCGGGGTCGAGGTTGTCGGCGAGCATGTCCACTATGTCGCTGCTGATGTCGATATGGCCGACTTCGTATTCGAGCTGGTCTATTCCGAGCGAGCCGGTCAGGTAGGTGCGGGCCAATGCGCTGACTTCGTCCGCGAGCCGTTCGCGCAGCGATGCGTCGTTGCGGTAGGCGGTTTTGAATGCTGTCTTGAAGGTTTGCTCGTCGGGAGCCGTCAGGTTGAGAAGCAACAGAAATTCCGCGGCGTATTTGTCCCAAACCAGATCGACGACCGATGCGAGTTTGGCGTCGCTGGTCCGCATCTCCTCGCGCAGCGTTCGGAGCAGCGTGTTTACATACGTCTGATCGTCTTTGTCCTGCAATTTGACGAGGTCGACGAATTTGCCGTCGGGCAGCTGGGAGGGAAACCAGATGTCGGCTTCGCGGAAGATCTCTTCGATGTTGCCGCCGTTGTTTTTGATCTCGTCCTTCGAGACGAGCACCTTGACCAGCGGGATGCGGAACTGCGACCCTTCGTCGCCGATGGCGATGTTGTCGGTGTCGATGTTTCCCAGATCGTAATCTTTGTCCACGCATGCGGTGGAGAGCATGCCGGACAGGAGCAGGAGGATAAGTTTTCTCATAGGCTTGGCGTGTAGTGAAATAGCGATGTGCAAAGATATGATTTTCGGACGAATTAAACAAAAAATGCGGCCTTTTTATAGACTTTCCGATTTGCAATATATTTGCTAAATTTGCAGGGCGTATGGCTGAAACGGAAAAACCGGATCTCAAGGAGCAGGTGGCCCTGCTGCCGCTGTCGCCGGGCGTCTACCAGTTCGTGGACCGCTCGGGGACGATCATCTATGTGGGTAAGGCCAAGAGCCTGCGCAAGCGGGTGTCTTCGTACTTCGTGCAGTCGAAGGAGCACAGCGCGAAGGTGCGTGTGCTGGTGAAGCAGATCGTCGAGATCCGCCATATCGTCGTGGGGAGCGAGACCGACGCCCTGCTGCTGGAAAACTCGCTGATCAAGAGCCTTCAGCCGCGTTACAACATCCTGCTCAAGGACGACAAGACCTATCCGTGGATCGTCGTGCGGCGCGAGCACTTTCCCCGCGTGCAGTCGACGCGCATCCTGACGCGCGACGGGTCGCAGTATTTCGGCCCCTACGGATCGGTGATGATGCAGCGCAGCGTGCTCGACTTCATCCGCGAGGTGATCCAGATCGGAAGAGCGTCGTGTAGGGAAAGAGTGTAGATCTCGGTGGTCGC
>OMGI01001255.1_pt1 | contig 15747 bp, 17 predicted proteins | sample 1645801 | NCBI WGS metagenome assembly OMGI01 (sample SAMN05578584, study PRJEB25193) | human gut metagenome | biome: Human Microbiome; feature: human-associated habitat; material: feces | host: Homo sapiens | place: USA:Birmingham
GCTTCATGGATAATGCGAGGATAAGCACAGTAGAAGAACAAACCTCCTTGCCTATCCAGCGTTACTTGCAGATGTCGGCGCTGGAAGAGCAGGGCTTACAGCACTTCGATAGCTGGGCGGCGAACTACGGCGAGACCGTCACCGCCATCGAGCTGTCCCCGGAGGGTACCGGCTACCGGGCCAAGACACGGTTTGCCAAGTTTTATAACCTGCCGGAGTTGATGTCCGTTTTCAAAAATGTGGCGGACATTCAGACGGCGGATATGCTCAAGCTCCCCGTGCCGGAGGCACATTACCACAATATTGCCCTGAAACCATCGGAGTATCAGAAAGAGATCGTGGCGTCGCTGGCGGAGCGCGCTGAGAAAGTCCGCAACCGCGAGGTGGACAGCAGCGTGGACAATATGCTGCTCATCACCAACGATGGCCGTAAGCTGGCGCTGGATCAGCGGCTGGTCAACCCCATGCTTCCCAGCGATCCCAACAGCAAAGCCGCCAAGTGCGCGGAAAATGTGTTTGAGATCTGGCGGCGCACCGCTGGCCAACGCTCCACGCAGATGATCTTCTGCGACCTGTCCACTCCAAAGGATGACGGCACTTTCAGCGTTTATGATGATATTCACGCAAAATTGCTGGAATTGGGTATTCCCGAAAACGAGATCGCCTTCATCCACAACGCCAAGAGCGAGGCGCAGAAGAAAGACCTGTTCGGCAAGGTGCGGAGCGGTCAGGTGCGTATCCTGCTGGGCAGCACCCAGCGCATGGGTGCTGGCACCAACTGCCAGCAAAAGCTCATCGCCCTGCACCACCTCGACTGCCCGTGGCGTCCGTCCGACCTTCAGCAGCGTGAGGGGCGTATTATCCGGCAGGGCAATGAAAACCCGGAGGTAGACATTTACAGCTATGTCACCGAGGGCACTTTCGATGCCTATTTGTACCAGCTGGTAGAATCCAAGCAGAAATTTATATCGCAAATTATGACCAGCAAATCGCCTGTTCGCTCTGCCGAAGATGTGGATGAGCAGGCGCTTTCTTATGCCGAAATCAAGGCGCTGGCCAGCGGCAACCCCATGATCAAGGAAAAGATGGATCTCGACATTGAGGTGTCCAAGCTGAAGCTGCTGAAAGCCAACCACCTTTCTCAGAAATACGCGCTGGAGGACGCCATCAGCAAGGGCTTTCCGAAGCAAATCGCGGAAACGCAGGCGCGAATTGCCGGGTATGGCGCGGATATTGCCACAGTCAAGGAAAACACCCACCCAAACGTGGACGGCTTCTCTCCGCTTACGCTGGCAGGCGTCACCTACGCTGACAAGAAAGAGGCGGGCGCGGCGCTGCTGACCATGTGCCAGACGATGCTCTCCCCGGAGGCGACACAGATCGGCAGCTATCGCGGACTGACACTGGAACTGTCCTTTGATACCTTCGCGCGGGAGTACTGCCTGACTATGATCGGGCAGCTCCGCCATACCGTTACGCTGGGAACCGATGTGTTCGGCAATTTGCAGCGCATGGACAATGCGCTGGAGGGACTGCCCATCAAGGAGCAAACCTGTCGCGAGCAGTTGTCCAACCTGCAAACGCAGTTGGAAACCGCAAAGGCAGAGGTACAAAAGCCGTTTCCCCGCGAGGAGGAACTTACGACCAAAACGGCACGGCTGGAGGAACTGAATTCCCTGCTGAATTTAGACCACAAAGAGCCGGAGATCGTAGACGCCGAGCCGGACGAGGACCAAAGGCCGACGGAGCGCCGCAGACCGCAGTTGGAGCGGTAAAACCAATAGAAATTGGAGGAAATTATGGGTTATCAGGAAAGCTGGCTCTACATCGAGCCGCAGCACAAATTCAAGAAATTGATCCAGGCATACGAAAAGGCGGAGCAGTCCGGCTACTATGAGGTGGCCGGTGCGGAACCACATTCCGTTATTGTTTTGAAGCAGCCTTTTGGCGATATTCCCGCAGGAAAGAAACTGCTTTGGGTGTGCGGTGACCGTGGCTTTCACTGTGCCGCAGGGGTATTCGGCGGCGAGCTGAAATGCTCCGGCAGGCTTCGCGTGATCCCGGTGGAGGCGGTGCTGAACGGCACCGACGATCCCCGTATGAAGGGGCTGGACTTTGACAGTCCGGCCCCCAGCGAAAACGCCTATATGAAACGATACAGCGTCGCCAATTACGCCCACCGGATGCGGGCGGGATTGGCGAGATAATTTTTGAAATGGAGGATCGTTTACAATGAAACGGTTGGAAAGAAAGCAGGAAAAAGAACGGTTAGAACGCCAGATACATCAGCAGATGCTAAAAGAGCAGGAAAGCCTCATGAAAGAATTACGCACGATGCTGCCCGAAGCAGCAGCGTCCTTTTCTTCGGAGCGTATCGTTTGCCTTTGTCATGTTGTTGACCTGTGGGCCTGCATTGTGGCCCTGTTTGAAGCACCAACTCCGCTTTCCATTAGTAAGCTGAGACGGCTGGCAGACTCGGATATGCCATTGATATTATTGAGCAGCGAGATCATGGAAAAAGAGAGCGATTTCCGTATTATTGAGTTATAAGGAGAACATCATGCCTACAAAAGATGAATTGGAAAACCGGATATACGAAAAATGTCACAGGAAAATGCGGCGTTCCTTGCAGAGATGAAAACGAAATCACCTGACGAAATTATTTCCCGTGCCTATGAAATTGCCTGCCGGGACAATTTTTTGATGCTCTTCGAAAATGAAACGGATCTGAACAAGCGGCAGCTTGAGATGCTGATGGAATTTGACCATCCGCTGGAGGCGCTGTTTGACGATTGGATCAACCGGGACAGCGATGAAATGGACCGGTTCAGAGACAGCGTAGAAGCCTGCACGGATGACATTTTGAACGACCGCGCGGAGAAAAAGTACGGCGATCCTACCCAGCCTCTGTACGGAAAATCGTGGCAGGAAGCCTATGTCTGTGATGAACTCCCGGAATGGAGGGCAGATCACCGGCGCAGCGAGGAATGTGCGCAGGCGTTTCAGAAGGAGGGCGGCGACGCCTACCATGGGCAGAACTTTCCGGCTTTTTTACAAAAGTGGGCGGACACCTTTGGGAAAGAACGCTGTATGTTCGTGCTGGCCTGTACCATGCGGCAGCGCACCGGTGATGCGCGGTTCTACCTGCCAGCGCGAGAGGCAGCGGCGAAATTCAAGGAGCGGATAGAGTGGGTCGGCAGCCGTGCGAATGATTACGCCGTGGATACACACTCCTGCATCGTCAATGCCGCAATGGAATGTCTGGCAAGACCGGAGCGCAGCAAGGAAAAGCTGACGATGCAGAGAAAGCAATCTGAGCCGGAGCGGTAATCGTGCTTATGAATATTCCGTAGGCCATCTGGGAACGCTGTCGACTGATACACTCAATGGGTGAATAATGCAGGCGAAGGGAGGATGAATATGAGCATTCGTGAAATGAGAGCACAGCTTTGAGATACAAAGTGAATTTTCCGCGAGGTACCATATCCCCTTTCGCACTGAGCAAGAATCGGAATGGCTTGTTATATACGGATTTTAACAGAACGGTATATGCCCTTGCAAATGAAAATATTTTAGATATGCAGGGCATTACCGAAGCGGTCAGCAGATACTTCTATTCTAACGGAGACAGCTTTGACGGACTCTTTATTGCACCGGAATATCAGGATCGGTTTGAGTGGTTGGTCAATGCGGCGATGGCGTATTATGAAAGCTAATCTGTGATAAAACTGACGCGGTGCGCTTGTTTTTTGTGCCCGATTATGATAATCTACATTGTGAAAGGTGGGATGACCATGCTGAATTTGTTCGTAGTGGACGCCGCCTCAAGGGAGAATATTCCCGCAACCGTAAAGACCGCGACCGAGCAGGATGTGGCGGTGACCAAGGATTGGCAAACCGACTGGACGACACCTTATGCAAGCCAGCTCCCCAATAAGGTCGCGCTGCACCGTTCAGACAATGATGAGCTGCTGGGACTGATGTCATATGAGCTGGATGAGGATGGCTTAGCCGTTGAAATCATCTATCTTGAGAATGCCGGTCACAGCAATGCAAATCTTCTTCATACCGAAAAGAAGGGAAAGAAGTATATCGGAATTGCAAAAGCCCTGTTTGCTTATGCGGTACAGATCTCCTTGAATGCGGGTTATGACGGCGTTCTGATATTCAGGGCAAAGACCAGTGAACTTCTGGCTTATTATACGGAGACGTTCGGAGCGAGACAGGTAGCGTCTTATGACCCGTTTCGCTTGGTAATATGGGAGGATGCCGCAGCAGACATCATTACAGATTATCTTAAAGGGGGCGTAGATGATGGATCAGAAAAGATTTGAATATCTCCAGCGTATTGAGGAGCACGCTGCTGAAACCGGCTGGGTAGCTCCACTGACAAAAGAGGACAAAGAATACTTTGCCCACTTGCGTCAGGTCTGTAAACGGTACAACATCAATATGTCCAAGGCAACCAGACTGGAATATGATTTTGTAATCCGTGTGGCGGAAAGCGAGTTTTACTTGCAGAGAGCGTAATCGTTCAAAAATAAATCAGACCGGAAGCGCAGGCAGAAATGCTTGCGCTTTTCTTATGCCCAAAGGAGGTGAACACCATGCCTTATATTCCGAAAAACCAGATCGCCGCCGCCCGCGAGATGGACCTATTGACCTATCTGCGGCGGTTTGAGCTGGAGGAACTGGTACATATCGGCGGAGACACCTATGCCACCCGCACCCACGACAGCCTGAAAATCTCCAATGGAAAATGGTGCTGGTGGTCGCGGAATATCGGAGGCACAAATGCGCTGGACTATCTGACCCGCGTGGAGGGGCTTTCCTTTCTGGACGCCGTGCAGCGCATTCTCGGAGAACTGCCCCATGTGCCGCCCAAATCAGAGCCAACCGCACCACTCCCGAAAACTGAATTTACCCTCCCACCCAAACACGCCGACAACCGGCGTGTTTTTGCATATCTGCGGAGTCGGGGCATTGACGCGGAAATTATCAACCACTGCATCAAGCACGGGCAGCTTTACGAGGACGCCGAGCATCATAACTGCGTATTTGTGGGTTATGAACATGGAACCCCTGCCTATGGCGCACTGCGCGGGACCCTTTCGGACACCACCTTTGCCGGTGAAGTCCCCGGCAGCGATAAGCGGTTTTCCTTTGCCGTTCCCCTTTGCGCCGGTGGCAAAACCCTCTGCGTGTTTGAATCCGCCATTGACGCACTTTCCTATCTGACCCTGCTGAAGCTGCGGGGGCAGGATTGGCGCGCCGCCAATACGCTGTCCCTCTCCGGCATCTATCAGCCGCGGAAGGATGGCTCGATCCGATTCCCCGCGGCACTGGAACAATACCTGAAGGACAACCCTGGCGTTGCGCGGATCGTGCTGTGTCTGGATAATGACGGGCCGGGACGGGCGGCGTCGGCGGCCATTCAAAAGAAACTTTCCGAGTATGAGGTCATCGACAACCCACCCCACCGCGGAAAGGACTACAACGACCAGCTCCGGCTTGTGAAAGGGATCAGCGGCAGGGTAAAGACCCGTGGCGGTGAGGCGCGCTAATTTTCTTTTTCGGCTGGTTTAGGACTGCAAGCGGCCTGCGGCTGCTTTGCAGTCGCAAGCATAGCATTTTGACATCAAAATGCGCTTGTTAAGGGGTAGACCCCTTAATATCCCCACTTCAACAGGAAAGGAACTTCCGATGAAACGCAACAATGTCAAGCAAATTACCATTCGCCTGACCGCTGACGAATACGCCCATGTCAAACAGCTTTCCAAGGACAGCGGCTTGAAAATGGAGCCTGCGATTCGGCGGCTTATCATGGGCGTGAATCTGCGTCCTCGTCCGCCTGATGAACTGCCGGAGCTGCTGCGTCAGCTTTCCGGCATCGGTACAAACATCAACCAAATCGCCAAAGTCGCCAATGCTTCCGGTTATGTCCGCAAGGAGGACATTCAAAGTATCATGGAAATGCAGGCAGCATTGTGGAGGGCGGTGAAGCGGGGGTAATGGCTGTCACCAAAGTTTTTGCCATTCGCGTCCGGTTAGATGACCGTGTACGCTACATCACCGACGGAAAGAAGACCTCGCTGGCGTCCAGCATCACCTATATCTCCAATCCCGAAAAGACGGAGCAATTCTTTTTCACTTCTGTGTTGAATTGCAGCAGCGTGGACACCGCTCTTTCTGAAATGATGGAAACCAAACAGCAGTTTGGCAAAATGGGCGGCGTCCTCGGCTATCACTTTATCCAGTCCTTTCAGCCGGGGGAGGTCACACCAGAGCAGGCACACGCTATCGGGCTGGAATTTGCCAAGCGGTTGTTTGGAAAACGGTATGAGGTCGTTATCAGCACCCATTTGAATAAGCACCACCTGCACAATCATCTGGTGGTCAATTCCGTGTCCTGCATAGATGGGCAGAAATACCATTCCAGCCCGGAAAGCTATTACAACGATGTGCGCGGCACCTCGGACGCACTGTGCCGGGAGAATGATCTATCCGTCATCACCCCGCAGGGCAAGGGCAAGCATTACGCCGAGTGGAAGGCGGAGCAGGGCGGAAAGCCCACCGTGCGCGGCATCATCCGCGCCGACATTGACACAATCATTGGGCGAGCCTACACCTATGATTCCTTTCTTATGCTGCTGCGACGAAACGGCTACGAGGTGCGGCGCAGCCCCAATCGGAAATACACCACGGTTAAGCCACCCGGCGCTAAGCGGGCGATCCGACTGGACAGCTTGGGCGAAGGGTACACCGAAGCGGATATTATGGCGCGGCTCTCCCGCCAGCGGCATGGCGGCATAGCCCCGCCGATCATCGCCCATACCGTCAAGCGTTACCGCATGAAGGGTAAGCTGTCCACCGTCCGAAAAAAGAAGATCACCGGCTTTCATGCGCTCTATCTCCGCTACCTCTACCTGCTGCGTGGGGGCAGGCGGAAAAAGCTGCCGCCCAAGCTGCCCTTTTCCGTCAAGCGGGAGGTCATTCATTTGGAGCGGTATGAACAGCAATTCAAATACCTTTTATCAAGCGGAATTACCACCGAAGCGGAGCTGGAGCAGCGTATCCGCGTGCTGGAGTGGGACATTCGCTTGTTGGAGGAGCAGAGAAAAACACTTTATCAGGAAAGGAGGAACACCAGCGATGAAGAAGCACAAGCCAAGTACAGCGCGGAGATCCAACAGCAGACTGCCGCCCTGCGGGAAAAGCGCGGGGAGCTGCGTCTGTGCCGCAGGATACAATCGGACATTCCGCGGGTATCCCAACAGTGCCAGCAGGCGCAGGCTGAACGGCAGGAAAATCTAAAGAAGAAGGAGGAACACGAGCATGAGTACCAACGGTGAAACCGCTGACCTGATGGTGCGTGAGGGCATCCAGATCACCGAGAGGGCCCTCAAGCTGGCAGGGCTGGGGGCGAAAAATCTTGCCGCCCTGTTGATTGCCCTTGCCAACGACAATCAGAAGCTCGCAGGTAAGACCAACCTCAAGCGCCTGATCCACGACGGCGAGGAGCTGACGATCTTTTCCGTCAAGCAGGAGGACTTGAAGGGCTTTCAGATGGAGGCCAAACGCTATGGCGTTCTCTTTTATCCCATCGTCAATAAGGTAGAAAAGACCGGGACGGTAGAAATTATGGCAAAAGCCAAGGACGCCAAACAGATCAACCGCATTTTTGAACGCATGGGCTATCCCGCCCCGGTGAAGGAGGATACTGCCGCAAAAAAAGAGAACGCCCGCGCTCCGTCCGAGAACAGCTCCAAGGAGCGCGGGACTGGTGCGAGAGCGTCTACGGAACCGGCTGCGGAGAAAGCTGATGCCCGCCCCTCTGTCCGCAGCCGCCTGATGGCACTGCAAGCCGCGGCAGAACGGGATGGCACGGCCCCCACCAAGGACACCGTGCGGGAAGCCATTCAAAAGGCTATGCCCACGCGGGAATAAATTGATTTTGAGAAGGAGAAACGAACATGGCAAAGTTAGACGATTTGATCCAGCAGAAGCAGCAGAGGGACGAGGACTGGAAGGCAAAGAAAACAGCGGAGCGCGAGGAATTGGGGCAGCTATCCGACGATGCGGTCATGCACGTCACCAGTGAACCCGGCGCATATCTGCATTATCTGGATACGCAGGCCATCAACCCGCGATACAGCGCATCCAATGTGATGCTGGCGATGGCGCAGAACCCGGAGATCACTTACATCAACAGCCTGGAGGTGTGGAACCGGCTGGGGCGCAGCGTCAACCGTGACGAGAACGGCATGAAGATTCGCGTGTCGGATACCTATGTGAAGGACGGGCGGGAGTATCACGGCTATAAGATCGGGCGTGTGTTCGACATTTCCCAGACCCACGGCAAGGCCGGTGTTCCGGCACTGAGTCTGAAAGACAATACGCCGGAAATGGACACCGCCCTGCGCCGGTTGCTGGACAGCTCCCCCGTTCCCGTGGTCACCAGCAGCACCGTGTACCAGGACGCCGTTTATGATCCTAAAACGCAGAGCATTACGGTATCCAGCCGCCTGATCGACAGCAAGATCTTTGCGGCGCTCTCCCGCGAGATCGTCCACGCCGGTATCCATGACCACGGGCGCTATCCCTACTATACCCGCGAGGACTGCGCCATGGACGCCGAGAGCGTCAGCTATATGCTCTGCCGCAATTTCGGCGTGGAGACCCCGCAGCCCGATGTGAGCCGTGTGGGGCAGGTGTTTGACGGTATGGAGGTGCAGGATCGCCGCGGCGTGGTGGACAGCCTGCAAAAGTATTTTCGTAAGCTGCAAAATGACATCCAGCGGGAGATCTCTCCGCAGGAGCGCAAGCAGCCGGAGCAGAACCGGCCTGTCCGTTGAAGGGGGTGAAATCTGTGAAAAAGAAACTTTCGCTTTTGCTGTGCATAGCAGTGACATTGTGCGCTATGAGCAGCACGGCTCTGGCCGTTTCCGCTGAACCCATCAAGGAGGCTGATCCGGTAACTGCCATGATTACTGCCGCAGATACACTCCCCGGCATTTCCGCCTATCCCGCCGAGGTCAGGGCCAGCGAGGAAAACGGCGTCTACCGTTTGGAAAAGGTCTACTACCTGACCGCAAAGGACGACCCCACCACGATTCCCACCGCTGACTTTGAGCGTGAGGGCCACACCTATACGCTCCTTGATTTGCTGAAAAATGACCAGACAGAAACGGACACGCGGGAGCATATCGAGGTGGTCACACTGGAGAGCAAGACCAAAGATATGGCGGAAATTCTGAAAATGCTGGAGCCGAAGCTGGAGGTCAAGACCGAGGACGGCTATGAGGGCGTCCTGTCCCTTGACCATACTACCATTCAGGTGGAGGCAGCGGGCTACGGGACCAGCAGCCGCACGGTGACGGCAGAGCGCACCTATCCCAACCTCTCAGACGCGGATGTGTCCCTTGTTCCCAAGTCTGTGAACGAAAATGGCCGCACCCTGACCCTTGCCGATGTGAGCTGGCAGGAGGCGGCTATCGATCCCACGGACGGCTATGACATTCCCATCCGCTACACCGCCGTGGCAAGCTACACCGGCACCGCCACCAGCAAATATGCCACCGGCTACACCGTCACGGCGGACTATAAGGGTGACATCACCCGCACAAGCTGTGATACGGTGGTCTACACCGCTGTCTTTTCCAGCGTCGGTAATGAAGCAGCAACGGACAGCAGTAGCTTTAACTGGCTGTGGCTGTTGATCCCCGTGGGAGCTGCGGCGCTGGGCGGCTGCGGTTACGCTGGTTATAAGGGCTATCGCCACTACATCAATAAAAAAAGAGGGTACGCCGCATGAAAAAATATCTGACTACGCTGCTGGCCGCCTGCTGTATGCTGGCGGCTTTTTCCATGCCTGCATCGGCATTGGAGTATCACTTTGACGGCCCGGACGCAGGACTGTTCGGACGCCCCACTTCGGACGATACCATTTATGTCACGATGGACAAGCCTGCGAATACCGACCACAGCAAAAATGCCGCCTATATCCCACCTGCTTTTGGTTCGCCTACCTCCTATACGCTGAACGCTGGGGAACTGCTGACGCCAAACCTTGTGAGCGGTTCAGCCATGGGAACGGTTAGCGGCACAGGCGGCGTGACCGTCCTGCCACCCGCTGCTTCCGGCAGCACTGGCGGGACCACCGGCTCCTACACGCCGGTGAAGTACACCGCGGTCACGAAAGACCTCTATTACAGCGGTGGCTACCTCGGTACGCTGAAAATCCCCACCCTTGGCCTGTCTGTCAGGGTGTATCAGGGAACGGATGCAGACGCGCTCCGCAAGGGTGCGGGGCATTTTGCCGGCACCTCCATTTGGGAGGGCAATGTGGCCATCGCCGGACACAACCGCGGCGTCAACAATCACTTTGGCAAAATTCACACCCTTGACATTGGCGACACCATCAAGCTGACTACCCAGCTCGGCACACGCAGCTATGAGGTGTACTCTGTCAGTAAGATCGGCGTGGACGATACCAGCGTTTTGAGCGACAGTACGGAGAACATCATCACCCTTGTCACCTGTGTGATGAATCAGCCGGATTACCGCTGGTGTGTGCAAGCGCGAGAAAAATAACGATTGCTTTTGTGATAAAATTCTGATAAAATTACGATAGGAGTGATAGAATAGTACCATGCAAGGAGGAACTGCTATGATCAACATTAGACCTGTTTCGGATCTGCGGAACAAATTCCCCGAAATCGAGAATACCGTGTTGAATACTGGCGAGCCTGTCTATCTGACGAAAAACGGATATGGTTCTATGGTCGTTATGAGTATTGAGCAGTATTCTGCATTGACTGACGATGTAGAACTGAAACTGGATGAGGCAGACCGTGCAGCGGATTCCAGCGATGTTCGCTATTCCGGGGACGAGGTATTCAAGCGCGTGAGAGGACGGATTCATGGACGGAAAGCATTATAAGCTGAGTATCCTGCCGCTCTTTGAAGATGACTTGAATGAAATCGTGGACTATATCAGTGTTCGGCTTCAAAACCCAATCGCAGCTGAAGATTTTGTCGATGCGGTAGAAAATGCAATTCAAGATCGTCTTTCCTGTGCAGAAGCATTCGAGCCATACCACTCTGCGAAAGAGCGCAGGTATCCCTATTACCGAATCCAAGTCAAGAACTATACCATCTTTTATGTAGTGATTGGCGACACGATAGAAGTACGCCGTATCGTTTATAGCCGCCGAGATTTAAGCAAGCAAATTTAAGTCATAAATCCGCTCTGAAAAATCAGGGCGGATTTTTTGACACGCGGCAGTATCCGCGATACCATGAACCCATCAAAAGACTTTGGAGGTACACCCTATGAAACGAGGAAGTTTTGCGGCAGGTTTTCTTACCGGATTGTTGGTGGTGGGCGTCACCACCACAGCCTACGCCGCCGGGATCATGGCAGAGCGCAGCACCCACCGCGTATTTGTCGATGGACGGGAAGTACAGATGGAAGCCTATCGTATCAAAGGCAACAACTATGTGCAACTGCGGGACATCGGCAAGGCGGTGGGCTTTGAGGTCTATTGGGACAGCGCCAACGGCTGTGTGCAGGTGGAAAGCGGCAAGCCCTACACCGGGGAAGCGCCTGCAAAGGCAGAACCCGATAAACCGGAATCGCATCCAGAACCCACAGCCCCAGCCGATGTGGATGCCATGAAACAGGACATCATTGACCGCACCAACGCGCTCCGTAAGGAAAACGGCATTGCAGCCCTGACCACCAGCGACAAGCTCATGCAGGCGGCGCAGGTACGGGCCGATGAAATGGCCGCCAACACGGTCTATTCCCACACCAGACCGGATGGTCGGAACTTCAATACGGTCACGGACTGCCCGTACATGGCGGAAAACATCCATCGGATCGCCACACGTTACCTTTCCCAACATGATGTGAGCCTCGTGGAAGCGGCAGTCGATGGCTGGGCCAATTCCGAGACACATCTGCGGAATATACGCAATGAACGCCTGAACGCTATCGGTGTGGGCATTGCCAAGGGCATCAATGCTGCTGGGGAGGAAAGTTGGTACTGCGTTCAGCTCTTTCTCTATGATGGATGTGTGATCTCACAGGTAGATATACCTATTATGAACAAGTAAATATCCCTTTTCTGAAAGAGCAGGTCGTGTTATACGGCCTGCTTTTCTATTATGAAAATGTGAAAGGAAATCAGTGTATGAAAACATGGAAAACACGGATCTTGTCAGCGATGTTGGCTCTTTTGACCTTGCTGACCCTGTTGCCCACCTCCGCTTTGGCAGCTTCCGGCAGCGGAACGGGCATCAAAGCAACCACAGACCCCAACCTCTGGTCTACCCGGCTGACCTCCACCGGCCAGCAATATTCCTACCGCCCGCCTATGGCTGCTGGAAAACAGCTCTATTGCATGGATCTCGGCTATTCCTATCGGTACGGAACTGCCAGCTTCCTCAATAGCTATTCCTACACCAGCGCCACTGGCGCGGACGCAGATGCCCTGTGGGAAAAAGCTGTTGCCAAGACCGGACTGGGCGAGATGGACGCCGCTGTCAAAGAGAATGTAAAGTGGATGATGTCCTATATCGCTGATTATACCGGCGACATCCCCGGCAGCTTGTTTATGGCCTTGCAGACCTACATCTGGGACAACCAGAGCGACAAATCCGCGGGCGGCGATACCTCCGGCGACATTGATGCCGGTGGCTTTGCCAACGCCGATACCTATGAAACCTATGTTGGCTATTACAACTGGATGCTGGCACAGAAAGCCAAGGAGGATGCGGAACTTCAGAAACAGATCGAGGAATATACCGCGCAGGGCAAGCAGGCATCCATCGTGGAGGACGTGTCTGGCAAGTGGGCCGTTCTTGCCACTTCCGGAACCGCTGGCCGCCAGAGCTTCTTTGCCTATCACGCAGCCCGTAAGGTTGTGACGGACGATAAGCCGGAAGGCGGCGACAATCCGCCCCCTCCCGTTGCTGGAGATGGCGACATCACGTTCAAGAAGGTGATTGCCGGGACTGACCGTGGATTGGATGGCGCTGTATTCAACATCTACCGCGACGGTCAGATCGTTGGCAGTGATGTGACCAAAAACGGCGGCATTATCGAGGTAAAGGACGTCACCAAGGGTCTGTGGACATTCGTGGAGGTGGAAGCTCCGGAGGGTTATGCCCTGGACCCCACCCCTCACAGCGTCTATGTGGACGTGACCGATGGCGATAAGCAGTACACTGTGACCGCCAGCAACAGCCCTCTGCCCAGCCTGAAAATCACCAAGGCAGATGCCCAGACCTTCGCCAAGGTCAAGGCGACCTTTCTGGTGGAATCCCTGACGGGCAGCTACTCCACCACCGTCACCGTGGACGGCGAAAAGACACTGCCCGATCTCCAGCCCGGTGTGTACCGCGTTACCGAGCAATCCGTGGAGGAGCCGTATATCAAGACCGGCACCCATCAGGACATCGCTCTGCTGGCCGGTGCCGGTACTGTGGAGGCAGCCTTCACCAACTATGTAAAACCCGGTTTGGAGATCCTGAAGAAAAATATTGCCACCGGGGAACCTATTGCCCATGTGACCTACAAAATTGAGCAGATCGACGGCAGCTACTCCACCACCGCGACCACGGACGGCGCGGGACGTATTTTCTTGGCGAATATCCCTGTGGGCAGTTACAAGGTCACGGAGGTCAATGTTCCCTCCGATGTGATCCTCTGCGACATTCCCCAGACGATTGCCCTCGGCCCCGGCGAGACCCGCACGGTGACGTTCTTCAACGCCATGAAGCCTTCTTTGAAAATCATCAAGCGGTGCGAAGTTACCAAAGACCCCATCCCCAACACCAAGTTCCACATCTGGTGGGCATCGGACAACACAAGCATCGGCACCATGAATGACCTCGGCAGCTTTTACACGGATGACCATGGCGAGATCATCTTCACGGGCGATGCCCTCAAGAGCGGCTGGTATAAAGTGACAGAGGAAGCCCCGGCATCCGGATTCGCCCCCGCTGACGAACCGACCCAGGAATTCTATCTGGCTGGCAACGAAAACGCGGTCAAAATCTGGGAGAATCGCCCCCTCAGCGCGCTGGTGGTATTCAAATATGATGAAAAAACCGGTGCGGCCTTACAGGGCGCGGAGTTCCAGATCCGCTATCTGGGCGGCACTTCCGGTACGGGCGGCACCGTCATTGGCACCTACACCACTTCGGAAAATGGCTCCATTCGTAATAAGTATCATTGTAGAAACTGGCATCATGGCTGCTACTTCCGTAAACGATCTCGTCGGAAATCTCCATAACTACGCCAATATCTGCTGCTCCGCTTACTTTACTGCCTCCAACAACATTCGAATTCGTATAGGTTTTGTTGGCGTTGTAGAAATAAACCTTATTGTTTGTAGCGGAGGCTGTAACGCGCCGCAGGCACTCTAATTTTTCAGTATCCCAATAGTAACCCGGCTGCAAAAGGATGTAGTCAAAAATCGTGGTCTTGTTTGCGACGTAACCCATTCTCACATCGTTTTTATCAAGGCCAACGCCAGCGGTAGTTGTGGTATAGGGCATCCACATGAATTCCTTGCCATAAGTTCCCTTAATCAAATCACTCATAGTATCCATCAGCATGACATGAGGATTACCAAAGTTGTTAGATGCAGCGGAAGTGAATGCGGCAGACCATCCAATGCTCTCAGTAGCCCAATAGAAACCTCTGACATTATTGTTCCACTTGCGGGTTGCCATTCCGTTTTTAATATAATTTGCATAATCAGTGAAGGGATCAACATATTCGAGCGCACAGGGGAAATAGCCGACAAAGGGGAAGCTGAACCAGATTGAAACGCTGGAATTTTCGGCAATTAGTCTATTAGCTAACTCAATTTGTGCATCTGCCAGCACTTTAAGATTAGCATAAGTTTTTGCACCGTTGGAATAGTCTGAGAGCATGTCGCTATATGTATTTATCAGAGAGGCTTTAGTTGTCCCACTGAAGACATACGAGGGGTTCATATTGTTGAGGATGTCCGTGGTGATGATTGCGTTGCCATCAAGGTCGTAATTGATAGGGCCGTTGATACAGTTTATGATAAATTCAGAACAAATTCCAACCAGCTTTCCAATGTCTGCATCCGTATATTCCTTATAAGTTTCTGTTCCGCCATATGGGTCTTTGGGGCCAGTGAACAACTGAATCCCTTGTGGCATACTGGTAGAATAAGCATTCGCAGAAACGACCAGAGTGGGGAGTAGCATGGCAAATACCATTACAAGGCAAAGTACACGTTTCTTCATAATCATACCTCCATTTGAAGATCCGTCTGATTGTCTTGTATTACGCGTAATACTATTTGGAATGGAAGCTTCTGACTATATAACAGGAGTTTTCGATTTTTGCAACAACTATCAAGATATCTTGACTTTTTTAAGCAGAATAGCAGATCCCATATCGTTGACGGCCGTGCCTACACGATTGACCAATTTTTAAAACTGTACTGATTTGAGCACTATCTGGGCTATGCCCGGATAGTGCTCTTTAGTTTCGGGCGATTATTGAGCGGATACACTACAGGGGTATATTGTACATTATCTGACTGGGATGATTGGACTGACAATCATGAGCTCCAATCAGCATTTCCAGATATAAAAAGCGGATGACACAATAGCTGTGTCATCCGCTTTTTGAATTGAAAGAAAGTACAGTTTACAAGGGACTACACAGGGTAGGTATCTGACGGGAGGGGTTCC
>OMGI01001326.1_pt1 | contig 15090 bp, 19 predicted proteins | sample 1645801 | NCBI WGS metagenome assembly OMGI01 (sample SAMN05578584, study PRJEB25193) | human gut metagenome | biome: Human Microbiome; feature: human-associated habitat; material: feces | host: Homo sapiens | place: USA:Birmingham
GGTATGATAGGGGTCTCCAAAACCTTTGGTGGGAGTTCGATTCTCTCATCCCCTGTTTCGAGAAGCCGCTAAGCCTTCAGAATGGAGGGTTTGCGGCTTCACTCATTTTCTAAAATTGCAATGTAATCACCGATGTAATCAAGTATAATTACATCGGTTTTTTATTTTTATATATTCTTTTGGTTTCCTCTGGTGTAAACGTTCTTTCTCTTATCATCTGATATTCTTTATCTATATCGTTCCGATACATTCTTACTATTAACTCTCGTGGATGTCCCCAATCGTCATAAGCAAGGTCTATACCATCTAAAGTATTATTCACGATGGATTTTAAAATCTGGTGAAACAACTCGTCCTTCCTCTTTAGCAATCTAGCATCTTTGACCTCTACTCCAATTTCTAGTCGATACGCTGATGAGTTTCCTTCTGTCCGAGCCGAAACAATCAATGGCATTTCTGAGTCTGATGAATAATCAATTTGAAATCCAACCCAAAAACTTACTAAAACGCAAATTAAAATAATTATTTTTCTCCTTATCATTTCGCCCTCTCTTCCTACATATATACTCTATATACGGACACTTCACTTTTCTTTATTCTACATCCAAAATGGGAGGTATAGCAAGAAGAAAGAAAACGGAAGGGGGAGGCAAAAAGTGATCCGCTATGACAAGTTGTGGCATACCATGAAAGAACGCGGTATATCGCAGTACGATTTATACCACAGGTTTCATATTAGTCGTTCACAGATTCATCGCCTCCGCAAGAATGAGAATGTGCAGGTTAACACGCTTGACCGCCTTTGTAATATCTTGAATTGCGAGCTTTCGGATGTTGCGACACATTTTCCAGATGATAATGTCTTTTGAAATACCACCACTCCTCGGGTGGTATTTTTTTTATCTAAAAATATATTCCATTCGTCAATTTGTCCAAAAAAATAGACAACAACAAGTATGTGGTTTTAATATCCAGATATGTGGTTGTATAAATAAAGTCGTTTTTAAGAACGTACAGTGCTAAAAATGCTGTTGAATTTGTGTATAGATTTGCCCCCAAACACGTGCTACGATGTGTTCACGATATCGAAAAACAAATAACAGGATTTCCGGAAATCCAGATTTATGGAGGAAATGAAATGAAAAGATTTTACGATGATCTGCGCAAATTTGCAGATCAGGAGCTTCGCAGATGTAAGATGAGATGCCTGAGCATGACTGAGCATACCGCGAAAACAAAAAGCAAGGCAAGTGAGGAAGACAGCTTGCCGGAAAAAACAGTCCGTGCTGAAGTCGAAGTCTTAAAGGGACAGGGGGCTTTTTCACGGGACAGATTGACTGTCAAACTGCCATTCCATGCGCTTGGTTTCGATGAGAACTTTTTCGACGAAGATGACTACCTCATTGAATTCCGCGATTTCACGACCACCTTCGTTGATTGGTCGAGCGGGAACGGGTACTTTTCTGCATCTGGTTATGTCGTCTCACTTGAGGAAACTGGTGAGATCGTTGCACGTTTTTAGGAGGGATTGAGATGACTTTTTCAATAACCGTCGGGACTTTCCTTTCTTATCTGTATGTAGCACTGCTTTTGGGAGCAACCGTTCCGGTTTTAATGCTCTTTTGGTCATGCAACAAGACAACCGATAAAAAGTGTGTTCCAACCTTTGAACAGTGGATTTGCGATCATCAGAACCGAGCACTCGTTCGCGGCTGTATCATCATTGCGCTTCCATTTCTCCTCATTATAGGAAGCATCAGCACCGCTTTCGGTTTTTCTGTTTACGGTGCATCACTCGTGGTTGAACGGTTGCGGAAACGCAAACTGGCACATAAGAACAACAAAGACAGAGAGTGACAACGACCGCTTGACTACCCAAATTATTTTTTCGCGAACTTGTCAAGAGAGGCAGGTGTGCCGACCTTGACGAGGGCGTGAAAAAATATATACTTGGGTTGGCGCGGTCATTGTTGCACGGCGAAAAGGAGTCTGTATGCAGCTTTTATTCTTATTAATTTTTTGCCTTTTGGGTGCGGTGCTGTATCGTTATTTTAATCACCGCCACTCTCTCTGGGCAGGATTCATGGATTTTGTCCAAGAATTTCTTTACACTTTCGATCTTTATCACCCGTATATAAACCCTTCGTATGTCCTCTCCTATGAACAGGCAGAACTTTTAGCCGAAAGTTTTTCTGATCTTCTGATGCACCCTGTTCTTTTGAATTTCGAAATCAATGAACTACGGGGATGGATGCGGTTTCGCGTGGGGTTCCTTGATTGGAAGACCTATTTTAAAGAATGCAATCGCAGTGAAAGACTTGCTAAGCTTCGCACCCTGATTACGTTTTTCTATCGTACTAAAAAGGGTGTGCGCATATCAAAAACGGAACTTTTTTTTATGGCTCTTGACAATACGGGCGTTGAATTTATGATTCCGCTAAATGCCTCGGGACAGAAAGAACTTCTCGAACAAATGTCCAACCATTATTTTATGTAACTGTAACAAATATGCCGACCGACTCCATCTGTTCAAAGCCGCTGTGCGGCGACGAACAGGTGGGGCGGTCTTCAATTTATCTTAACACTTATTATTGGAGAAATTTCATGATTGAATCATATAATACCAGAACAACAATCTGGTCTGACCGAATTGAAATCACAAAATACAAAGTTCCCATCCGAACGGGAAAAAAAGTAGGTAGTAAGCCGCGAACCCCGTTTGAATTAATGACACCTGCGGAACAGGAACGAAGTAATATGCGGCGTTGTGGCTACTATAAAAGACGAATTCAAGAACTTTGTGCACTGGCAATCGAAAATGACCTACGAACTTTTATTACACTAACTTTTGCTAAAGAAGTAACTGAGTATGCACCGGCAAAACATGAATGGCAACTTTTTATCAAGCGCCTACGATATGCCTTTCCAGAGCTTGATCTTGCTTATGTTGCTGTGCACGAACTTCAAAAAAACCGTGCTACCGAGGGAAATGATGGCGTCTTTCATTTCCATATGCTGTGCAACTTAGGGTATTGCCCCGTGAAAAAATTAGAGAAAATCTGGTCGAACGGTTTTGTATTTATTCAGCAAGCTCGTCGAGGCGAAACTGCACAGGTCCTGTACCTGTTTAAGTATGTTAGTAAGGACTTACTTACTGATGAAGAAAAGGGTATTCGGACTCGTTATCGAAAAGTCTATATTTCTCGCAATTTGCGCCGCCCTGCGGTAACAAAAGAGTTGACGAACGAAACTCTCGACGATCTGCTATTTGACCATGCAGAAAATGTTAAACATCTCGCCAGTTATGAAGTGCGAAACCATAATGGCATTATAATTAATCATGCCAACTCTGTTACTATAAAAAAATAATTATATGAAAGGATTTGCCTTTTGGGTCTATATGTAGAATCTTAAAAACCGAAAAACTGAAAATCCGAAAAACTTAAAATCCGAAAACTGAAACATTAACACCTAACGGCATTGTTAATGTATATGGAACGTGACGAAAATATCTTGACTTTCCTCGCACAAGAGTTTAATCTTGAAGTGAGTGAAGTTGCAGGAGCAATGAAAAAACTTAACGAAGAAAATTTAATAAAGAAACATCCTTTCGAAATTTGGCAGGGAGCGAATGGATCTTGGTATACATACTTTCCAGACTCCTCGAAAGGGCGCAAACTATGTCGAAAATCAACTCGCGAAAAACTTATTCAAGCATTGCAGGACTTTTACTTATCGGGACAAAATAGTCCCACAGTAGGAGAGGTTTTCGATCGTTGGATTAGAGGAAAAATTGAGTCTAATGAACTTCAAAAGGGGAGTGCCGACTGTTATGAGACGGATTTTACACGCTTTTTTTGTAATTCAGGATTTGCCGATCGAAAGATCAAGTTTGTTACAGAAGCAGATTTAGAGAATTTCATTCGTAATCAGATTGCAATACAGGCCTTATCCCAAAAGACTTTCGCAGGTCTTCGAATTTTGATTAATGGGATTTGGAAATTGGCAAAAAAAGAGGGACTGACCTCAATTTCCATTACTCAGTTTATGGGAGATCTCGCACTTTCACGAAATATTTTTTGCAAAAAAGTCGTGGAACGGGAAAATGAAATATTTTCCGAAGATGAATTGCCTTGTCTGACTGCGTATCTGACCCGTGAAAATGCTTCAATTTGGGATTTAGGTGTAGCCTTAACCTTAGAAACTGGTCTTCGTGTGGGCGAACTAGCCGCCCTCCAGAAGGAGGACTGGGACGGTCAATATGTCCTTAAAGTTCGTCGATCAGAGAGTCGCTATAAAGATGAAAACGGGAAATGCACTGTGACTGTTAAGAATTTCACCAAAACCGACGCTGGCATGAGGGATGTGCTTCTATCCACACAGGCACAGACAATTCTCGAACGTGTCATAGAATCAACCTCGACCAATGGAAAGTTTATGTTCGAAAATCAAAACGGTAAACGCATCCGCGCTAACACGTTCAATAAGCATTTAGACACGGTCTTACGTAGACTTGGAATGCATCATCGATCAATTCACAAAGCACGGAAAACTTACGGGACGAGGCTTATTGACGGCGGATGTGAAGATTCTTTAATCATGCAACAGCTTGGACACACGTCTGTTGAGACAACAAGAAAATACTACTACTTTGCCAACCAAACACGAAAGCACCAACTTGAACAGGTTCAAAAAGCACTTGAAAAATGTAATCACATGTAATCAATAGCAGGATTGAAGAAATCCAGTAAATACCGAAGGTTTAGCATAGAAGAACAGGAGTTCGATTCTCTCATCCCCTGCTCTTAATAACGTTGGAAAGTCTTGTGAGTCAAGGTTTCTGGCGTTTTTTGTTTTTGAAATTTTATATAGGTAATCAAAAAGGTAACCACATTTGTAAGTGACATAGATAAGATAAAGGAGATACGACAGATGGACGAAGAGATTACATATTATATAAATACAGACTGCATTAATTGTGGCTTATGTGTGAAAGCCTGTCCGGAGCATTGCATTGACGTATATAAAAAGCCGGCAGTGATCGATCAGAGTAAATGCAGACATTGTGGGGCCTGTGCAGAGATTTGTCCACCGGGGGCGATCAGAGATTGGGATGAGTAAATAAAAAGAGAGCAAATACAGAATCTGCCATTATAGCAGTATATAATCTGTAGCTGTTCTCTTTTTTATTAGAAGTTTTCAATAAATTTAATTACTTTTTCGGTCGTAGTGTTCTGGTATTTACCTTTTTTCCAGATGACACCGATTCGCTGTTCGATGGAAGGCATGACAGGAATTCCTACAATATCAGGATGTGCCTCCACGATAGAACGATAGAGGAAAGTTCCAACCCGGTCAGATTTTATCATATTAAGTAAAGTAGTAATCTGACATGTATTGAGTAAAATGTGTGGAGTCACACCGACTGCCTTGAACTGCCTGTTCAGTGTCATGACCTGCACAGAATCCGTATTATTTTCCTTTCTGCTTTTTGTCCAGATGGTTGGACATTTTGCACAACCCTAAATAAAAAAATTAGTAGCATCAGAACTGCTGTTCTTTATACTACTAATTATAAAACTCACAAAAAATAAAAAAATATAAAGTTTTAGTTGTGGCCCGTCATCTTTTCTGATATAATAAGTCCGATTTTTAATACTCTGTCGTGATAAAAGTGAAACTGTCACGAAGGAGGCTAAAAGGAGAAACTACAAATGAAAGAAAAGAAAGAACGGGCCAAACGTCTGCCCACTTTTGCGGAATCGATCACACCGATCGTCGCAATGCTCCTGATCCTTACCATCGGAAAAGGCGTATTCGGCTACAGCACAGAGCCGCTTCTGATCATGGTAGCTGCAATCGCAGCATTTATCGCGTTCCGTGTAGGCGTTACCTGGGATGAGATGATGGATGAGATCTGCACCAAGATCGCAAAGGGCATGCCGGCCATCCTGATTCTTGTATGTGTTGGCGCTATGGTTGGTACCTGGATGGCAGCCGGTACCATTCCGATGATGATTTATTACGGCGTCCAAATCGTAAACCCGAAATTCATGCTGGTTACCGCGTTCCTGATCGAGGCAGTGGTTTCGGTTGTTACCGGTACCTCCTGGGGTTCCGTTGCAACCATGGGTGTTGCCCTGATGGGAATCGCAAGCGCCCTTGGCGTATCCCTTCCGGCTACCGCAGGTGCCTGCATCGCAGGTTCCTACTTTGGTGACAAGATGTCTCCGCTGTCCGATACCACAAATCTGGCTCCAATCGCGGCAGGCAGCACACTGTATGAGCATATCGGACATATGTTCTACACCACTGTCCCAGCAACCATCGTTTCCCTGGTGGTATATGCCATTGTTGGTATGAACGCAGATGTAAGCGCAGATATTACTTCTGACACCGTTACTACTTTATTAAGCCAGCTTTCTTCCATGTACAGCTGGAACCTGCTGATCATCATTCCGGTAGTGATCGTGCTGGGCGGCTCCCTGTTTCACAAGCCAACCATTCCGGTTATGCTTCTTTCTACCTTTGTAGCAGGCTTGGAGAGTGTCTTCATTCAGCACGTAGCGTTAGGAGATGTGTTAAATGCAACTGTAAACGGTTTTAATGTATCCATGATCCACCGTGCAGGATTTGACACCGAGACCTGTTCCGAGGCCGTAACCAAGCTGTTAAACCGCGGCGGTATGAACGGCATTATGAGTACCACACTTCTGGTATTCTGCGCATTCTGCTTCGCAGGTATCATGAGCCGGGCTGGCTGTCTGGATGTGGTACTCCAGAAGATCTTAAGCGTGGCAAAGAGTACCGGTGCGCTGATCACCGCAACCGTTGCAGCCTGCATTACCATGGCACTGACCACCGGTAACTCTTACCTTTCCATTCTGATTCCGGGCGAGATGTTCCGTGACGCTTACAAAGAGCGCGGGCTTGCGGCAAAGAACCTGTCCAGAACCCTTGAGGATGCCGGTACCGTAGTTGTACCGCTGATCCCGTGGTCCGCAGCAGGTGCTTACATGGCTTCCACCCTTGGCGTAGAGACTCTGGATTACCTTCCATGGGCAATCCTGTGCTACACCGGCTGGATTTTTGCGATCATCTGGGGCTTTACCGGATTTGGTATTGCCAAGCTCGATGATGAGAAGAAAAAGGAGAACTAAATACGATGTCCAGAGTGCTTTTGATTAAAAATGCGAATCTGTATGATCCGGATCCAAAAGGAATCCGTGATATCCTGATCGTAGATGAAAAAGTATTTTCTGTGGCAGAACACATCGATCCACCGGAACTTTCTGTTCCGGTGGAAGTTGTTTCTGCAGATGGAAAAACGGTAATTCCTGGTTATGTGGACCAGCATGTTCATGTGATTGGCGGGGGCGGCGAGGCGGGGCCTTATAGCCGGACTCCGGAAGTATTTCTTTCCGATGTAACCACAGCTGGAGTAACCACGGTTATTGGCGTTCTCGGAACCGACGGAACCGGACGCCATCCGGAATCCCTGCTTGCGAAAGTGCGGGGGCTGGAAACAGAAGGAATCAGCGCTTATATGCTGACTGCTTCCTACGAAATCCCGCTTAGAACCATGACCGGAGACGCAAGGCGCGATATTATCTTGATCGACAAAGTCCTTGGAATCGGAGAAATCGCGCTGTCAGACCACCGTTCCTCCCAGCCTACCAAGGATGAGCTGAAACGAATCCTGACCCAGGCGAGACTGGGCGGCATGCTTTCTGCCAAGGCCGGTGTGGTGCAGTTCCATATGGGAATCGGAAAGAACGGAATCCAGATGCTGTTTGACATTCTGGATGAGACAGAGATTCCGCCCCGCCATATGATACCAACCCATGTAAACCGTGCGCCGCATCTGTTTGAGCAGGCAAAAGAGCTGGCGAGGCGGGGAGGCTATATTGACATTACCTCCGGAATCCGGGAGCAGGACGGCTTTACGAACTGCATCAAGCCAAGCGAGGCCATCCGCATCTGTATGGAAGAGGGTGTTCCCATGGAGCAGATCACCATGAGTTCCGATGGAAACGGAAGTATGAGTGTTCCGCTGCCGGATGGCGGCGCAAAGCTTCTGGTTACCCGGCTTTCTTCCCTGCATGAGGAAGTGCGTGATGCTGTAAAGGCAGGGGTTCCGGTGGAAAAAGCCATCCGCATCTGCGGGGAGAACCCGGCCAGAGCCAACGGATTATTCTCGAAAAAGGGCTGCATCCGTCCGGGCAGCGATGCGGATCTTGTGATCCTGGATGAGGAATTTCTGGTAGATACGGTATTTGCCCGTGGACAGAAAATGGTGGAGTATGGAAAAGCACTGGTAAAAGGCACCTTTGAGACAGACTGACAGAAGCTTTGAAATAGAAAAGCGGAAAAGAAAGAGACAGGAGAATTGACATTATGATCAAGTTATTGAAAAACGCGAATGTGTACGCACCGGAGAAACTGGGAAAGAAAGATATCCTTATTGAGGGGGAAAAAATCCTTCTGATGCAGGATACTATTGAGGGATATGAGGGACTTCCGGGAGTGGAAACCTATGATCTGGAGGGAAAGACCGTTGTTCCGGCTTACATTGACATGCACGTGCATATCACAGGCGGCGGCGGAGAGCAGGGTCCGGCATCCCGTGTACCGGAATCCCAGCTCAGTGAATTCTTCAAAAATGGTATTACCACGGTAGTCGGACTTCTGGGAACCGATGGCGTAACCCGCAGTGTGGAAAATCTGGTCGCAAAAGCTCGCGCCCTGACCGAAGAGGGCATGACCGTGTACACTCTGACCAGTTCCTATGGTTACCCGCCGACCACCCTGACCGGAAGTGTAGAGCGCGATATCATCCTGGTTCCGCCGATGATTGGTGTGAAGGTAGCGGTATCGGACCACAGAAGCTCCAACCCAGGCGGAGAAGAGCTGATCGCGCTGGCTACTGCAGCGCGCAGAGCCGGCTTACTCAGCAATACCCCTGGCCTGGTAACCATGCACATGGGTGACGGAGAGGGAAGACTGGATCCGATTTTCTATGTGCTGGATCATTCCGACGTTCCAGCCAAGAACCTGCTGCCGACCCACATCTTACGCAATCCTGGCCTGATTGATGCCAGCGCGGATCTGGTACGCCGTGGCGGCTACATTGACTGCACCGCCGGCGCCGATGATGTGGAGGTCGAATCCGATGCTCTGAAGCTCTATGAGCTGTTGCACCGCGAAGGTGTGAGCCTGGATCATGTAACCATGTCCAGTGACGCGTTCGGAAGCCAGCCGCGCTTCAACGAAGAGGGCGAGTGCATTGGCCTGACCTACGCGTCCCCGAAGTATCTGCACCGTACCATCCAGATTCTGGTAAGAGAGGGCATGCCGCTGGAGGATGCCTTACAGCTTCTGACCAGCACTCCGGCCGTACTCCTTGGCAAAGAAGGAATCAAGGGCTGTGTAGCGGAAGGCGCAGACGCAGACCTTCTGATACTGGATGAGAATCTCAACATCAACAGCCTGTTTGCCCGCGGCAAGGTCGCTGTGTGGGAGCAGGAAGTGGAGATGAAGGGCAGATTCGAGCAGTAAGGAAAAACATACAGGAGAAGGACTGTGACTGACTTATACTTTTTTATACTGACTGCCATCAACCTGTTCGTCTTGATTTTTATGTGCGGTCTGGTGAAGTTAAGCGAAACCCTGAATCCCAAACAGGCAAAAGGGTTTCTTGCCACGTTTATTCTGATTGGTGGAATCTCCATTCTGGAGATGATTTCCGTGCTGGTGGATGACGGACCGGTCTGGTTGCGCTGGCTGAATGTGATGTCCAACTATCTCGGATTCGGCCTGACACCGGTTGTCCCAATTTGTCTGGCTTATACGCTGGAACGTTCCAAGCGTATGTCCTGGGGGGTGAAAATTGCGGCGGCTGCAGAAATTCTGTATCTGCTGGTTCTGACGGTCTCCCTTTTCTCCAGCGGACTGGTATTTACGGTGGATGCGGCAAATCACTATTCCAGACAGAAGGGGTTCCACATCTACATGATCATGTATTATGTGGGAATTATGTATTTGCTGGTAAAAACGCTGGAGATGGCGCGAAACTTTCAAAATCGTGGGAAGGAGCTGATTTATGGCCTGACTGGGTTTCTGGCAGTGGGAACTCTGGTCCAGGTGCTGATTCCATCGGTACATATTACCTGGCTTTGTGTCACGCTCAATGCGGTGCTGTATTTTCTGTACTGCAATGAGATGTGGAACCAGTTAGACGGCCTGACCGGGTTGCTGAGCCAGAAGAGCTACTTAAACCGGACTCTGAATCTGCGTCCGGAGGACCGGATGCTGATTGTGCTGGATCTGGACGATTTTAAGTACATCAACGATACGTATGGCCATTTGGCTGGAGACCGGTGCCTGAGGGAAATTGCCGGATGCCTGAAAAAAGCCTATAGCCGTTATGGAAACTGTTACCGCATTGGAGGAGATGAATTCTGTGTTCTTTTGCGGGAACCGGAAAAGGAAGAACTCTGCAAAGAGAAATTCTTCTGGGTGATGGAAAAACGCAGAAAGGTGGTTTCCATTCTGCCGTTTGTCTCCTATGGCAGTGCGGAGCTTCTTGAGCAGGAGAGTATCCGTGACACCAAGGCGAGAGCAGACCAGAAAATGTATGAGGATAAAAAGGAACACAAGGAGAGAAAGGGCAGATGATGAACAGTCCCATTATCGAGTTTGATGTGCACGGAATGCGCACGGAAGATGCGGTTGCGAAGGTAAAGCGCATCACAATGGGCGCAAATGAGGGGATTACGGAACTAAATAATAAAAAATTATGCGGATTTTGTCTTGTGGGCGTGAGCGTAGGCTTCCTGGATCTCTTCTGGCATGGAATCCGGGATCATCGCATGAAGCTGTTCTTCGCTGACCCCTTTCATTGCCTGGTCATAAAACCAGCATTTGTATTTCAGCATATCAAGTGCCTGGTTCATACGCTCGATCTCAGCCTCGATGTTCTGACGCTGACGCTGGAACATGGCACGGCGCTGCGGGTAGGTTTCCTTCCCCATGGCGCACCATTCGATGAACTGGCGGATATCCTTGATCTCCATGCCGGATTTTTTGAGACAGTCGATGACACGCAGAGTCTCCAGCTCACGGTCGCTGAATTTGCGGACTCCGGAGACACGCATCATATCCGGAAAAAGCCCCTCCTTATCATAATAGCGGAGCGTAGAGACAGGCAGACCAAACATTTCAGATACTTCTCCGATAGAATACATAATAAAAAACCTCCTGATGTTTTGAATTTAAAATTTAAGATCACGAAGCGCAGGATAACCATAAGCCGATTCTGCACTTCGAACAGCACAGAGGATCGCTTCTGACATGACATCAGCTGCAAGCGTGCCGACCATATCGCAGTCTGCAGCAACGGTTCCGACAGAAAGGGCGTAGATACTGTCGCCGTCGGCAGAAGTATGGACCGGACGGATGGAACGGGCATAGCCATTATGTGTCATACCGGCAATCTTGCAGAGCTGGCTTTTGTCGAAGCGTGCATTGGTGATGATGGCACCGATCGTGGTGTTGTCGACATATTTGTTTTCATGTACTTTATAGGACTGATAGAGTAGTTTTGCAGAATTAGCAAAAGAATTACGGTCTTCGCTGAGCAGACCGGCAACGATCCTGCCAGAGTGATGATCGTAAATATCGCCGAGTGCATTTACCGCAACGATCGCACCGACTTTAAGTTTACCGATCTGTACGGCGTAGCTTCCGATGCCGGATTTCATACAGAAATCCATCCCCTTAAATTTACCGACGGTTGCTCCTGTGCCCACACCGAAGTTTCCATCCTGGTAATTGTCAAGATAAGCATTCTTACAGGCTTCATATCCCATTGCCTTATCCGGGCGGCAGTGTGGATCGGCTACGGTCAGGTCAAAGAGATCCGACTGGCAGACAAGAGGTACTTTAGTCACACCTACATCAAAACCGATGTCCTTTTCTTCCAGAAACTGCATGACACCGCCGCCGGCATCCAGCCCGAATGCACTTCCGCCGCCAAGAAGTACGGCGTGGATCGTCTGTGCGCTGGCAAGCGGTTTGAGAAGTTCACTTTCTCTTGAAGCAGGACCGCCCCCGCGGACATCAAGTCCCGCACACATGCCGCTTTCACTCAGGATAACGGTACAGCCTGTTCCTCCCTCGACATTCTGTGCATTTCCAATGCGGATCCCAGGAAAGTCTTTGATACTGATAACATCCATGATATTCCTCCATAATCTGTAAAACCGTAAAATAAAACCGGAATTTACTCTTATATTTTACTCAAAGGTATTGACCTAAAGTCAGGTTTAAGTGCTATACTCATAGTAACAAATTAAAAATTCAATGTCAAACAGAATGGAGGAAACTTTATCATGTCAAAGAAATTAGTAGCATATTTTTCAGCAAGTGGAGTAACAGAAAAAATGGCAAAGACACTTGCAGAAGTGACAGGGGCAGATTTATTTGAGATTCAGCCGGTAGTTCCGTATACAACAGCAGATCTGGACTGGATGAATAAAAAGAGCCGCAGCAGTGTGGAAATGAGTAATCCGGATTCCAGACCGGAAATTGGAAATAAAATACCGGATATGGGACAGTATGATACGGTATTTGTAGGATTCCCTAAAATGGAGTACAGTTTATAGTAGTGTATAGCGTGTACCAAGTTATAATTATGGGGTTGAAAATAACAGTATACACAGATAATGTGGAAAAATGTGTATGACGTTTATATAGAAAATAACATTGAAAAAAGAAATTCAAGAATGGGTAAATTCATTAAATTTAAAATAGAATAATAATTACATGAGTGACAGAAGATAAGAATCTGAATTCCCTGTCACTTTTATATTATTTGATAAGAAAAAAGAACTGGTTTATATCCGATAAGAATATAGACTGGTTCTTATTTTTAATATGCTATTATATACACAGGGAGTCGGGGAATGTCGAACTATAGCAAGCCGGAAAAGAAAGCATTGATATCGGTATGAAAGATTTTTGCAAGTGCAACTAATTCAGATACCTTAATGTTCATGCGATTTGTTTCCAGTTTGGCATAGGTACTTTTGGTGATGGAGATACCCATAAGATTTAATTTTGCAACTACTTGGTCTTGAGTCATATTGTTTTTATATCGAATTGCTTGGATATTTTTACCAATATCCATATCTGGTCTAATCTTTTGCATAATGATGAACTCCCCTTATAAAATAAAAAGTTTCGTAATACAGAAACATATATATTGATTCTAAAGAATTTAAATTTTATAATGTTTCGTAATAAGGAATTATTTTTAACAGGAAGAGGTAAAAGTATAATGGATGTGGAGATGGAAAAGAGAAAATTTTTAAATCTATGTGGCAAAAGAGATCGAGCATTATTGTCAGGTGAAAAAAGAATGACATTGGGGGATATGGAACGATTGACATATCTGACAGAATTTTTTGAACTGGAGAACTATGGAATCGCCTTATGGAAAGAATTTGGTGATGATGTAAAAGAGCCATTTGAAGCGATGATGAAAATGTTAGATGAGCCGGAGTGCATAGAAGATCGATGGCTTGATGACGAAGCAAAAGGGGAAAAGTGGTTGTTAGAATTTCAGGAACTGGCATTAACGGAAGAATACAGGGAATGGATTCGAAATTATATCGATAAAAAATATGAAGAAAGAGGATTACCATATCCGACAGGAGCAGACTTCGATTAAGAGGTCTGCTTTTTTCTGGTCTTTTGGGAGGTGATAAGAGGTGGAAGTAAGTATTTATGAACTCTTGGCGGCAGCAAGAGAATCGGCTAAATCTGATTATATAAAAGGGGACAGCATTTTGTGTGAGAAGAGATTTCATCCAGATACCCATTACATGGTGGAAATGGAGCTGTTAGAAAATGATAACAGGCTGGGAGAAAAGGGGAATTATATACGGAAGTTTTTGTCAGAACCGGAGTATCTTCCCATTTTACAAAAGCAGGAAAAACATCTCATAAAAATAAAAAGACAGGCAATTGTTCAAAAAGGAAACTTGCGATATATCCCTCCCCCGGACAGGCCGAACCGCCGCCGGGAGAGGGATCTTTTATAACCGGCTGGGAAGGAACAGTAGTGTTCCTCTGGCGATAGTGGTATAAAAAAGCCAGATTTTCCGCAGGTTTTGGGACACTGGAACATAGAAAAGTGTTCACGAATGGCACTTTTGCAACGATCCGTTGCAGCAGTGAAAGCATTTTTGACATTACGTTAAACAGAAAAATGAAAGGATGTGATTGCGATAATCATAGGAATTGATCATGGCTATTATGCAATAAAAACAAGACAAGTGTCTTTCCCAAGTGGAATTATTAGGTATGATTACGAGCCGTATACCATGCAGAATGTTCTGCAGTATCAGGGAAAGTATTACGTCTGTGGTACAGGGAGACAGACACTGGTAAAAAATAAAACGTCCAATGATAATTATTATCTGCTGACGTTGGCAGCCATTGCAGAAGAAATCAAGCATCGGAAAGTGGAACGAAAGACAGAGGTAATTCTGGCTGTCGGACTTCCGCTTTCAAGTTTTGGAAGAGAGAAACAGGGATTCAGGGAGTATCTGTTGCGGAAAGAGCAGCCAGTGCGATTTTTATATGAAAGTGAGTTATATGAGATAACAATAAAAGATGTGAAACTGTTCCCACAGGGATACTCTGCGCTTGCTCTGCATCCAGAGTATCTGAAGAATGAACCGTCTGTTCTGCTTGTTGATATTGGTGGCTGGACCGTTGACCTTATGAGGCTGGACAATGCTGTTCCGAATGCAGCAACGTGCAGGAGTCTGGAGCTTGGAGTGATCCGATGTATTGATGAGACAGCAGAACAGGTGCGTAGAAATACCGGACTGTCTGTAACAGAAACTCAAATTGAGCGTGTGCTTCGGGGGGAATCTTGCAGTATGGCAGAGGAGGCCAGACGGATCATACAGGAGAACGGACGGAAATATATAGAAAGAATACTGTCTGCGGTAACAGAAGCTGGATTTGATCTCCGGGCAGTACCAACCGTATTTATGGGTGGAGGCTCTGCAATTTTAA
>OMGI01001328.1_pt1 | contig 15085 bp, 14 predicted proteins | sample 1645801 | NCBI WGS metagenome assembly OMGI01 (sample SAMN05578584, study PRJEB25193) | human gut metagenome | biome: Human Microbiome; feature: human-associated habitat; material: feces | host: Homo sapiens | place: USA:Birmingham
TAAATCCTTCGACGCAGATGAACGAATACCGAATCATGACGGCAGCGGAATTATTTGAAAAGTCGTGTGCGTTGGGGTTGGGGTATTGGACGCGGGGAAATACGGAGTGTTGTTTGCTGGGAACGAAAGGGCATCCGAAGCGCGAGAGCGCAGGAATCAGTCAGCTGATATTTTCGCCGCGCGGGAGACATTCGGAAAAGCCTACGGAAGTGCGGGAAAAAATCCGGAAACTCGTCGGGGGGGGGGGCAGCTATTGAGCTGTTTGCCCGCCGTTCGGCGGAAGGCTGGGATTGCTGGGGTAACGAGGTTTAGGACAAAGGAAGGTTAAGAAATGGCGGAAACGGTATTGAAAATTAAATTGCCGGAAACAAAGCGCGGGCTTTTTAACCGCGTCCCCACGCGGTTATATTCCCCTGGAAAGGGAAAAAAGAAGCTGACGCCTTCCGCGGTGTCCGTTGCCGGAAAGATTTACGGTTTTTCGCATACGAACGATCCCGAGGCGGTTTGTCGGTTGAGTTACGAGCAAATCCGTGAGGAGTTCGGATTTTCAAGAGCTACGATCGCGGGCGCGATAGAGCAATTATGCAAAGCAAAGAAGATCGAGCGTGTAAAGCGAGATCAGGACGGCACGGCTTATAAATACATAGAAGAACTCAAAGGCAAGCGTTATGACAATATCCCGCAGTATTTATATACGGCGGAAATTTGTGTATGCGGAGAATGGCGGAAGCTGACGCCTTCGGAGATCAGATTGCTGGCGCATATTACGACGGCATGCGAGAATAAGAAAACCGGCGGGATATGTCGTGGCTCGGCGGGACAGTTCGCGCGGGATTTGGGAATATGTAAAACGACGGTAAAAAAGGCACTTCGTGCGCTGATGAAAGCGGGATTGATTTACCGAGCGAAAGAGAACAAAGGGAAGAGCAAGTATAATTTAAGCGGCTATGAAGTCAATCGCGAGGTTTACGAATACAAAAAGTATTTGAAGAAACCGCGAGCGAAGCGAGGGGAAAAGGCGTTTGTTTCCGCCGAGATTGCGGCAGCGAACGCCAAAGCGGAACGGGAAAGCTATTATGCGAAGCTGCGGGAAGAAGCGCAGCAGCGTGTAGATAAGTACCTTTTGAAAGCGAATAGGGAGCCGAGATTTAAGGAAATCACGGGCGAGCTTTCGCGGATGGAGATAGCGCAGGCGAAAGCGGAGATCTTCGAGCCGGTAACGCTGCCGGCGCTGCTCATCAAAAAGCAAGCACTAATAAAAGAAAGACGGGAGATATTGAAAGGGCTGAACATGACGGAGGCGGATCTGTTGCCGCGATATAAGTGCCTGAAATGTTCAGATACGGGATTTAAGCCGGACGGTTGTCAATGTAACTGTTATCCCAAAAGAGGGACGACATGACAACGGGGCAAGGCGGAAGGAATAGGCGAATTGGATAGAAAAAAAAGAAGCGTGGAGAAATCCGCGCTTATAGTCGTATAACAAAACGAGCGTTCGGCGGGATTTAGCCGGGCGCTTTTTTCATGTCCGGCAACTCGGTTAAAAAGCAAACTTCCGGCGAAAAAAACTGCCCCAAAAAAGTTTGAAAACTGCCCCGGTCAAACATACATTATTATATATGTTTGTAATATATAATATAGCGCGAGGGCGCCGGAGGCGGGCGCCCAGACCGCGCAAAAAGAGGGAAAAGCGGAATTATAGAAACGGGAAACCCCGGCGAGCGGGCTTCCGGATATGGTAGAAGGAAAACGGAAAGCCGCTCGCGGCTTTCTCGGTGTTGGAGCTTGTCAGCGGGGGAGAGCTGCCGCCACGGTGAAGCTGCCGGGAAAGCTGATAAATAGTGAATCCCCCGCCCGGCGGTCTGGATCAGAGCGAGGACGTAAAAAACGACGCCGAAAACGGCGTCGTTGAAATTTTTTATTGACAATGTTTCCAAAATATGGTATAATAAGGACAAGCAACAAGGGTGATACCCTCTGAGGCGGTTAGCACTTCTTTCAAAGGAGGTGCGTTTCATGAGAAATGATCTTATTTTCAAGTCGAAGTTCTCTTATTCGTAGCATATAAACCTCCTTTTTACTCTATTATCTAATTTTTTTAGAAAAAAGTCTTGACAATCTAAAATTAATCGGCTATAATATAAACGAAAACCTAAAAATATTAGATTTTCAAACATTTTGACGCCGCCAGCGCAGGGCAGACGAAGCGAAAGCGGTCGAGGTCAAAGAATCACCCGCGGAGAGGGAAACGGGAAGCAGAGGACAAAAGAGAGGTCGGAGGAGGTCGCAAGCATGAGCGAGAAACTGAAAGTAAAGACGTATTGTATCAATCGAGGGCAGCCGACGCAGTATTACGGATTGAAAACCGCGAAAGAAAACACGGTGCTGCATAGCGCGCCGAATAATTGGAAAACGGAGCGGGGCGCGTATGGCTGGGCGGAAAAGCACGGGTACGAGGTACCGAAGTCGATTGAAAAAGCGCCGAAGGCAAAAGCGAAAACAACAAAGCCAAAATCGACGTCGAAAACAAAGTCCGTGAAAACGGGGAGCAGAAGGCAAAAGAGAGGGTAAAATGCAAGGATTTATCGAAGTGACGCGGAAAGAGGACGGAAAAAAGATATTGTTGAACATATCGGGAATAGACGGAGTATTTCCGGAAGCAAAAGGAGCGTTTGTATCGATGGGAGGAAATATCGCGTTGTTTGCTTCAAACAAAGTTTCCGGGTATTTTGTAGAGGAAACGTATTGGGAAGTAAAAGAGCAAATCATGCGGGAACAACCGCTGAACGGATAAAAAGCAGATCAAAGCGGCGGAAAAACTGAAAGCGAAGCCGGCGAAAAAGAAGAGATAAAAGAGTTGCGGTTTATCAGAATACGAACGCATTATTGGCCGTTCTTGAATTGCTTTCAGTCGGGGACATCGAGGAGGAGCAAAAATGACAGGAATATGGTTAGTATTGTTGAAAGCAGAAGTGTTGTTCTTTGCAATAGGAGCAGTTGTTGTCCTGATAGCAGGAATAGTAAACATAGCGATAGAATATCGGGAACGGAAACAAAACGCCGCCGAGCCGGAGGAGGAGAAAGACATTCTCGAAACGGCAATCACGGAACAGACGGGGGGAGGGATCGTGACGGAGTGCAGCGCGTCGAAGCGTTGCGCGGCGGTGACGGGGATTCTGGAATTGGAGCGGGAGCGCGAGCAGCTGCGGAAAGAATACGACGAATTGCGTGAAAGATACAAAAACTTGCAAGCGGCGTATGAAGGCCAAAGGGAGGATTTCGAGGATTTGGAAAAGGATTACCGAGCGCTAGATGAATCGAATAATAAACTGATTTCGGAGCATGAGGAACTAAAAAAGGAAAACGAAGCGCATTGGCGGCAGTTAACGCAGATCATGAGAAGCAATCCTGAGGTATTCGAACAGTTTAGCGGCGAGGACGAATCAGAGCAGGAGCTGATAGACAACGGCTATGTAGTAAAATAGCGAGGTGTAAAAAATGCCGAAAGAAAAAGCAAAGTCGGAAAAAACGTTGAAAGGGAGCAGTCGGATAAAGCAAGTAGGAGATACGCATTGGGTGCTGCACCAACAAAACGATGTACGGAAATACAAGGGCTTTAAGAGTAAAGGAGAGGCGGAGAGCTTCGCAGCGACAAATCCGGTAGAAAAGGGCGTGAAGATCACGGCAACGAAAGCGAAGCGGGAAGGGGTGAAAAAGAAAACGAAAACGCCGCCGGCAGAGAAAAGCCCGAAACCGAGCAGCGGTGCGAGGAAAGCCAAGAGCGGGAAAGTGGTGTCGTTCAACGCGGGGAGGGCGAAGTATGGGAAGAAATAGCCGCCGGGATAAAACAGAAATCTTGCGAGATCGGTTGCAGTTGGAGGACACGCGGCTTTTGTTTCAGATAGAAGAAGCAGCAGAGCTTATCGAAGGCATGAGCGCGGGGCAGATATACAGTCCGTCGGGAGCGCAAGCGGTGCAGAGATTAGACGCGCTGACGCAGGCGGAGGAGAGGCTGTCGGAGGCGATCAGATGTCTGGAACAGGCAATCGAGCCAGAGGGGAAAGCGCGGGCGGCAAATTAAACCAGCTTATACAAAAACTTCCTTATCATATTATCGGCATAGCGGGCGCCGAAAGACCCGCCCCAAAGGGCTGACAAGTAAAGAAAAAGCCCTCTTAATCTTCCACGAAGGCAGGGCGAAGTTTCCTCCTCGTCCTGCCGGGAGGAAGGAAAGAAGAAAAACAGTAAAAAACCCGGAAACGGGAAAAAGGAGAAAGAATAAAATGGCGGTAAAAAAGACAGGCGAAAGCAAAGTGAAGAAGGTCGTCGGGGGGATCGCGGTAGCATTGGCGCTGATCCTTGTGGGCGGCGTGTGCGGGGGATTGTTGCAGCACCATTACAAATGGGGTGAGGAGCCGAAAGTGGAAGAGCCTGGCGGAGAAGAAAAGCCGGGCGAGGACAGCAGCGGCGGAGGCGAAGTGAGCACGGAGGCGGGCGTGAGCCACGGGATCCGCCTTGCGGCGGTGAAACTTGCCTCGAGCGAGTATGAGGCATACGGAGTGAGTACGCAGGCGGAAACGGCCTACACGCTGACGGCAACGATCACGCCTGCGGACGCGGCGAATAAAAAAGTAGATTGGACGATAGCGTTCAAAAACGCAAGCTCGACATGGGCGACGGGTAAAACGGTGACGGAGTATGCGACGGTAACGCCGAGCGCGGACGGAGCATTGACGGCAGTCGTGGAGAACGTTGCGGCGTTCGGGGAACAGATCATCGTAAAAGCGACGTCGCGGGATAATGCGGAAGCGTATGCGACGTGTACCGTTGAATACTTGCAAAGAACGACGGGCTATACCTTCAATCTGGACGGAAAAGCATTGAGCGAAAACGGAGCGGAGAATTTGGTACAGCTGGACTTTATGGAGAGCAAGAGCGCGGCGGTGCAGATAAGCGTGAACAAATCTACGGTTTATACGCGCGCGAATATGGACAAGGCGGAATATTTCAAAATCAAACCCGCGCTTGCGTTCGGTGGAGTGATAACGGCCTCGGGAGCGAAAAGCGAAGATTTGAAAGAATACAGCGGAGGAGCGAGCGCGACGCTGACGGGCTTTTTCGATAAGACATGGGGAGAAGCGTTGTATAAAACGAATAACACGATAAAGAATAAGTTGATCGCAAACATTCCTACCTATACGGGAGCAGACGCTTACACGGTGGAAATTTATGACGCGGAGGGCGGAAAGCTGCTTGAAACATACGGATTGAGACTCGACACGTCGAAGATCGTAACGCAGAAAGGCGTGGAGAGCATAGAGATCGACGAAACGGAGATTGTATTCTGATAAAGGAGCGAAAGAAAAATGACAGACAAGAAAACGCGAATCGTGTCGAATCTGTTATCGTTGGTACTCGGCGCCGGGATCGGCGCCGGGGTCTATGCGATTAAAGAACAGATAACGCATGGCGGGAATGAAAGAGTAGAAATGGAAGCCCCCTCCGAAGACGTCGGCGGAGGCGTGATATTTAACGAACCGGAAGGCAACGGAATGCAGCTGACGGCAACAAAGCTTTTGTCAAGCGAGTATGACGAGTATGGCGTGTCGGAACTGGCGGAAACGGCCTACACGCTGACGGCGACGGTTACACCAGCGAATGCGATGAATAAAGAGGTGGATTGGTCGGTGAGTTTTGTGGATCCTACGTCGGCATGGGCGAGTGGCAAGAGCGTGACGGAGTATGTGACGGTAACGCCGAGTGCGGACGGCGCGTTGACGGCGACGGTAGAAAATCTGGACGCGTTCGGGGCGCAGATAAAAATCACGGTGGCAAGCCGTTTCAATGCCGACGTAAAAGCGGAAACAACGGTGGATTACGCAAAACGAATCACGGCGTCTAATTTGAAAATAAGCCGTGCGGCTGCTCACGGTTCGGGTTATGACTTTACCGAGGGTATGGATCCGATGCCTTATTTGCATCCGTGTATGGAACATTCGACGGATCTTGTCACCACAACCTATACCTATACTTACGGCATAGGCACGACGGAGGACGAATTTTCGACAGAGATAACTTTGAGTTTAACGACAGCGTTTATCACGAAAGCAGCAAATGCGGGTATTACGGTAGCCCCGCACACAAAAACCCTTAATGAAAGCGGTTTTTCGCTTGGACAGGATTTTTGTAAAGAATTTTTCGGAGAAAGCAACGTTACCGACGTGACAAAGCTGGAAAAGTTATACAATCTGATAAGAACCGATTGGGGTCTGACGAAAGTCTTTACGTTGAATATAACGTGTACGGGCGAATATTCGTCATTCACGAAAAAAATCGATTTTAGTTGCAGTGAAACACGGTTGTATGTTCCGGCGAGCGCGGTGAATGTAAACTTTCCGGCAGTTGTATTCTAAGAAAAGATAGATTGAGTCGTACAGCGATAAAAAACAAGTCAAAGGAGCGGAAGAATGGCAGGAAAGAAAACGGGCAAGAGAATACTGACGGCGCTGATCGTGATCCTGGTGCTGATACTTTCGCTCGGTCTATTGTCGCGGCTGATAGGAATAAGCGGGAATCAGATTACACTCACGTATGCGGGCGAGAGTTATAAAAAATCCGTTTCTGGGCTGGAAATAGCGGCTGAATCGGAGTTTGGAGTGAAGCTTCGGGATAAGAGCGCGGAATATGAAGTAAAAATCTATGCCGCGGGAACGGAAGAAACGGATTTCACGTTCACAGTCGGCGGAAAAGAGTACAGCTGGCAGAAGGATATAGCGGGAGCGAACGTCGGCCGCGGCGAGGAGTTTACGGACGTATTCGAGGTAGAGAAAACGGACACGGGCTTCAGGATTTCCTGCGGACTGGAAAAAGCGTTGCGGGACATCTGGCAGGACGAGGCGATCGAGCTGCCGGAGAATATTCCTGCAGGGGACAGATTCCGGCTGGAAATACGAAGCGGGAAAACAACGCTGACGGTCGGATTTTCAGTGAAAGAGCCGGGAAATATCGGGGTGGAGAAAATAGAGCTTAGCCCGGGCGAGATCGTATTTTAGAGAAGGTGACGGAGATGAAAACGCTGCAAAGAAAACTGACGATAATCCTGACATTTATAGTAGCCTGCGCGATGCTCGCGATCGGGCTATTATGCGTGTATAAGCCGATAAAGACGCGCGCGGAAACGACGACGGCGGTCATCGATTTGGGCGGTGTATTATCGGGCACGCAAGAAATGTCGCTTTTAGAATTTTATAGCGAGAGCAGTTTTGAACTCGGTGACACGTTGTTTTATAACGGCGAACGCGCGGAAATAACGGAACTCCCGAGCGAAGCGGAAGGAACGGACTATTATACGTTAAGGTGTGAGACGGGCGGTAAATTTTATCAAAGCCAAAGAAAAATCATTACAGTAATAGTCAATCCGGTCTCGGAAGAGCTGTTCTTTAATACGGGCGCATCGGCGTCATTGGATGCGACGGATTTGTATCGCTTGCGATTTGCGCTGTATGTCTCGGAAAGCGCGGTGCAGTCGAACAGTCTGTTGACGGTAAGCTTTGTATCGGGAACGGACGCGGAGTGTAAATTAGGCTTCGAGAGCGATGAAATTGCCGAAAGGCAAGTGACGCTTGATCTGAGCCGATATATATTTACAAGCGGCTATACGACGGTGTATATCTACGTAACGGGACCGTTACACGCGGAAATGCAGCTGTTGGCGACGGTAGGCGGCGCGGCGGCGACGAGCGATGCGAGGAGTATATACTACGTCTGGCAGAAAGCGGTGGAAAATAACTTCGGCGGAATGGTGGTCGAAGATTCGGTAAAAAACTATATCACGCTGACAGTGGGGTTTTCGTCGGAAAATAACACCTTTGAAATCAGCCAAGCGGCGCAGCTGTCGCAGAGCAACGGGCTGTCGTTGATGGTGAAAGTGCCGGAGTCGTATCTGACGCAGTTGAAACAGGGAAAGCGGGAAACCTCGAAAGAAACGCTCTATTCGTCGATATCTGGAGTTCCGATCGGAACGAGGTACACCTATGAAGATCATTTTTTGTATATTTGCCGGACTACGGATTTAAGCGATTACGGAAACGCGGGAATGAAGCTGTCCTGGGGATATATGTATCACGTATCGCCGGGGGAATGTATAGAGCCATACACGAACGAAGCGGAGCCGTTGAGCGAAGAATTTTTAAGCCGCGGGATGGATGTGTTTTCATTGGGACTGCCGACGAATGCGGAGCAGGAGTATTATTATTTTGCTACGATTCTGAAAGTAACGCGAACGGACGCGGTGTATGTTACGGGCAAACAGGATCAGGAATCGTTTTCAACAAGCATAGAATCGTTTTCGCGGAATTATTATCAGACGTCGCTGAAAAGCCTGGCGCTGGAAGTATTGGAACGCGACGCGAGCATGACGGACGGAGAGCGAGCGTGGATGCAGGACGTGGCGGGAGTGAAACCGGACACGAACGAGATCACGGTGACGCTGAAATACAAAGCCCTGACGGACTATGCGACGTTGACGGAAAAGAGCCATGCGTTTAAGGTAAAAAGCGTCTGGGCGCAAAATAAGGCGCTGGTGCTCTCCGCGTTGTACGATCTGACGGATTTCAGCAATATCGCGAAGCTGAACGCGGTCTATACGGGCGATTATTGGCGAGACGGGTACCGATATACGACGCAGAAGCGGATCATCTTGCAGGCGGAAGATTTTGAGTACAGCTATAATGCAGTATCGCAGACGGGGACGCTGACGGTAATATATGCGGATTTTCAGTATAAGGATCTGTCCTTGCGGGTGACGAATAACGACCCGGCGAACAATCTGACGATAGACTATTACACGGCGGACGTGGTAGCAGGCGCGACGAGCACGACGCTGACATTCAGATTTGCGGACATCGAGGAGCAGCTGCACAATTCCTGCAATTGGCTTTTCGATTTCGGAAAGGAGAATATTCGTATCACGGGCAAGCCGGAGGGCGTGACGACACAGCTGACGGAGGAGGCGCTGATCGTAACCTTCCCGAACGCCAAAGAAAACGAGCTTGTGAATCTTTCTTTAATCGGCGTAGCGGAGATTATCGAGGACGTGGAATACACGCTGACGTATGAGTATGCGGAGCTGACGCTGAACGGAACGGAGATCTCGGAAACGTGGAAAACGTCTGCGCCGATTGTGAAACTGTATAGTGAGATCGTGACTTGCAATTTCACGAATTTCATGACAGACTACGGGGAAATCGTAAACGAAGCAATAAATCCCGCCTTTCTGGGCGGAGCGGAGTATTATATTCCGGTATCGATACGCAAGGAATACAGCGCGTATGATTCGGAAACGCATACCTGCAAAATCACGGTGGAATATACGTATAATACGCTTTTCGGGATTACGAATAACTACGACGACGAAATTATATTCAAAGCGCTCAATCATAGCAGCTTAAACTACACGGGCGTGGATTTCGTGGGTAAGATCCCTTCGGGGTATCGAGTGAAAGGAATTTCCACCTCCAAACCCGATAAGCTGACGGTGACGAACGCGGAGGATTACCGGAAAGCGACGGTCGAAGTGCGGACGAGTACGACAGAAAAAGAGGTGTTGCCGATCGTCATCAATTATACGGACAGCTGGAACTTAAAAATCAATTACCTTGAAAACTATGCGGACCAGCGGATCCAGAGCGGCGAGAAAGACGCGAAGCCGTGCTTCGCGGAAAAGAAGGTATTTTCGGGGACCGTCAAAGTCAAAGATTATGAAGATATCTACGCATTGACGAATGAAGATATCCAATCAATTTTAGGGCTTAAAAGTCTGGATATTTTAGGTCTGGCGACGGTGGAAAAGATAACGGTGAAATTCGACGGGATATCTACATATACGGCAGATCTTTCGTATTCGCATGCGGCGCTGAAACAAATCGACTACGACGGGAATATGCTGGAAATCAAAATCCCGCTGACGAGTTATGCGGAATGGTGTAAAGAGTACGGTCAGGATTGGTCGATATTGTTTTTGAATACTCCGGAAAGACACTATTTCAAATACTCGAACGACGTGACGAGAGAAAACCTTTACGGCTTTTTCTCGGTAGCGGTATTCAAGGAGCAGGTGTCTGATCTTAATTATTGGTTTAAGAACAACACGGGCGACGGGTGCATGACGATTTTCGAGGGTAAGCAAGTAAGCGGATCCGGGGTGTATAAATTTTTCGATAACCTGACGACGAAAGGCGTGATTACGTCTGTGCTGGGGTATGTGGGAATGTCGTTCTGCGAGATCGTGAACGACGACAACGCGATGTATTACAGTTATTTCTTTTACTTGGACGGAACAAGCGATAACGCATACCTGGCGACGAACGGAGCGGACGACGCGGGAGACACGGACAGCGCGATCAAGAACGCATTAAACGACGCGAAGGAATGGATCAAGAAAACGTGGGATAAGCTGAACGGGTCGAATGCCATGAAGTGGTTGAAGATCCTGGGAGGCGCGGCGTTGGGAATTTTAGCGGTGACGGCGCTTATAGCGGGCGTATATAAAATTTTGACAGTATCGGGAATCATAAAGCCGAAGCGAAAGACGGCAACGGCGAAGAAAACGAAACCGGCTAAGAAAAAGAAATCGAGCACGAAGGCGAAAAAATGAGCGAGGAGAAGAACGCGAAAAAGCCCGCCGCAAGTAAAGCGGCGGGTAAGAATAAAATCGAAAATTCGAAGTCGAAAGCAAAACCGGCAGAGAAAAAGACAAACAGCCCAAAATCGCAACGGAAGAATGTTTCTCAAAAAATTCCGAACGGAAAATTTATTGTTTCGAACGATAAATATTTTTATGGAACAGACGGCAATAGCGATAAAACGCGAATGGGCACCGTTGTCGATTCCAACCGAAAAAACGAATTGGCGATAGTGAAATATACGAATTCGAAAAAACATGGTCGGGAATTTGAAAATTCGAAAGGTTTTAACGGTCACGGGGATAAAATTTACACACTTGATAATGAGGGGAAGCCTATTAAAATCGATGACAAAAAATTCAGCACTTCCAAAAACAAAAAACGCGATATAACCCCGAAACAGGCGAACGAGATTAAGCGTCGGAATATAAAAGAGAGCCGGTATAAAACGAATAACAGGGCAAACTTGAAAAACCTTAAAGGTCGAAAGAAAACAAAAAAATAGAGCGAATCAAAGTTCGCTCATCGTAGTCCTAACACAAGAAACGAAACCGTTCTGTTTGTTAGTAATAATATTATACCCAAAAAACCAAAAAAAGTCAAGGGGTTTTGGAAAAAATGTTAAAAATTCTGAAACTGATAATCCGAATCGTGATATATGTCGCCATAATCTTGGCAGTGCTGTATCTGATAAGTACATTTAAGCGGGTATTCTGAAAATGGAAAAAGAAACGAGACGGCGAATAGACCGTCGGATAATTTATCATATCGTAAGCGCGGCGGTATTGGTCGGCTCGTTGCTGTTTTCTGTTTTCTATTTCCGCGCGGTGTTCTCCCGGACGATTCAGGCGTTCAAGGACTTCGGACTTTCGGTAGCGTACTATTTCACGGAGCTTTCAGGCTTTGAAGGACTTATAACGCCGACAGTGGGCGGAATCCCGAACAACGCGACGGAAGTATTACCGTTTCAGCCTTCGGAGTTTATAACGGGCCTGAAAGCCTACGGGAAAGCTCTGATTTCCAAAGAAAACGCAGAGTCGTTTTTTCTGGGACTGTTGAAGGGGCTTTCGACGTTCGCCAAAGCGGCGATCCTGATTCTTCCCGTACTTGTGTTATTGTGGCTTTTAATCAAAAGCGCATACAGGCGGCCGAATAACAATTATAACGCGGACACAAAGCCGCTGCGATTGTATAAGAAAATCGAAGCGGCGACGTGGGGAAGGTGTAAAGCGTTTTTCAAAAACTATGCGGAATTTTTAAGCGAACATCGGATCTATATTCTGATCGCGGGTCTGATTTGGTCGTACAACCTGAACGCGGTGACAATCGTCATGGAATTTTTTGCGTTCGTGTTCTATTTCGCGGTGAGTTTTGACGCATTGGGAATCTTTACGCAGATTGCAAAGCTGGCGATGGATCTGACGGTGGCAATCAATTTTCTGCCGTGGTGGAGCTGGGCGGTGGTCGGATTTCTGATATTCGACGCGATCCGCAAGAATATAGGAACGCAGCGGCTGCGGGGCTACGAGGCGCGGAATCAAGATTTTCTGGAATCGCACCCGGGGGCGCTGTTTGTGGTCGGGAAGCAGCGTGCGAAAAAGACGACGATGATCACGGATATGGCGCTCTCACAAGAGGCAATCTTCCGTGAAAAGGCGAAAGAAAAACTGCAAGCGCGGGATATGCAGTTCCCGTTCTTCCCGTGGATTCTGTTGGAAAAGTATCTGGAAGAAGGGATAGCGGCGGGATATTTCCCGACATTGGCGAAAGTACGGCGGTTTATCGGGTATCTGAAATTCGGCTGCGAGTTACATAGCCGCCAGAGAAAAAGGCTTTTGAAAATCCTTTCCCGGAAATATGGTTATCCGTATCGGGATTTTTTGTTCGGTTACAACCCCGAAAACGGAATGACGTATAAAGCCGGGCTGGGAACGGTGGATCTGTTTGAGGCGCTGGAAGCGTATGCGCAACTGTATTGGATCTATGCGTCGCCTACGCCGCTGCTGATCGGGAACTATGCGATCCGAACGGACGCGGGGCGAGTGGATTTCGGGAATTTCCCGCTGTATGCGGACGATTTCTTTTCCCGTATCGAACAGCCCTCCGCCTATTCTCACATTTTAGACGAGGACGGAATGCGTCTCGGGAAAGTGTTTGACGACAAGGGCAAGTATAAAGACGGTCTGGAAATCGGGATTATCAATATCATGGAGGTAGCGAAAGACCGCGGGAACCAGCATACGAGAACGGGAAGCATAAACGATCCCGATTGTAATCAGAAAAACGACCTTTTCGAGCTTGACGTAAAAATGCGCGGACACGCGGCGACGGTGGACAATTACACGTTTTTCAGAATGTTCATGGACGACCAGCGTCCGGATTCTCTGGGCGCGGATAACAAGGATCTTTGCGACAGCGTGATGATCAAGAAAATGTCGGAGGCGAAAATCGTGATGCCGGGTTTCGCGATAGAAGAAGCGGCGTATCTGATAGCGACGAATTTTTTCGATAGGATTTACTATCAGCTCCGAAACCTGCGCGGGGACAATACGCTTTTCCTGTATCTCGTGAAAAAGCTGTATCGGGCATTATACCGACATTACGAGAAGATATTCAACCGTTATTCTGTATATGTGGGAACGGTGCGGATAACGAATGAAATGGCGGGAGAGCAAATCACGGATAAGGGCAAATATTATATCTGTACGTATAAGGTATATAACAACCGATTTGCGACGGACAGTATCCGTGAGTTTTACACGCAGAAGGCGCTGCGCTCAAAAACGGGCCTGAACGATTTTCCGCAATACAAAGAACTGCGTCCGAGCTGTGAGGAGATGCAGAGCGTGCACAGCTTTTTCTATAAGAAAGTATTTGAGGCGTTCGACGATAATAGCGTAGAAGCGATAAAACGGAAAAAATACCATGAGGAAGTCGGAACAAAATACGTCTGGCAACCGCGGAAAAAGCCCGAACGAAAGCAGAAATAAAACGCGGCAGGCAGGTAAGCGACGAAAAGACCGCAGGCGGTCGGAATAAAGCGCCGAGGTCGGGCGCGGGGGAACTCTCACTTATCCAGCGGCGCCGAAGGCGCAAAGGAGAAGGGAGACGGCAGAGCCGGGGCAAACCCGAACGAAATAACGTTGCCCGGATAAAAGACGGTGACGGCCAGACCGACGGAAATGCGGACGTATATCCCCGCACCGTGGGGCGGGGGAGACGGTCGCAGAGCCGGCGGGCGGCCGGCAACGGCGCCGGGCAACGTCATGCGGGCGGGGAGGCTAAAATCAAGCCGCGGCGCGCCGTATTTCTTGAAGAATTCCGCGCTTGTCGCGGGATTCTTCACGGCTCCGATTTTGGCAAAAAATTTAGATTTTAACAAAAAAATCAGGCCGGAATACGGTCAAAGGAGGCGAGAAATGGAACAAACGATCACGATTCGCACCAATCGCACGACACACCTGACGGTAGCGACGCTGCGGGTGTATCAATGCCTGAAAGATAAACTCCAAGACCGCGCGGAAGTCGTGGACTATCGGAAAATAGCGGACGAAGTGGGTATGAGCTGGAACGGCGTGAAATATGCAGTATCAGCCTTGATCCGTTACGGCTTTATCAAGAAAGAAGGCGGGAAACTGTCGATTAATCCTTCCTCGCCGGAGATCGCGGGGGATTATAGAACGGAGGCGGGAGGATGAGAAAGCTATTGAAGCTGAAAAGCAAGGCTTTGACGGAAAAAGACTGTTACGAAGAACTTACGCGGATTATAAAGATATATTGCTACCAGGCAGTCGTGCGGGAAGAAATAGACTTTTTTCGCTGGTGGGTAAACAATGTGTTGACGCAGCTTTCGGAGTATGCGTCATCGCCGGACGAGCCGGAGAAGTACCCGGCATATAAAGAGCTGCTGCGTAAGGCAAGCGAATTTGTGCGGGAGCCGGCGGAGGATCCGTCGCGGGTAATGAGTCAGAGGACGGAGCTGAAAGCGGCGTTAGAAAACGCAGAGAAGGCGGGCGGGTTTCGAGTGCGGTCACGGAAGCCAAGAACGCAGGAGAAGCCGGAGAAACAAGCAAAGTGAAAGTGGATATATACAATCCGGAGAAGCGGTATAAAATCATATACGCGGATCCGCCGTGGGATTATAAATGCGGAAATCGGCTCGGAGCGGCGAAAAATCATTATCCGACAATGACGTTTTCAGAACTTGCGGAGCTGCCTGTTCCGGCATTGGCGGAAAGAGACGCAGTGTTATTTATGTGGGCTACATATCCAATGATAGAGGACGCCCTGCGATTAATTCCCCTGTGGGGATTTGAGTATAAGACGATCGCCTTTCAATGGATAAAGTTAAATCCTTCGACGCAGATGAACGAATACCGAATCATGACGGCAGCGGAATTATT
>OMGI01001347.1_pt1 | contig 14958 bp, 8 predicted proteins | sample 1645801 | NCBI WGS metagenome assembly OMGI01 (sample SAMN05578584, study PRJEB25193) | human gut metagenome | biome: Human Microbiome; feature: human-associated habitat; material: feces | host: Homo sapiens | place: USA:Birmingham
ACACTCTTTCCCTACACGACGCTCTTCCGATCTAGAAGAGAGGGGATTGTTTTTGGAAAAAGAAGTAAAAGTTCAGGAAAATAAAATGGGTGTGATGCCAGTGGCAAAGCTTCTGCTCACCATGTCTGTACCGATGATGATTTCCATGCTTGTCCAGGCACTTTATAATATTGTGGACAGTATGTTTGTGGCGAGATTAAGTGAGAGTGCACTTACTGCAGTTTCACTTGCGTTTCCGGTGCAGAACCTGATGATTGCAGTGGGAACCGGTACTGGTGTTGGTATCAATGCGCTGGTGTCGCGCTCTCTTGGAGAGAAAAAGCAGGAATATGCCAATAGTGCTGCAAATAACGGTATTTATCTTGCGATTTTCAGCTTTATTGGATTTGCAATTGTTTGTGGATTTTTTGCACCTGCTTTTTTCAGGGTGCAGACTACGGATCCGCAGATCATGGAATATGGTGTGGATTATGTCAGAGTGATCGGAATTATGTCCTTCGGCCTGTTTATCCAGCTGACCTGTGAGAAGCTTCTGCAGTCTACAGGGAAAACGATTTATTCCATGGCAACACAGCTTCTTGGCGCTATTATCAATATTATTCTGGATCCAATCATGATTTTTGGTTTATTTGGATTTCCAAGAATGGAAGTAACAGGAGCAGCTCTTGCCACTGTTACCGGCCAGATCATTGCAGCAATTGCAGGTGTGATCGTGAATATGAAGCTGAATAAAGAGCTTCATATTTCTCTTGTGAAATATAAGATTTCCGGTGATGTGATCCGCAGCATTTACAGCGTAGGTTTCCCATCTATTATTATGGCTTCTGTTGGTTCTGTTATGACATTCGGAATGAATAAGATCCTGATGGGCTTTACTTCCACTGCAACGGCGGTATTTGGCGTGTATTTCAAGCTTCAGAGCTTTATTTTTATGCCAGTGTTTGGACTGAATAATGGAATGGTTCCCATTGTTGCTTACAACTATGGTGCCAGAAAACCGAAGCGTATTACGAAAGCAATTAAGCTGAGTATTATTTACGGAGTATGTATTATGCTTGCTGGTTTCGCTGTATTCCAGCTGTTCCCGGGAAGCCTTCTGGGAATTTTCAGCGCCTCTGACGATATGATGGCAATCGGTATCCCGGCACTTCGTACCATCAGCCTCAGCTTTCTGATCGCAGGATTTTCTGTGGTTGCATCTTCTGTGTTTCAGGCATTGGGACATGGCTTTTTAAGCCTTGCGGTGTCTGTGCTGCGTCAGCTGGTAGTGCTACTTCCGGCTGCATTTATCCTGTCAAAAGCAGGTGGCCTTGGAGCCTGCTGGTGGTCCTTTCCCATTGCAGAGGTGTTCTCGGGAGTGATCTGCTTTGTGTTTATACGATATGCGTATAAGAAAGAAATTCATCCGCTTTACGAGAAATAAAACAGATAGGAAAACAAGAGCCCTCGGAATTTCGGTTCCGGGGGCTCTTGCTAAAATTAGTAATATTTATTTTTATTCCATATGCACCGTTACATGATACTCTGTCTTTCCGTCCTCAACAGGTACCACATTTCCATCCACATGCCTGCCATCAACCTCCAGGTAAGCTACACCCTTTTCTACATTATTCGGGTTCTTAACGTCGAAGTAATAGGTGGCACCGCGGAAGCGGCGGGTGAGGGTGAAGTCACCGAAGCCCTCCGGAATACACGGATCAATGGAAAGTCCATCATAGGATGGCTGTACACCCAGAATTGCCTGGGAGAGGTTCACGAAAGTCCATGCAGCTGTTCCGGTAAGCCAGCTGTTTTTCGCTTCGCCATGGCGGGCTGCATCCCGTCCTGCGATCATCTGGGAATAGACATAAGGCTCTGTGCGATGGATTTCGCTAATGTTTTCAATATAAGACGGGCAGGTCTTTTTATAAATTTCAAAAGCACGGTTTCCTCTTCCGATAACGGTTTCGGCAATGGAAATCCATGGATTGTTATGGCAGAAGATTCCGGCATTTTCTTTGTATCCCGGAGGGTAGGAAGAAATTTCACCAAGGTTCAGGTAATATCTGGTGTAAGCCGGCTGGTGAAGCATAATACCATATTTGGTGTCCAGGCGCTCTTTTACAGAATCAAGAGCTTTTTTTGCCAGGCCTTCTTTTACACCAATGCCGGCAATGATACAGAAGCCCTGCGGCTCAATGAAAATCTGCCCCTCTTTGCATTCGTGGGAGCCAACCTTCTGAGAGGTGGCGTCATAAGCACGAAGGAACCATTCTCCATCCCAGCCAGCGTCAAGGACTGCCTGGTACATTTCTTCAACAGCTTTCTGTGCGATAGCAGCGTCCTCTTCTTTTCCAACACGTCTGCAGATCTCTGCAAACTCATTTCCGTATTTTACATACATACCTGCAATAAATACAGATTCTGCAACTGGTCCCTCAGATGGTCCTGTGGTCTGGAAGGATTCACCAGGTTCATTGGAAAAGCAGTTCAGGTTCAGACAGTCATTCCAGTCAGCACGTCCGATGAGAGGGAGCTTGTGTGGTCCAAGATGGGTGCGGCTGTATTCGAAGGAACGGCGAAGATGCTCAAAAAGAGGAGCTGCTTTTTCCATATGGCAGTCAAAAGCAACCATTTCATCCAGAATGGAATAATCTCCAGTTTCCTTTAAGTAAGCGGCCACAGCAGCAATCAGCCACAGCGGGTCATCGTTAAATCCGCTTCCGATATCCAGGTTACCTTGCTTGGTAAGCGGCTGGTACTGATGATAAGCACTTCCATCTTCGAACTGGGTAGCTGCAATGTCAAGGATTCGTTCTCTTGCACGCTCCGGGATCAGATGTACAAATCCAAGAAGATCCTGGCAGGAATCACGGAAGCCCATTCCACGGCCGGTTCCGGATTCATAGTAAGAAGCGGAACGGGACATGTTAAAGGTTACCATACACTGGTACTGGTTCCAGATATTTGCCATACGGTTTACGTGAGGATCCTTACTCTCTACATGATAGCGGGAGAGAAGATCATCCCAGTAAGTATTCAGGATGGCGAAAGCTTCATTTACCTGTTCGGAAGTTTCGAATTTCTCCATGATCTTCTTAGCAGGCTCTTTTTTGATCACGTTTAAAGCTTCCCATTTGTCGTCTTTTGGGTTTTCACAATAGCCGAGAAGGAAAACATATTCTTTTTCTTCACCAGGTGCCAGGGAAACATTGATCTGCTGGCTGGCAATGGGATACCATCCGCTGGCAACAGAATTGTGGCTCTTGCCTTCCTCTACAACGATTGGAGCATTATTGCCGCGGCCAAGTCCTAAGAACTCATCACGGCTGGTGTCAAAACCGTCTACAGGAGTATTTACAGTGAAAAAGCTGTAGTGATTGCGTCGTTCGCGGTATTCGGTCTTATGGTAAATGGTGCTGCCGATGATCTCAACTTCACCGGTGCTTAAGTTTCGCTGGTAGTTGGTCATGTCGTCAACGGCATTCCAGAGGCAGAACTCTACATATGAAAATAACGAAATCTCTTTCGCTTTATCTGAATTGTTTCGCAGAGTCAGTTTGTTGATCTCGCAGGCTGTGTCAACAGGGACGAATGCAAGAAGATCAGCTGCCAGGCCGTTTTTCTCACCGTGGAAACGGCTATAGCCAAGTCCATGGCGGCACTCATAAACATCAAGAGGAGTGCGGGTTGGCATTGCACCTGGATTCCATACGGTATCTCCATCTTTGATATAGTAGTATTTTCCGTTGGAATCTACCGGGATATTATTGTAGCGGTAACGAGTGATACGGAGCAGCTTTGCATCTTTATAGAAGCTATAGCCGCCGCAGGTGTTGGAAATCAGTGTGAAGAAATCCTGGGAGCCAAGGTAATTGATCCATGGCAACGGGGTATCTGGTGTTGTAATAACATATTCTTTATTGACGTCATCAAAATGTCCGAAATTCATAGTGGATCTCCTTTGATAAATTTTATTCTTGCTGAATTCTTTCTAATTGGTTGATTGCTATTCGTGATTTACATCAGGGTGCATTATTTTAATTTTCGAAGCTGCATAGTGATCTGCGCTTATATAAGTAATAATGTTTTGCAAATGCAATGAGTAGTTTCGAAAAAATCAATTGGATTGAATTGTGAGATAATTAACACACGAAAACGAATAAGTAAAGGCAATAAGAAATAAAAGTAAAGAATAATGGTATATATTTGTTCTTAGTATAATAGAAAGACTGATTAAAAGCAACATAAAAATTACAGTAATAATTAAATCTATTATATATTACAAATCAGAGATTTAAAACACGAAACTTTTCGCGAAAACATTTCGAAAAGAGCTCTTATTCACGATTAAATTGTTAAAAACACAAATATCCAAATTGTGCAATAGGTAGAATGACGTGAAAACGCACAAAAAACGCCAGAAACCACTTGATTTTTTGTGCACTAGGGGGTACTATAAGCTTACGAAAACGATTTAGAGATGACAGGAAAGAAAAACAGGAAAGAATGAGGCAAGCATATGGTTTCCATGAAAGAAATCGCAAAACAATGTAATGTCTCAGTCGCCACTGTCAGTAAAGCATTAAATGGTTACTCCGATATCGGAGAAGAAACAAAAAACTACATATTAAGAACGGCTTCAGAGATGGGATATCTTCCCAACTCATCGGCAAGAGCTTTGAAGACGAAGCGAACCTTTAATCTGGGAGTTTTATTTGTGGATGAGGCCCGAAGCGGTCTCACACATGATTACTTCAACAGAGTACTGGAAAGCTTCAAAAGCACCGCAGAAGCGAAAGGCTATGACATTACTTTTACAAGCGGAAATGTTTCCGGTAAAAGGATGACCTACCTGGAGCACTGCAGATACCGGGGCGTGGACGGAGTAGTAATGGCCTGTGTGGATTTTACCGCAGAAGAGGTTCAGGAGCTTCTCCTTTCAGACATTCCGGTGGTGACCATCGATCATATCTGTGATGGAAGGATATCGGTAGTATCCAACAACATCCAGGGAATGGAAGAACTTGTTACCTATATATATAAGAAGGGACACCGCAAGATCGCTTACATTCACGGAGATGACACATCGGTTACCAAGAATCGTCTGGGAAGCTTTTACCGGACCCTGCAAAGGCTGGGTATTGAAGAACCGGATGAATATGTAAAACCGTCTTTTTACAGAGATGCTGATCTGGCAGGTGAGAGAACCGGTGAACTTTTGGATTTGAAAGATCCGCCAACCTGTATTCTCTATCCTGACGATTATGCAGCGATGGGAGGGATAAACGAGATACGGGAAAGAGGACTTCGGATACCGGAAGACATTTCAGTAGCCGGGTACGATGGAATCAATATCGCCCAGGTTCTTGAACCCAAGCTGACAACCCTTTGCCAGGATACAGCGGCAATCGGAAGGATAGCGGCAGAAAGGCTGATTGAGCTGATTGAGCACCCGAAGACAACAGTTATTGAGAAATACACAGTGGATGGAACCCTTTTTAAAGGTGCTTCCGTGAAAACTTTGTATCCATCAAAAAATTTCAAGTAGTTATTAAAAAAATTAAAAGATATAATTAAAGGAGGAAGTAACATGAAGAAAAAAATGGTGAGCGTATTATTAACAGCTTCTATGCTGGCAGGAATGACATTATGTGCAGTCCCGGTTATGGCAGAAGATGCAGAAACACCGGAAAACGAAGTTACCGGTGACGCTTCCGCAGATGATTCCTTTGTAGTATGGGGATGGAACGATGATATCAAGAAGATCCTTGATGGACCATTCAAAGAGGCTTATCCAGATGATTATGAAAGAATCGTATTCGTAAACACAGGCGGATCTGATTATTATCAGAGCAAACTGGATCCTGTACTTGATGATCCTTCAAATGAGTTATATCCTGACATGATGGGTCTGGAAGTTGACTATGTTCAGAAATATGTAAACAGCGACTGGGTACAGAATGTAGCAGATCTTGGAATCACAGCTGATGACTATGCAAACAGCTATCAGTACAATCTGGATCTTGGATCCGATGTTGATGGAAACGTAAGAGCTCTGTTCTGGCAGGCAACTCCTGGATGCTATGCAGTTCGTGCAGATCTGGCTGAGAAATATCTTGGAACAACAGATCCGGCAGCTTTAGCTGAGAAATTCAAAGATCTGGATACCATTGTTGCTACAGCAAAAGAAGTGAATGACGCTTCCGGTGGAAAATGCAAACTGTTCTCCGGTTATGATGAGATCAAACGTAGCCTGACCGGTTCCAGAACCCAGGGCTTCTATGATGAGAACGATAAGATTACAATTGATGACAACATCAAGACATATATGGAAACAGCTAAGACTCTTTATGATGAAGATCTTACCTTCAACACAGATCAGTGGAGCGCTGACTGGAGTGCAAACATGAGTGGTGATGGCGTTGATTCTAACGCAGCACTTGCTTATATGGGATGCCCATGGTTTGTATACTGGAGCTTAAGTGATGCTTGGAAAGGCAACACAATCCTTGTTCCTACCCAGACAAAATGCTATTGGGGCGGCACAGGACTTGCAGCTACAACAGATTGTGCAGATACCGAGCTTGCAGCTAAGATTATGAAGTTCTTCACATGTGATGAAGATGGAATGGTTGCAATCAACGCTCTGAACTCTGACTATGTAAACAATACAGCAGCTGTCAGCAAGATCATCGAGGCTGGTACATCCGCAGATGGAAACGGCTATCTGTATCCAGACGCTGGACAGAACTTCATGGAGTTCTTCCTTCCATTAGCAGACGGACTTGACGCTTCTATGGTAACAGCAGAAGACCAGCAGATCCTTTCCCTTATGGATACTCAGACCAAGGCTTATGCTACAGGCGAAAAAGACCTTGATACTGCACTTGCAGATTTGACTGCATCTATCCATGATACATTCTCTTACCTGAGCGCAGAATAATGTGGCTTAAGAGTTTGCAGAGTCAATCATAAGTAAGTAGTGAGTGTGCTGCTTCTTCCCCAAAGAAGGAGCAGCACATTCTTATATAAGCGAGCAGCTGCTTTTGCTATAAAAAAGCAGAATGACTGCCAGTGGCAGAGGAGGATGGCGCAGAAGCCCAAAGGGGCAGGTACTCCCGCCAGTGTCAGGCATTCTGCCTGGGAAAAGCAGGCAACTTCAGACAGGAGGCTGTTATGAATAAGAAAAAGAAAAAAATGATCGATTATGGAAGGTATGGCTACTTCTTTATTGCACCGTTTTTTATCACTTATCTGGTGTTCCAGCTGTGGCCACTGATCAATACTTTCTATTATAGTACCTTAACCTACTACAAACGTAACGGACGTGAATTCATGGAGTTTGCAGGACTTCAGAATTTTGTAAATATCCTTGGTATGGCTGCAGGAGAGAGAGGTTATGTACTCAGCTATCTGAAAAATACCCTTGTAATGTGGGGCTGCAACTTTGTTCCTCAGATTCTGGTTTCCCTTCTTCTGGCTGTATGGCTGACGGATGAGAAGGTTAAGGTGAAAGGAACCGGTGCGATGAAGGTTATTGTTTACCTTCCAAGTGTTATCACTGCAGCTTCCGTTTCTGTACTGTTTAAATCTTTATTTTCCCAGTACGGACCAATCACCCAGACGTTGAAGGACTGGGGCGTTCTCAGCAAGAACTTCGATTTTATGTCCAGCGTAGCAGGAAGTCGTGGGCTGATCTCCACAATTCTGTGGTGGATGTGGTTTGGTAATACGACCCTGCTTCTGATTTCAGGCGTTCTTGGCATTGACCCGGGACTTTTTGAGGCTGCTGATATTGATGGTGCAACAGGCTGGAAAAAATTCCGCTACATCACTTTACCGCTTTTGAAACCAATTATGCTGTACACACTGGTTACCTCCGCAATCGGTGGTCTTCAGATGTATGATATCCCAGCACTGTTCAACGTTCCGGAGACCGGACTTGTTGGTCTGCCAGATGATAAGACTACCACAATGGCCATGTATATTATGCGTTTGTACAACAGCGATGTTGGAAAGGCAGCAGCCGTTTCCGTAGTACTGTTTATTATCACGTTGGTTGTCAGTCTGATCCTGTTCGCAACTATGAGCGACAGCGAAGACAGACGTATGAAAAAAGAGCAGAAACAGCGTAGAAAGGCAGGTGGAAGATCATGAGTAAAGCCGCAACAGCAGACAGCTACAGCAAGAATATGTTGCATCAGAAAGTCTTCCGTACCATTATTTGTATTTTATTCTGTATCATTGCACTTTTGCCATTTGTTCTTCTGGTTATGAACGCAACAAGAGATTCTGAGTCTATCAAGGCTGGTGTTTCCCTGATTCCGTCCACACACCTGATCGAGAACTGGAAAAACCTGATGATCAAGCAGAACGGTATGCAGATTACTTTGCAGAAAGCGATCATTAACTCTGCAACCATTACGATTCCTGGAACCTTCCTGTCAGTTTACTTTTCATCTCTGACAGCTTATGGTATCCATGTATATGATTTCAAATTCAAAAAATTTGCATGGGCATTTATTATGGCAGTTATGATGGTACCAAGTCAGATTTCCATCATCGGTTTCTACCGTTTCATGCTGGATCTGAAGCTGATCGATACATACGTTCCGCTGATCATTCCTACCATTGCAGCTCCAACTGTTGTTTTCTTTATGAAACAGTATATGGAAAGTACACTTTCTCTGGAGATGATCGAGGCAGCCAGAATCGACGGTTCAAAAGAGTGGAATACCTTTAACAAAATTATCCTGCCGATTATGAAACCGGCAGTTGCCACACAGGCAATCTTCCAGTTTATCGCACAGTGGAACAACCTGTTTACACCTACCATTTTGCTGACAACAGATTCCAAGAAAACACTTCCTATGTTTGTACAGCTGTTGAGCTCCAACCAGTTCCGTACTGACTATGGTGTAGTTTATGTAGGACTGTTTGTTACCATTATCCCTCTGGTTGTTGTATACCTGGTACTTTCCAAGTATATTGTCGCAGGTGTTGCACTTGGCGGTGTTAAGGGTTGATGGCGTGTATGAAAAGCATTTGATTAAGAAAAATATTAAAAGAGAATAACATGTACAGCCAGGGGAGAAATCTTCTGGCTGTATTTCTGCGCTTTTTTGAAAAAATAATTTAGCACCACTGAAATTTATTAAGAATTTTGGTATTTTCAGGTGGCAAACGGAGAATTATATGTTATACTGATTTGGTGTCATTTATTGGAACAAGCAGCAAATTTTTTGCGAATTACATAGAGCGTATCTGAAAAAATCATTCCCGCAATCTGCACGCCCCACTTTGTAGGAGATTTTGCCCGAATTCAGTTGCCGTAGCCCACTACGGCACCCTCATCCGGACAAAATCTCCCACAAATTGTGACGCACATCTTGCAGAAAGCCTTTTTCAAACATGCTCTAGAGACGATAGGTCTGCCTGGAGAAATAATAAAAAGTGGAAGCACAGAAAAGGCTTCCACTTTTTGTTATATGATCATTGTTATAGCCTGTACAACAACAAGACTTTCAATCACCATCATAGTTTCCCATATTTTACAGCTGCGGTTATGATCCACAGACACCATAGATGTAGAAAACAGGGAAAACAGCGCTGGAGCAAGAGGAAGAAAATAACGTCCCTGAATGCCCTGTATATGATCACAGTCCATTGTGGTATAACCGACCATCATGGAAAACATAATCAGCAGCAAAGATCCCAGACAGCTAAAGGCGATAAATGTCCGGCTTTTTCTGGTGAAAACCGGGGTGTCTCCTTTTACGTTTACAAGCAGTAAAAGAATGATCAGGAATACTATTAAAAGGGACCAGTTGATATTAATATCCAGCCAGGATAACTTTCCGCCTAATAAGCCTCGAAGAATGGTGTCACTACACTGGATGATAGTATTCCACAAAATATAAATGGTCTGGAGCGGGTGCTGGAATACATATGAAATCGGATAAATAGTATTTTCCGGATCCGCAGAAATATCTGTGGCAAACATTGCAGAAAACATAGGCATAAATTTAATTAAAGTAACTGCAATTAAAAGGACAGCTCCCACGCAGATACATAAAGGAACGATCCAGCGCATCTTTTTATGCATGTGAGGATGCGGCACATGGGAAAAACACATGAGCAGCAATAACAAAAGTGGAAGGTAAACCCCGCCTTTCACAATTGCAATGAACAGTGCCAGAAATCCAAGAGCGATCAGGTAACTTTTTTTTCGCTTAGGGTTATGTAAACGGTAAAAACACAGTGCCGTAAACAAAAAGATGAACCCGTTTATCACAGAATCATAGGAAGCAGAAGCTGCCTGCTGCAGCGTGATAGGCAAAAGCCCAAGTGCTCCCAGAAGATTTTTTCCAAATGGTGCAATGCAAATGGCAAAATAGACCAGAAGGATAAATACCACAAGACTGCAGATCCTTGCCAGCTGGAAGGTAAGCATGGGGGAAAGATGCAGCAGCCGTCCAATACTAAGTCCTATTGCAGCCGGAACATAAACGACTGCAGGAACCAGACCTGATGTGCTTACATAGGAAATTTCAATCAGATCCGTATCCGAAGCAAACTCAAAGCTGTGAAACAGAAGCTGGTAGTAGGAGTTCGTCTCCAGTCCATTGCTTAACATATCGCTTAACTGAGCATCACAACGCCGTTTATATATGGTATTGCCTGGGGTTTCCGTATTTTTTACAAACAGCATTTTGTTAGAAAGGCTGTAAGCTGCATCAAAATGCGTTGGTTCATCCGGAACTCCGTGAACGGTAACCAGGCATTGGAAAATCAGTCCCAGAAATAAAGCAACAGGAATATAAAATTTCTGCACGGTCATCTGGCGGATAATGATCAGATAAAATGTCATTATTATAAATAAAAGCAAGATAACACACAGCGCAATATAAAAATAAAGCATGAAATTATTGTCGCCGTAAGTGAAGGAATAAATAATATTTGTATGACTGTTTGTATCGTTGTTAAACTCCTGAATCAGGGCCTGTTTTTCATTTGATGTAAAAGAAAGAACCGTTTTGTCCCCATTTATTAATTTCAGTTTTAATTGTAAATGTGCATTTTCAGAGGCACTTACTGGCTGGGACAGATCGCAGGTCAGTTCTTTCTTTTTTGTTGCGCGGAAAACGGAAAGCGTGTGTTCTGCCTGATAATAAATTTCTCCGGAATCTGCATTCGTCAAGGTGATGAAAAGGCGGGCATTGGAAGTTTTATTTTTTGCAGTGCCCTCAAGTGTAAACATCTTTAACTCAGGAACTGTACAGGTAAACGTCTCTGTAAGAACGGGGGAATCCGAGGACAAGGTTATGGTACCTGTAGGTTTATGAGTTGTCATCATAACGTACTCAATGGGCTGATGAAGGTTAAAACGAAACTGGGCTTTATACATAAGAAGACATACACCACTGATAGAGAGAAGAATGATAAAAAGCGAGAGGATATGTCCTGGTATTTTCTTTTCTTTATTCATATATAGAATCTCCTGTGTAAAAAATATTTGTGAAATATGCTCTGCTATTCACACAAAAATAAAATTTCATGTTAAAATATTATAACGAATCGGAAATAAATATGCAATGATTTATAAGAAAAGAGAGGGATAAATGAAGAAACGGAAGCGCTTACTGGTTATACTTTCAACATTTGTCATGGCTGCTCAGCCCATGTGCGTTGCCGCAGAAATGCAGGATGCAGAAGGCTTTGGGGCAGTAGAAGAAATATGGGCTGACGAGGGGAATGAGGAGGAATTTGCTGCAGCTCCTGAAGTGGAAAATGAGGATTTAAATGGCTTTCAGGCTGAAATTTCCACAGAGGAAAATGACAGGATTGAGGCAGAAGAATCTGGTGAGATCATCTCCGGTGCTATTGCAGGAGATTCCGTTGACAGCGGCATCAGCCTTTTTTCTCTGGACTATTACACGGACAGCTATGGTGCTCAGCTGGATGGAAATGCAAAGGCCTTGTATGATCTTTTGGTGCAGAATTATGTGGTGGATTACAGCCAGTATCTGGAAAGTGTTGATTTTCCTTTTGAATTTCCTGATACCATTACATTTGAAGCAGTCGTTGAGGATGGCAGTTTTCAGAGAAAAGGAGAAAGCTATGTACAGGCTACCGATGATGTGAAAACAGCTATTCAGGCAGCTTCAGATGCTTTTTCCTATGATTATCCACAGGCTTTCTGGTTCCGGGGCAGCAACTATGGATACCGGGTCAGCTGTGTTCGGGATGGGTCCTCTTCTACCGGATACAGGGGAACATTTAAGAATTTCACCTTTAAACCGGCGAACAGGGAAATCAGTGAGAATGCCCATACTCGAATGGGGGATTTTATGGATGGTGTTCAGAGTGCTGTTGCAGAGCTGAATGAGCAGACTTTGGGCATGGATATGGAGCAGAAAATAAAGCGGATTCATGATTATATCTGTCAGAGAGTTACTTACAGGAACGATAATACTTTGTGGGTGCATTCTGCGGCCTCGTTGTTTCTGGATGCAGATCCTGCATTTGTCTGCGAGGGCTATGCAAAATCCATGAAAATTTTCTGCTATTATATGGGAATAAATTGTGCATGTATCAGCGGAACAGCCAGGGGAACTTCTTCAGGAACTCCTGGAGCGCACATGTGGAATTATGTACAGATGGATAATGGAAACTGGTATCTGGTGGATGCCACATGGGATGATGTGGGAACCCCGCCATCTTCACGGTATTTGCTGGTAGGAAGGGCTACAAAGGGGCAATATATTACCATTGGTGAGGAGCGTGTGGAGTATACCAGTTTTTCTACTACTTCAGCAGAAACGGCTGGTCCTGTGTTTATTTTGCCGGTTCTGGCAGAAGAGAGTTATGCAGATAATAAGGGGAAAAATGAGCCCGCAGTTACAGTTGTGCCTACAGTGACACCAACTGCGGCGGTAAGTGCGGAACCGACTCCGACTGTAAGCGTGGCTCCGACCCCGACCGTAAGCGTGAAACCGATTCCGATCGTAAGTGCGGAACCGACCCCCACCGCGAGCGTAGCACCGATACCCACTGTAAGCGTCACTCCAATCCCGACTGCAACCCCAGTGCCGACTGCGACACCTACACCAACTACCACCACACTTACCTTACGGGTAAAACAAACCTACAAGTCCGGTGGTAAAATAAAGTCAGTCCGCACCACCAATAAGAAAATTGTCAAAGTGGATAAGAAGGGCAAAATCACTGGAAAAAAAGCCGGAAAAGCAACGGTAACTATCACTTATACCAACGGAAGCCGTAGGATTTACCAGGTAAAAGTGCAGAAAGGTATTGTAAAAACAACTGCTGTTTCCGTAAATAAACGGAATATAATCCTTGCCAAAAAAGGAAAAAGCTTTCAGCTGAAAGTCACTCTCACACCAGTCACCAGCCAGCAAAAAGTAACTTATAAAAGTTCCAATTCCAAAGTAGCAGCAGTAAATTCAAAAGGAAAAATAGTTGCGAAAAAGAAAGGAACAGCTACAATTACAGTGAAGTCAGGAAACAAAAAAATTACCTGCAAAGTCAAAGTAAAGAAATAACCCCAAAATACTGTCAGAACCGAAACAAAATAAAGTTTTGGTTTTGACAGTATTTTTTTATTGACAAAGCCCAAAAATATGGTATACTTTGATAATCAAACTATTTTAAAATAAAAACAAGAACTACACAACATACCTGGAGGGTATTATGGTTGGAAAAATAAAGGGAACCGGTTCCTACAGGCCGGTTCAGCTGTGGGACAATGACAAACTGTCCCACATGATGGATACAAGTGATGAGTGGATTCGTGGGCGAACCGGAATCGGTCAGAGACACATTGCAAGCGGTGGAGAGACCGTTGCTTATATGGCAGCTCGTGCGGCTGAGGAAGCTCTTTCAGATGCAGGAATGCGACCGGAAGAGATTGATTTGCTCCTGGTGTCTACCATGTCATCTGAAAGAATCATGCCGTGTGCTGCATGCGAAGTGCAGAAACTGATCGGTGCAGTGAACGCAGCCTGTTTTGATCTGAACGGTGCATGCACAGGATTTCTGTTGGCGTTGAATACAGCCCAGGCCTATCTGGGACAGCAGATTTATCGCAGGGCATTGGTAATTGGTTCTGAAACTCTTTCCCATCTTACAAACTGGAAGGACAGAAGTACCTGCGTATTGTTTGGCGATGGCGCCGGTGCGGTGGTGCTGGAAGCGGAAGAAAATGCAGTCTATACCCAGGCTGTTCATTCTATTGGAAGCAGAGGCGAAGCCCTTACCTGTGTCAGCCGCAATCAGCAGCAATTTATAGAAAAAGACGCAGATATTTCTTCAACATACATGCAGATGGATGGAAAAGAAGTATTCAAATTTGCAGTTTCCAAAGTTCCGGAAGTGATTATGGAGGTTTTGGAAAAAGCAGGAAAAACAAAAGAAGAAATCCGCTTTTACATGCTTCATCAGGCGAATAAAAGGATCGTTGCTTCTGTGTCAAAACACATGAACGAACCTTTGGAAAAGTATCCGATGAACATAGAAAATTTAGGAAATACATCCTCCGCAAGCATTCCGCTTCTCCTGGATGAGTGGAATAAAAAAGGCAGATTAAATTCAGGAGACTGGATTATCCTTTCAGGATTTGGCGGTGGACTTACCTATGGAGCCAGCCTGCTTCAGTGGTAAAAATGTGTATCAGGGCTTTGAAAAATAAAACTATAGCAGATAAAAAAGACTGCTTTGCTCTGGAAATCAGGTAATTCAGGCTGATTAATACAGGTTGTTAGAAAGCGTTTTGAAAATCATTTCCGCAATCTGCAGGCTCTATTTTGCAGTATATTTTGCAGAATACCTTTTTCAAACACACTCTGGTCATATAAAGTGAACAGCAACCACGTAAAGCTTTGAATCATAAAAAGTTAAAAATAGATCGGAAGACACACGTCTGAACTCCAGTCACCCGTCCCGATCTCGTATGCC
>OMGI01001353.1_pt1 | contig 14866 bp, 11 predicted proteins | sample 1645801 | NCBI WGS metagenome assembly OMGI01 (sample SAMN05578584, study PRJEB25193) | human gut metagenome | biome: Human Microbiome; feature: human-associated habitat; material: feces | host: Homo sapiens | place: USA:Birmingham
GCGACCACCGAGATCTACACTCTTTCCCTACACGACGCTCTTCCGATCTCGACGCGCTGAACGATATGATCCCCGCCGCGAAGCTCGGCCGCTTCATGGAGGACGGGACGGTGCAGATCGCTCCGCTCGCGTTCATGCGCGGCCGCACGCTCGACAACGCCTTCGTGATTCTGGACGAAGCGCAGAACACGACCGTCTCGCAGCTCAAGATGTTCCTTACGCGTATGGGGCGCAACGCGCGCTTCATCGTGACGGGCGACGTGACGCAGATCGACCTGCCGCGTCGTGAAGATTCGGGTCTCGTACCCGTGATCGACATGCTGCGCGGCATCGACGGCATCGGGATCGTCGGATTCGACAACCGGGACATTATCCGCCATCGGCTGGTCAAGCATATCGTCGAGGCTTTCGAGAAGCGCGGCGGCACCGAGGAAAAACCGTAAACTTAAATATTAAAATGGCAAAAGCGATTCTCAAGACAAACTTTCATTTCGACGGCCAGAAAAGCCTGTACGAGGGCAAGGTCCGCGACGTGTACAATATCGACGACCGCTATCTGGCGATGGTGGTTTCCGACCGCATTTCGGCGTTCGACGTGGTGCTTCCCAAAGGTATTCCGTTCAAGGGGCAGGTGCTGAACCAGATCGCGTCGAAGTTTCTCGATGCGACGGCCGACATCTGTCCGAACTGGAAGATCGCCTCTCCCGACCCGATGGTGACCGTCGGCTACCGGTGCGAGTCGTTCCCGGTCGAGATGATCGTCCGTGGCTATCTGACCGGCAGTTCGTGGCGCGATTATCAGGCGGGGGCCCGGTCGATCTGCGGCGTGCCCCTGCCCGACGGCATGCGCGAGCACCAGCGCTTCGACCGTCCGATCGTCACGCCGACGACCAAAGCCGAAATCGGCGCGCACGACCAGAACATCTCCAAGGAGGAGATCGTCGCGCAGGGTCTCGTGTCGAAAGAAGATTACGAAAAGCTCGAAGGCTATGCGCTGGCCTTGTTCGACCGGGGAACGAAAATGGCCGCCGAGCGGGGCCTGATCCTCGTCGATACGAAGTACGAATTCGGCAAGCGCGACGGCGAGATCTACCTGATCGACGAGATTCATACGCCCGACAGCTCGCGTTACTTCTACGCCGACGGCTACGAGGAGCGTTTCGCGAAAGGCGAGCCGCAGCGTCAGCTTTCCAAGGAGTTCGTCCGCGAGTGGCTGATGGAGCACGGCTTCAGCGGCAAGCCCGGGCAGCAGGTGCCCGAGATGACCGACGAGTTCGTCGATAGCGTCAGCGACCGCTACATCGAGCTGTACGAGAAGATCACCGGCGAACGGTTCGTGAGAGACGAGGCTCCCGACGTGCTCGCGCGCATCGAGAGCAACGTGCGCAATATGCTCGCGCGCCTGCGTTGATCCGAAGCGGCCGGACATGCCGGCGGGGTTGCCTGCCGTTCGTTCGGATCCGCTCGCGAAAGCGCCGGTTGCGGGAGCGAGTCTCGGAACCGTTTCCCTGCCCGGCGTTTGCGGTATTTCACTTGATTTTGATACACAGGGCCTACGCTTTCTGCGCCGCTTCGACTCTCCGGCTTTCCTGTGCCGGTCTGCGAAAGTCCTGTCGGAGCGGACGAGCGGCTTGTCCGGGCGGTCCGGGGAGATGCGGGCCGGAATGGCACGGCGAAGTACGGGAGAGCCCATCTTAAACAGCGATTATGGAAAAGAATCTGAAGGAGCTTTCGCCCCGCCGGGTGTGGGAGAAGTTTTACGAGATAACCCGCGTGCCGCGTCCGTCGCATCACGAGGATGCGATTCGCGAGTATCTGCTCGCCGAGGCGCATACGCACGGCATCGAGGCCGAGGCCGACGCGGCGGGCAACGTGATCATGCGCAAGGCGGCGACTCCGGGCATGGAGTCCCGCAAGGGAATCGTCCTGCAGGCGCATATGGACATGGTTCCGCAGAAGAACGGCGACAAGGCGTTCGATTTCGTCCGCGATCCGATCGAAGCTTATGTCGACGGCGAATGGGTGAAGGCCGACGGTACGACGCTCGGCGCTGACAACGGCATGGGCATGGCCGCCATACTGGCCGTGCTGGAATCGGACGATATCGAGCACGGTCCGATCGAGGCGCTGATCACCGCCACCGAGGAGACCGGCATGGTCGGCGCGAACGGGCTGAAAGGCGGAATGCTGCGGGGCGACATACTGGTCAATCTCGACTCGGAGACCGAGGGCGAGCTGTACGTGGGCTGCGCCGGAGGGCTCGATGCGTCGATGACTTTTTCCCATGAAGAAGAATCCGTACCCGCTTCCTCGACGGCTTTCCTCGTCGAGGTGAAGGGGCTTAAGGGCGGCCATTCCGGCATCGAGATCGTGCTGGAGCGGGGCAATGCGAACCTCGTTCTGTTCCGCTTGCTCAAAATGGCCGAGAAGGCATTCGGCCTGCGCCTGTCGAGCGTCGACGGAGGCGGGCTGCGCAATGCGATCCCGCGCGAGGCCCGGGCCGTCGTGACGGTGCCGGCTGCCGAAGCCGGGGCGTTCCGCGAGGCCGTGCGCGATTTCGAACGGACCGTGCGCGAGGAGCTCCGGGGCGTCGACGAAGGCGTGAGCGTGACGGCCGAAGAAACGGCCCTTCCCGCTTCGCTGATCGATACGGATACGCAGCGACGGCTGATCCGTGCCGTGCACGGATGTCCGAACGGCGTCGTGCGAATGAGCCCGTCGATGAAGGGGCTCGTGCAGACGTCCACGAACCTGGCCCGCGTCGTCTCGTCCGGCGGCCGGATCGCGGTACAGTGCCTGTTGCGCAGCTCGGTCGGCAGCGAGAAGCGCGATTTGGGCGAGCGCATCGCCTCGGTGTTCGAGCTCGCCGGGGCCGAAGTCGTCCTGAGCGGGGCTTACGACGGCTGGAATCCCGACATGGATTCCCCGATTCTGGCGGCGATGGTCGCGTCCTACGAACGCCTTTTCGGTCGCCGGCCGGCCGTGACGGCCATTCACGCCGGGTTCGAGTGCGGCATCATCCGTACGAACTATCCGCATCTGGACATGATCTCGTTCGGCCCGACGATCTGTTATCCGCACTCGCCCGACGAGAAGGTCAGCATTCCGTCGGTCGAGCGCTTTTGGAACTATCTGCTCGAAACGCTGCGCAGCGCGCCCGAAAAATAGAGACTCATGGAGATTGCCGACAAATGGTTCGCGATCGTCAACCCGGTGGCCGGCAGCGGCCGGGGGCTGACCGACTGGCCGCTGATCAGCCGGCTGCTGCGCGAGCGTCATATCGTGCCCGAGTATGTATTTACCGAGCGGAAGTACCATGCGATCGAACTGGCCGTCGAGGCCGTCAACAACGGTTTCCGCAAGATTATCGTAGTCGGCGGCGACGGTACGATCCACGAGGTCGTCAACGGGCTGTTCATTCAGAAGACTGTTCCGACGACCGATGTGTTGCTGAGCGTGATCGCCGTCGGAACGGGCAACGACTGGATCCGGATGTTCGGCATCCCGCGCAAGTATTCGGAGGCGATCCGCGCGATCGCCGACGGACACTCGTTCCTTCAGGACGTGGGCGTCATATCGTACTACAAGGCCAGCTACAAGCAGAGCCGCTACATGGCCAATGTGGCGGGCGTCGGCTTCGACGCTTTCGTGAACCGGAAGTACAATCACCTCAAGGAGGAGGGTAAGAAAGGCAAGTGGCTCTATCTGTGGAGCACGCTGAAAGCCGTGCTGCGTTATTCTTCGACGGGTGTCAAGGTGTACGTCGACGACGAGCTGGTCGTCAACGATCTGGTATACAGCGCGACGATCGGAATCGGTCGCTACAACGGAGGCGGCATGCTTCAGACGCCCGAGGCGGTAGCCGACGACGGTCTGTTCGACCTGACGGTGATCCGTAAGATGAGCCGGCTGGCGGTGCTCCTTCATTTCAAAGTGCTGTTCAACGGGCGCATATACAAACTGCGCAAAACCAGTCTCAATCGCGGACGCCGCATTCGCATCGAGTCCTCGCCCGAGATCGCCGTCGAGGTCGACGGCGAGGCGCTGGGCTATTCTCCGTTCGAGTTCGAGATCATCGACCGGGCCGTGCGCGTCGTCGTAGCCGAGCGCTTCCTCTCGGAGTCGGCCGGAGCCTCCTCCGGCTCGCCCGCCCCGGAAACCAACAGACCAAGTACCAACTAACCTTCAAATTATTACACTTATGAAAAAACTACATTTGCTGATGCTGTGTCTCGCCGCGCTCGCTTTCTGCCGCTGCGACGACAAACGGGTGACCGTCGGCGACCTGACGGTCGAGATGCTCGAAAACCCGGTGGGACTGGACGAGCGGACTCCCCGTTTCGGGTGGCAGCTCCGCAGCGATCTGCGCGACGTAGCGCAGACTTCCTACCGGATCGTCGTGGCCGGTAGCGAGAACGATCTGAAAAAGGAACAGAATCTGATCTGGGATAGCGGCGAGGTTCCTTCCGGGGAGTCGGTATGGGTCGAGTACGGAGGTCCGCAGCTCGAGTCCCGCAAGGATTATTTCTGGAAAGTGCACGTGACGACCAATACGGGCGACGAAACGTGGAGCGAGCCGGCCCGCTGGTCGATGGCCCTGCTCGACGATTCGGACTGGCAGGCCGGCTGGATCGGCATCGACAGCGCGCTCAATGCGACCGACCGTATGGAGGGCGACAGCCGGCTGGCGGCTCGCTATCTGCGCAAACCTTTCGACGTCGAGGGCAAGGTCAAGAACGCACGGCTCTATATTTCGGGGCTCGGTCTGTACGAGTGCTACATCAACGGAAAGCGGGTAGGCGAGAGCGTGCTGGCTCCGACGGCTACCGACTATAGCACGAACGTTCCGTATAATACGTTCGATGTGAGCGAGTTCATCAAGGACAAGCAGAACGCGATCGGCGTGACGCTCGGCAACGGCCGCTTTTTCGCGATGCGTCTGGGCGATCCGTCGGCCGGACTGCTCGGCTCGCTGAGGCAGTTCGGTTTTCCGAAGCTGCTGGCTCAGCTCGAGATCGAGTACGAGAACGGCGAGCGGCAGGTGGTGGTGACCGACACGACCTGGCGCCTGACGACCGACGGCCCGATCATTGCCAACAACGAGTTCGACGGCGAAGAGTACGACGCGAGCAAGGAGCTCGGCAAATGGTCCGAGGCCGGTTACGACGACTCGGCCTGGATGAACGCCCGTTCCGTCGGAGCTCCCGAGGGAGCGCTGCACGCGCAGCGCAATCCGAACATCCGGGTGATGGAGGAGATCGATCCGGTGGCGATCAGCCAGCTGAACGACTCGACCTATATTCTCGATATGGGACAGAATATGGTGGGTTGGCTGAACGTGACGCTCAAGGGCGAGAAAGGCGAGCCGGTCCGTCTGCGCTTCGCCGAGACGCTGAAGCCCGACGGCAGTCTCTATATGGACAATCTGAGGGGAGCGAAAGTGACCGACGTCTATATTCCGACCGGAGACGACGTCTTCTCGTGGGAGCCTCGCTTCACCTACCACGGCTTCCGCTTCGTAGAGATCACGGGCCTGAACTACAAGCCCGAGCTGAAAAGCTTTGTCGGCAAGGTAGTCTACGACGATATGAAGACGATCGGCCGTTTCGAAACTTCCGATCCGACGATCAATCAGGTGTTCAAGAATGCCTATTGGGGCATTCGCGGCAATTACCGCAGCATGCCGACCGACTGTCCTCAGCGCGACGAGCGCATGGGCTGGCTCGGCGACCGTGCTACGGGCTGTATCGGCGAGAGCTTCGTGTTCGGCAATACGCTGCTCTACGAGAAGTGGCTGCGCGACATCGAAGCGATGCAGGACAGCGCGGGCTGCGTGCCCGATGTGGCTCCGGCCCATTGGACCTTCGACCAGCATTCGGGCAACGTGACTTGGCCGGCGGCCTATCTCTGCGTGGCCGACATGCTCTATAACCAGCGCGGCGACGTGCGGCCCGTCGAGCGCCACTACGCCTCGATGAAGAAGTGGATCGAATACATCCGCGACCGACAAATGAAGGACGGGCTGGTCATCAACGACGTCTACGGCGACTGGTGCATGCCGCCCGAAAGTCAGGAACTGATCCACTCTCAGGATCCCGCCCGCAAGACGGACGGCCGTCTGCTGGGCACCAGTTTCTATTACCGCCTGCTGAACATGATGGCCCGCTTCGCCGCCGTGAGCGGTCACGAGGCCGATACGGCCGAGTATCTCGACCTGGCCGCCCGGGTCAAGGACGCCTATAACAAGCAGTTCCTGAACGCGGAGACAGGCCAGTATGCCAACAATACCGTAACGGCCAACATCATTTCGCTGATGCAGGGCCTCGTGCCCGACTCGCTCGAGCAGAAAGTGTTCGCCAACGTCGTCGAAAAGACGAAAGGGGAATTCGACAGCCATGTCAGCACGGGGCTGATCGGCATCCAGTTCCTGATGCGCGGTCTGACGCAGCACGGAGCGGGCGATCTGGCCTATACGATCGCGACGAACCGCACCTATCCGAGTTGGGGCTACATGATCGACAAGGGCGCGACGACGATCTGGGAGCTGTGGAACGGAGACACGGCCGATCCGGCGATGAACTCCGGCAACCATGTGATGCTGTTGGGCGATCTGCTCACTTGGTACTACGAGAATCTGGCGGGCATCAAGTCCGATCCTGCGGCTCCGGGATTCAGGCATGTCGTCATGGCGCCTTATTTCCCCGACGGGCTCGACTGGGCGGATGCCGCGACCGAGTCTCCCTACGGCCCGATCGCAAGCCGCTGGAGCCGCGACGGGCAGGGCTTGTCGTGGAAAGTGGAGATACCCGCCAACTCGACGGCCAGCGTCCGGATTCCGGCTTCGTCGGCCGGGCAGGTGACCGAGGGCGGCAAGCCGCTCTCCGAGAATCCGGCCGTTAAGTCGGTGACGGAAGCCGACGGCTTCGTGACCGTCGAGATCGGTTCGGGTAAGTACGATTTCTTCGCTGCGGAGTAGAGCGGCGCATCGGATACGGAGGACCCCGGCCGAACGGCCGGGGTCCTCTTCGTTTTCCGGCGGCGGCCCCGGTGAACCTTTATCCTTTCGGGTGCGGATTCGGGCGATCCCGTGTCGGCAACGAATCCTGCATGGAGCAGGGGCTCTCGCGGTTGAAACGGCCGTCGGATTTCTTATGCTTTCTCGGGACGCCCGTCGCGATAGGCCGGCGCTCGGGCAGGGCATTCGGCTATTCGGTCGGAGCGGTACTTTTCATAGCGGAGTCGGGAGCGGCCGGCCGGTTCCGGCGAGTACGCATACCGGGTTATCGTGTCCGGGTCTGTCGGAGACCGCTCGTCGCTTCGACCGTCCTGTCGCTTCCCTGTTCCGGAGCGCCGGCGCGAGGTCGGCACGGATGAAACGCGTTCGGTCGATGTCCTGCTCTCAGATTGCCGAGGCGGTCGGGGAAAGGACGGAACCTCCGTACCGGGGGGCGAGGCTCGCTCTCGTTGCTCTCAGGGCAGGACCGTTCGCTTGTGGACAAGGCGATTGCGTCCGTCGAGGGTAAAATTTCGGCCGGCCGTACAACAAAACCCCGTTTTTTGTGTTATATTTGCAAAGTACGGAGATTGTCCCTTGATATAAGGCGGTGAGAATTTCCTCTCTTCGTGCGGAATTGTTGTAGAAAACTTAAACGATCATAAATTATGTCGAGCTTACCTTTGTTGATTTTGTTGGGGGTGATCGGCCCTTGGCAGGTAGTTATCATCGTCGCGCTGATTCTCGTGCTTTTCGGCGGCAAGAAGATTCCCGAGCTGATGCGCGGCATGGGTCGGGGTATCAAGGAGTTCAAGGACGCCGTCAACAAAGACTATACGGCCGAAACGCCGGCCAAGTCGAACGAGACGACCAAACCGACCGACGAGACGACCAAATAGTTTCCCTCGCTCGTTTCCCGAGCGGCGTCCCGTCCGGTATGGGGTGCGTTCGTTTAATTGCCCGAATCTATGACCGATAAACTGGAAAAGTCATCCGATAACGAGATGACTTTTTTTGAGCACGTCGCGGCGTTGCGGCCTCATCTGCTGCGCGGAGGGCTGGCTCTGTTCGTCATTATGATCGCGGCTTTTTTGAGCAAGCGGTTCATTATCGACGTGCTGCTGATGGGACCGCAGTCGCCCGATTTCCCGACCAACCGCATCCTGTGCCATATCTCGCACCGGCTGCTGGGCGACGCGACGCTCTGCATCAATTCGATCAAGCTGAACATGATCAACACGGCGCTGGGCGGACAATTCAATCTGCATATGCAGGTATCGATGGTAACCGGCGTCGTGCTGGCGGTTCCCTATTTGCTGTGGGAGTTGTGGCGTTTCGTCGCGCCTGCGCTGACCGACTACGAGCGCTACAAGAGCCGGATGTTCGTGTTTTACGTTTCGCTCTGCTTTTTTACCGGCCTGCTGTTCGGCTATTTTCTGATCGTCCCGCTGTCGATCAACTTTCTGGCCGGCTATCAGGCCAGTCCCGACATTGCGAACATGATCGACGTCAAGTCCTATCTTTCGACGGTGCTGACCGTGTCGGTCGCCTGCGCGATCGTATTTCAGCTTCCGCTGCTGATCTATTTCCTTGCCCGCATGGGAATCGTAACGGCCGCGTTTCTGCGTAAGAACCGCCGGTATGCGATCGTTCTTTTGGCTATTGTATCCGCCGTTATTACGCCTCCCGACGTGTTCAGCCTGTTTCTGGTCGTCGTGCCGCTCTATTCGCTGTACGAAGTGAGCATTCTGCTGGCAGCCCGCGTCGAGCGCGCGAAAGCCCGGGAGGAGGCCGAAGCATAGGGATTGGCGTCCGGACGGGTCGGATTGCAATGGACGTTTCGGGTTCCCGGCTGTTCAGGCGGTTGCGCAGCATTCGCGGTTCGAGTTTGTTCCCGTTGTAGACGACGTTTCCCTCGGCCGATGGATGAAAGAATCGGAACATGTTTGCTTATGCGAATACACGCTGATATTCCCGGATATGATGGTCGGAACCGCAGGCGAAGACGGGCGATTCTCTTATCGTCCGACATGCGGAGGGCGGGCGGTCCGTTTTCGGAAAGCGTTTCGATGAACCGTTTCGGATACCGCCTCATTTGTCGTTGCGGGATGCTGCTGTTCGTCTTCATTCTTTTTTCTTGTACGGGGACGGATAGGACGATTGCCGGCGCGGAGCGCGGTGATTCCTCGGAGAGGACCGGGACGGTCGGAGACGGATCGACGCAGGACAGTACGGGTATCGAGAAGTATCGCAATCTTTGGGAGCGGCAGACGCGGGAAAAAGCGTATGACGAGGTCATCCGTAGCGCGCGATTTGCATTCGAGAAAGGAGAAAGCGACGGCAACCGTTCGCTGTCGGTCTATGCGACGGCCTATTTGGCCCAATCTTACATGTTGAAAGACGACGACGATAGCACTTGTTATTGGCTGGCCGAGTCTTTCGAGAGGATCGGGAAACTGCCGAGAGAAGACCTTTTCATCGTCGGTACGGTGAATAATATCGCCGGAATCCGGGCCATGAAGTCCGAATCCGACTATTCTTCGGCCCTGCGCTATTTCAAAGCGGCTCTGTCGGCCGTCGAAAAAGCGGGCGATACGCTCAATCAGGGAGCTATATTGCAGAATATCGCGCATATCTATCAGGTGCGGGAAGACGTGTCGGGATTCGATTACGCTCTGCGTTCCTACGAATTGGTTGCCGCCAGGGGAGGAGTCAATGCGCGGAGCACGGCCGCAGTGGTGCTTTCGTCGATGTATGTGCTGAAAGGGGATTATGCGCAGGCCCTCCGTTATGCGGACATATCCGTCGCCCGGATCGACGACAGCAGCTATTGGGATGCCAATAAAGCCTACGTATGGTATAACTACGGCGACGTATGCGCTTCTGCGGGCGACGATGCCCGGGCCGAAGCTTCTTATCGCAAGGCATTGGAATATGTACCGTCGGCCGGTACCGCGATCGGTATCCGGGCCTATGTGTCTTTCGGAAACTTCTGTCTGAAACGGAAAAAATACCGGGGAGCGGTCGAGATGTACCGCCGGGCCGAGGAATTGCTCGGCAGCGGTAACGTGGAGTGCAGAGCTCCGGTTTATTCGGGACTCGCGCGTGCCTACGATGCCTCGGGCGACGGGGCGAAAGCGCTGGAGTATTACCGGAAGTACTTCGGAACCTGTTCGACGACGGTCAGCTCCGCCAAGGAACATGCTTTCAACGAGCTGCTGATGAGGTACGAACAGTCGGAACATCAGCGGGCCATGGGACTCAAAGAGATGGAACTGCTCCGGAAAGACCGCAATATTATGGCCGCCGTTTTCGCGATGCTGCTCGTAATCGGTTTTTTCCTTTATGCCTGTTTGCTTTATCGGCGGAAGAACGCGATGTACCGGGAACTCGTGCGGCAGAATCTCAATTATCGGGAACGTCTGAACGAATGCGAACGGCTCGAGGGTGTTCGGAAAGCGAACGCGCAGCAGGCGCAGTTGAAAATTTACGAACGGTTGGAGGCGTTGATGCGGAACGAGAAGATTTACCGCAGAAAGGACCTGACGCTCCAGATGCTGGCGGAAACGCTGGGCACCAATACGACGTACATGTCCCATATCGTCAACAGTTTCTCGGGTAAGTCCTTCCCTAATTATCTGAACGCTTATCGCATCGAGGAAGTGCTGGACGCTCTTTCCGATCCGTCCGACGACGAACCGATTCATGCCGTTTTCGAGAGAGTCGGATATACGTCCCGTTCCACTTATCTTCGGATTTTCCGGAAGGAGGTGGGGTGCGCTCCTTCGAAGTATCGTCAGGAGATACGGAAAATCCGTGCCGAGCGAAAGAATGTACGGATTTAAAAAATATGCGAAATGACACATCGGCCGAAGGGTACATTCTGATGGCGGCGAGTATCTTTGCCTGCAATCATATTGTTAATTTGTAAACTTCATTGCCATGAAATCGAAAAATCGTATCTTCTTCCCGTCCGTGCGTGCCGCGCTGATCGCGCTTGCGGCTTCGGCGATGTTCGCCTGCTCCGACGACGACGAGGGTTTCGCCGATCTGGCCGTCGATTCTCCGTCGCTCGAGATTCAGGCCGGACAGACCGGTCTGGTTCGCATTCTCGCCGGAAGCGGAGAATATGCCTGTACGGGAAACGACCCGCAGATCGCAGACGTGCAGCTTGCGGAGCAGACGATCTCAGTCCGGGGACTTGCCTCGGGGAGTACCTCTTTTGCCGTGGAGGATACCCGGACCGGACAGTCGGTGTCGGTCGACGTGACTGTGTCTCCGGTGCCGTTGGCACTGTCCTATACGGACGTGGCGCAGTGGTTCGCCGGCGAGCAGCCCGAGGGGGCCGGGTTCGCCCGATGGAAAGCGGATATGGTCGAAGGAATCGAGAGAACCGGCTTTTATCGCGTAGGGTTCGCAGAGGTGGCTGCGCAGTTGGAAGCGACGTCGCTGAATGAGAAAAACTGGATCTTTTCGGTGACTGCGACCGAATCGGCAGACGATGCGACGATGTTCGAAGAAGCGTTGACGGCCTATCTGAACGACGACGAATACACTTTCAGCGTCGGGCAATACAGCAACGAAGAAATTTTGGCCGAACACGGACGGCCGCAGAGCGTTTCGCTCGACGAGTTGCAGAGTGTCTTGGAGCGTGCGGATTTCAGTAAAGAAGCGTTGCGCATAGGTTTTGGGACCGATGCGGTGGCCGTGGAAATTTCGATTTCGTACGGTGAGGCGGCGCTGATCGTCCGTCCGCTTTCTTTCGGGGATAATTGGATGTGGTATGCCGAAAACTTCATCGGTCGGGATTTCGACGAGTTGCTGACGGAATACTATTTCTCGGTCAAATCCGCGGGGATGATACCTCCTATTTATCAGTTGATGATTTTCGCCGGCGCTGATCGGAACGATATTCCGTTCAATCTGGTGTTGTTCGCCCAACCCGGTATGCCGGTCGAAAAGATCGAGGCGGCCTATACGCTGGACGAGGCGCAGATGAAAGCGTATTGGATCGCCATGTTGGAATCTCCGGATGCGGAAACGGAGATGGGCGTTTTCGAGCAGACGATCGTTTTTTATTCCGACAGTGCGCGGGAACCGATGATTCTGCGTTCGATCGCGGAAACCGTCGAGTGGATCCGCGACGACGACTTCGCCGGCGTGGAAAGTGTCATGCCGATTTTCCGAGTTTCGGACGAACGGGTGATTATCCCGCAAGTGAGCAGCGACGGTAGCGGACAGAAAAACCTGACGGTAACGATGGCGGTTCTTGCGGCGGAGGGAGCGTCCGCCGTCATGGCGCAGGGACTGACGAAGTGAGAAGTTGCCGTTTGCTTCGGAGAAAAAGGATAGCCGAAGGGCCGGATCGGGACGAAAACGATCCGGCCCTTCGGCGTTCTCGGAAGACCGGTTTTCGGCGCGGTGCCGCCGGACTCGCCGCAGTTCCGGGACGTCCGGCCGGAAATCAACGGTCGAATCGGAAATGCCGCTGCGATTTCTTCGGATATATGTCGCTGATCGTGATCAGGATGCCTGTTTCCTCGACATAGCCGAAATCGGGGTTGACGACCGTTCCGAATACCTTCATCGACGGGGAAAGGCTCATATAGGAGTTGATCAGAGGCGGAATGTTCTCGCGGTACTTGCGGATTTCCCGGATCAGGATCTTGTAGTCCTCCGCGTAGCTTCCGCCGCAGAACATCCGCTCGAAGCGCTCCTCGTCGAAGTGCAGCTCGATCGGATGAATCGACTCGACCAGATGCTCGCGGTCGGGGAAATATTTGTGGAGGAAGTACAGCAGGATGTTGCGCGCCTCCTTGTCGTAGCTGCCGTACATCGTGACCTTGCCGAAAAAGTAGCGCATGTCGGGGTTGTTCACCACCAGCGCGCCGAGTCCGTCCCACAGGTTGTCGAGCGAGAAAAGTCCTTTCGGATTGGCTCGCGATCCCTGATAGTGGGGCTGCACGAACGAACGTCCGAGCTCGATCGTGTAGGGCAGGTACTCGTTGCGGAACCGTTCGGTGAAGCGGAAGTAGTGCTCGGTCGAGAGGCATTTCGGATGCGTGCTCCGCGAGATGATGTAGCGGTAGCCTCCGACGATCTCTTTCGCCTTGGGGTCCCAGACGAAAAGCTGCTCGTATCCTTCCGGGTCCAGGTCCAGCTCGTCGATGTCGACGTCGGCGCCGGTGCCGCCGCCGCCGTCGCGGAAAGAAAGCTCGCGCAGCCGTCCGATCTCCCTCATCAGGTTCGGACACTCTTGCGCGCGCATGACATAAATCTCGTTGCCTCCGTTGTTAGTACGCCGCAGAAGGCGCTCGGGCGTCAGTTCGTTTTCTATCAGATCGGCAGCTACCGGATCGATTACAGGCTTCATCCCCCAGTGTCTCAATTTGGGGCAAATTTATAAAAACAATTCCAAAATCCGCCGGACGCCATGGATTTTTGACTATTCGCTCCCCAGCCCGTATACCATGTCGCGTATCCGTCCGGCCCATACTTTGGCCGGCGCATCGCGAAGGCTCTGCCACCGGACGGGCTCGCCGAACCGGATCTCGAAACGCCGGCCTTTCTGGCGGAACATTTCGTCGGGCAGGTAGAGCATCTCGATATTGGCCCGGATACCGAGGGCCGAGCGCAGGTTCGACAGGTTGTAGAAAAACGACGACAGCTCGCCGTCGAAGCGGACCGGCACGATGTCGCGGCGGCTCTCGAGGGCGTTTTTGACGAAACTGTGCTTCCAGCGCGGATCGGCTACCCGTCCGTGATGTCTTCTCGAGCAGAGACCGGCCGGAAACGTGGCGATTTGGGCATTGCTTTCCAAGGTGTCGCGCAGCGTCTGCGCGTAGCGGGCGTTCTGCCGGCCGTGCTTGTTGACCGGGACGAACAGCGGCGCGAGGGGCCGGAGGTTCATCAGCAGGTCGTTGACGATGATCCGCACCTCGCTGAAACGAGTGCTCAGCTCGGCGCACAGCATCATGCCGTCCATGCCGCCGAACGGGTGGTTCGACACGAACAGGTAGCGGCCGTCGGCGGGCAGGCTGTCGAGCCCCTGCGAACGGTAACCGATCCGCATGTCCGCGAGCGTGGCCCGGATGAAGCCGATCGGGTCGAGGTGCGAATAGCTTTTCAGGATGCGGTTGATCTCGTCTTGGTGGATCGTCCGCTTCAGGTACGAAAGCAGCGGTCGCGGCAGCCAGCGGGCCAGCGACGGATTCTTGTCGCGAATGACCCGTTCCAGATCGACCTGCAGGCAATTTTCTTCGGTCATATCGAGGACGGTTTGTACGGCAAAGGTAGCAATTCGCGCGTTTTCCCGTGCATTTGCCCTAAAAGTTCGTACATTTGGGCCGTGTCGCCACTTGTTCGCTTATGGAAACCTATCATGTACCGGTAATGCTCGATGAGAGCATCGAATTGCTCGATATCCGTCCCGGCGGGACTTATGTCGACGTGACTTTCGGCGGCGGAGGCCATTCGCGGGGCATTCTCGAGCGGCTTTCCGACGGCGGGCGTCTGTTTGCCTTCGATCAGGACCGCGATGCGCGGCGGAACCTGCCCGACGATCCGAGACTCGTTTTCGTCGAGTCCAATTTCCGCTTCATGCGAGGATGGCTGCGTTGTCACGGCGTCGAGCGGGTGGACGGTATTCTGGCCGATCTGGGCGTGTCGTCCCACCATTTCGATACGCGGGAGCGGGGGTTCTCGTTCCGTTTCGACGCTCCGCTCGACATGCGGATGAATCAGCGGGCCGCCCTGACGGCGGCCGACGTCGTGAACAAGTACGATCATGCGGCGCTGACGCGCATCCTGCGCGATTACGGCGAGAGATCGGAAGAGCACACGTCTGAACTCCAGTCACCCGTCCCGATCTCG